>CENZ01039659.1_pt1 | contig 82668 bp, 78 predicted proteins | sample 361341 | NCBI WGS metagenome assembly CENZ01 (sample SAMEA2619782, study PRJEB7988) | marine metagenome | biome: marine biome (ENVO:00000447); feature: deep chlorophyll maximum layer (ENVO:xxxxxxxx); material: "saline water (ENVO:00002010), including plankton (ENVO:xxxxxxxx)" | depth 50 m
GTAACTATGACAGCTGCTATACCAGAAGGCAGGTTTGGTTCTATTACATTTAAAGGTAATAGAATATCAACCATTAAGGAAAAGCAAGATAATTCAGATAAATTTGTCAACGCAGGCTTTTTTGTTGTCAATAAAGAAGCATTAAAATATATAAAAAATTCTAATGAGCAGTGGGAAAAAGCACCATTAAGAAAAATAGCAGCTTCTGGAAACTTAATGGGGTTTAAACATTTGGGCTTTTGGCATCCTATGGACACTATTAGAGACAAGGTTTATCTGGAAGAACTCTCTAAGCTTAAAAATCCACCCTGGAAAACTTGGTAATTATGAATTTAAATAATTTTTATGCCGGTAAGAAAATTCTTGTTACAGGCCACACTGGTTTTAAAGGTGCCTGGCTTTCTTTAGTGCTTAATGAATTCGGAGCCAGGGTATATGGAATATCACTTAAACCCGAAGATGTTCGTGGAAATTTTTATAATATTGTGCGTTTAAATAAAAAAATCAAATCTTATTATGTTGATTTATCTGAATATAAAAAATTATATAAAACCATAAATAAAATTAAGCCAGAAATTATATTCCATCTTGCTGCCCAGCCATATGTTATAAGATCTTATAAGGACCCAATTCAAACTATTCATTCAAATATAGTTGGCGTTTCTAATTTATTAGATATTTGCAGGAAAACAAAGAGCGTTAAGTTGTTTTTAAATATAACTACAGACAAATGTTACGAAAATAATGACAGTAAAAAATCCTTCGTCGAATCTGACAGATTGGGCGGAAAGGATATATACTCAGCAAGTAAGGCTTGCTCTGAAATTTTAACTAATTCTTTTTTTGAAAGTTTTTTAAAAGAGAAAATTAAAATAGGGACGTCCAGAGCTGGAAATGTAATTGGCGGTGGGGATTTTGGTGAAGATAGACTGATACCAGATATATTCGAATCAATTATGAAAAATAAAAATCTTACAATTAGGAATCCAAACTCTGTTAGACCTTGGCAGTATATCCTAGATGTACTAAATGGGTATTTATTTCAAGCCTTTTATTTAAGTAAAGACAAAAGTAATACATTATCTTCTTTTAATTTTGCTCCTGTACAGAAAGATATTGTGAATGTAAAAGAAATTGCTGATTACATAGCAAATTACTTTAATTTTAAACGTGTACGATTTTTAAAGCAAAATAAGGGGTTTGCAGAGTCTAAAAATCTGCTTTTAAATTCTAAAAAAGCAAATAAAAATCTTGGTTGGAGAAATAAATATAAAACTATGGGGGCTATAGATGAGACCATTAAATGGAATGAAGCCTACTATTCTAATCCAAAAGAAATAGAGAAATTTTCAGTTAATTTAATTAAAGATTTTTTCAAGCTAAAATGAAAAATAAAAGAATATTATTTACTAGTATTGATGGATTTATAGGTTCGCATATTTTATCAAGTTTTAAAGGAAAAAATAATTTTTTTTTAACAGATAAAATTGATAGAGTTAATAATAAAGAACGTATATTCCATTTTAGAGATTTTGAAAATATTATCAGGACAAAAAATATTAATATAGTTTTTAACAACAGGGGGATTCTCTTAGGAAGCCCAAGTAAACTTGATAGAATTAATAATATTGATTCAAGGAAAATCTTTAATATTACAACTAAATACAATATTGATTATTTTATAAATTTAGATACGAATAAAGCTTTAATTTCTCCAAGACTTCCTTCAGGTATTATTGGGCATGGAAAAGGAATGGATTATCACTTATCTAAGCAATCTTTCAGAGGATTCTTTATAAAAACAATATCTAGTTTTTTACGCATAAATGTATATTGCGATATTATCTATGGACCTAAGGATAAATTACATAAGTTTGTAAATAAAACGGTTTTTGAAATTTTGAATAATGATAAGAATATTAATCTATATAACCCTAATTTAAAAAGAAATTTTCTTTACATAGAAGACTTTATAAAATATACAAAAAAGTTACTAAATTCACTAGGTAGGATTGATAAAGATTATACAGAGTATTATTTTGCATCTAAGGAATTTAATTCACTAGAAGAACTTATTAATCTAATTAAAAAGATTTTAAAATCTAGGATTTATATAAAAATATATAAAGGTAATTTGTATAAGAAAACGAATGACATTCTTATGAAAGAATTTTATATCAAGAATAATCCAAAATGGATTAGGTTGAATCATACAATCAATCTTGAAACAGGACTAAAGAAAGTAATTAAAACTTTTTTGAGGGGTGATACAAAATGAGAATACTGATCACTGGTGGATGCGGTTTCTTAGGCTCAAATCTTGCTTTATATGGTATTAACAATGGATACGAGGTATTTGTATTAGATAATTTTTATAGAGAAGGGTCTAACGAGAATCTTAATTGGTTACGAAGCAAAGGTAATTTTAAATTTTATGAGGTTGATATCGTAGATAATGTGAAGCTAAGCAAAGTCTTTAAGGAAGTTAAACCAAATATCGTCTTTCATTTGGCTGGTCAGACTGCAATGACAACATCACTTAATAATCCACTAAAAGATTTCCAAATTAATACTATTGGTTCATTGAATGTGCTGGAATCTATTAGAGAAATAGATAATAATTGTAAATCCATATATGCTTCCTCTAATAAGATATATGGTGATTTAAATTATATTAATATAATTGAAGAGAATACTAGATATAAAGCACCAGATTACGAATCAGGTTTTCCTGAATCTATGAAAATCGATTTTTCTACTCCATATGGCTGCTCAAAAGGATCAGCAGATTTATATTTTTTAGATTATTACAAATCCTATGGACTAGGGCTGTCAGTCTTTAGACATTCTACAATGTATGGTGGAAGGCAATTTGCGACTGTTGATCAAGGATGGATAGGATATTTTTGTGAGAAATTAACTAGACCTTTAAATGAGGAAATTGATATATATGGAGTAGGTAAGCAGGTCAGAGACATCTTACATTGTGATGATATAGTTAAATTATATTATAGTTCAATAGAGAAATTTGATAAGATTGAAGGTGAAGCCTACAATATTGGAGGGGGACCTGCCAATAGCCTTTCTTTGTTAGAACTTTTTGCTATTTTAGAATCAAAAACTAGAAATAAAATGAAATACAAAATCAACCCGATGCGTGTTAGTGATCAGAAAGTTTATATATCTGACATAAGTAAAATTAAAGAAGCAATTAACTGGAAGCCAGAGATCAATATTGATTTAGGAATAGATATTATGTTGGATTGGGTCAAAGTAAAATGATTAAGCATTCAATCTTAATACCAAGTTATGATGAATTTGAAAACCTTAAGATTTTAGTTCCACAAATTATAGATACTATCAGCCCTAATATAGACTCATTTGAAATAATTTTGATTGATAGAGAAGAAAAGGATATAGATACTTACAATTTGGCAATGAAATATGATATTAGACATATACAAAGAGAAGGTGGGGATAGGTATGGAGATGCCGTCCGATCAGGTATAAGGAAAGCAAGAGGGCGGACAATAATTTTTATGGATGCAGATGGGTCTCATAATCCAAATGAAATCTTAAACCTATGTAAATTCTCTGATTCATTCGATCTAGTTGTTAGTTCAAGGTATTTGATTAAATCAAAAAGTGAAAATAGCTTTTTTAAAGAGCTTGGTTCAAAATTTTTAAATAAGCTATGCAAGTCTCTTTTTAAGATAGAGTGCACAGATTTTTCAAATAGTTTTAAAGCTTATAATGCTGATATATTGAAGAGAGTTAATTTATATTCAAAAGATATTGATATTATAGAAGAAATAATATTTAAAATGATAAAAATAAAAGGAGACTTATCTATACATGAATTCCCTGGGGATTTTCGAAAAAGGTTAAATTATGAATCTAGAAGAAAGCCTTTTATATATCTCCTATCTTATATTGGAACTTTATTTAGGTTAAAATTTTTTAATAAATGATGAATTTTTTAAAAAAATTAGAACTTGATATAATTATTTTACAATTAGCCGTCTCTCTTTTATTCTTTCTGCTTTATTCTGGTTTTAATTATGAGATTTTATATTTTGAAAACTTTTCTTGGTTCTTAAAACCCTCGATTACTAACGATATAGAAACTTATTGGATTTCCTGGGAATTTTTTCGAAATACAGATATTTTCCAATTCCCACTATTTTTAAACCCCGGCTATGGAAACGGTTTCAATGTCAGCATCTACCATACAGATGCCATACCTATTGCAGCATTTACATTACGATTCTTTACTGATTTTCTCCCAGTAAATTTTCAATATTTAGGCTTATGGTCATTTATGTCATTTTTTCTAATGCTTTTCTTTTCATATAAATTACTAAATATTTTTATTTCCAATAAACTTATTTGTTTTATATCATCAACTTTTTTTTTAATTGCCCCACCTTTTATAGACAGGGTTTTTTTACAGCAGGCTGTTTCATCCCATTGGTTAGTAATCGCAAGTCTTTATTTTTATTATTCTAATCAATATAGCTATAAGATTTGGAATTTAATTTTAATAATCTCTATATTGATAAATGGTTACCTAGCCACAATTGTCTTTGCCGTCTTTATAGCTAGCACCTTCATTAATTATTATAAATCCAGTAAGTTGGTCTTCTTTAGAAAAGTATTTTTTACCTTATCTTTTATGATACTTGTCTCTTATTCCACTGGTTTATTTTCCATCGGTAAGGGTTTGAAAGAAGGTGGTTTTGAACTTTATGGCATGAGCTTATTGGGCTTTGTTAATCCTAGCTCACCTACAGGATTTTATTCTGTTCTAATTAATAAGCTACTATCATCTAATATATTATTTGTAAAAGAGGTCGAAGGATTTGCTTTCTTAGGAGCAGGTATTTTAATTTTAATTTTTATAGTATTAATTAATTTTAAAACTTCTACTAAAGCATTTAAGAGTTCCATACCCCACTTACCTTTAATAGTCTTATCATTTATTTTACTTATTTATTCTTTTTCGAATAATATTTTTTTCTTAGGTAATGTTGATTTTTTAGGAAGTCAGAGACTTTTTGTCTATACAGTACCTGAGATTTTAGAACCGCTTGTTAAAGTTTTTAGAGCCTCTGGTAGATTTAGCTGGCTATTATTCTACTTAATATATTTATTTACTTTTATTGGAATGTATCAATTAAAAAATAAAAAAAATATAGTTTTAATTTTAAGCTTAATATTACTTTTCCAAGTAGTCGATAATTATAAAATAATTAATATTTTTAAAAATGAACTTAAATCAGATAAAGTTTATACGACTGCTATTGCTAAAATGGGCCTTAAAGATCCAATTTGGAAAATTGTCGAAAAAGACTATAAGAAAATCAATATATATCCTATTAAGAATAAACCAAAGGACTATACCAGAATCGCTTTTTTTGCTTCTGAAAAAGGTTTATCTACAAACTTTGGCTATTTTTCTAGAATTAACCATACTATCGAAGAAAGACTAAATAATAAAATGATTAATGACTTTAATAAAGGTACTTTTAATGAAAAAATTGTATATATAATCCAAGATGATGTTAAATGGGATCTTCTAAATGAGTTGTATTCAGAAGATAGCTTGGATTTCTTTATAAAAGAAGTAGATGGATATAGATTATTCATCCCAAACTTAACGAATTAAAATTTATAAATTATTATTTCTTTCAATACTACTAACAATGCTGAACATTAATTTTTTAAATTTATATTTATCTTGTCCAAAAATATTAATATCATTTGTTGCATCATTTGCTAGCTTATAGCATAATTTTAAAGCTTCTTTTCTCCCAATTTTACTTATCAAAGTTTGCTTACCTTTTTTCTTGTCTTTGCCAGGTGTTTTTCCAATTTCTTTAAATCCTTTATCGTTATCCGAAAAGTCATCCGCTATTTGGTAGATGATTCCAAAATTCCTTCCAAATATCTGAGCTTTTTTAGTACTTTTTTTATCACTCTGATTTAATATAAATGGTAGTGATGTTGATAGCTGAAACAATTTAGAAGTTTTTAATTCATAAGTAGATATAATTTTATTCACACTAGTATTTTTATTTTCATAGTAAAGATCATTAAATTGTCCATACATTAGTCCTTTATACCCTGTATATTCAATTATTAATTTTAATATTTTCTGCCTAACTTCTAAATTTTTACAGGTTTTATTATCTAAGATTAATTCGATAGCCATTCCATATAAAGAATTTCCAGCTAAAATTGCTGTAGATTCCTTAAACTTTTTATGAACAGTCAATTTCCCTCTTCTGTAATTATCATCGTCCATCGAGGGTAAGTCATCATGAATTAATGAATAGCAGTGGATGAATTCAATAGCTAGGGATAACTGTCTGTAAGATGCAGAAGGTATTTTTAAAATTTTGCTAAGCTCAATTATAAAAAAAGGTCTAAGCCTTTTTCCACCGTTTTTAACGCCATATTTTATAGCATTTTGTAAAGAGTTATTGTTTTCAATTTTCTTAAAATGGTTTGTTATCCATTTATCTACTAATATTTTATTTTTCTTAAGATAGTTTGAATCCATAATTAATTTTTACCTAATTTTATATAATATTCTGGAGCTAAAATCATAAGTCCATCAATAACAGCTACTAGATCTCCATCTCTTCTATTATTTTTAGCATAATCCCAATCTGTTTTATTGTTAAAATAATATAAAGTATTACTTTCATAGTTACTATTTTTGATGATTAGTTTTAATTTAGCTACCTCTTCTATAACTTGTTGTTTTTTTACACGTGAGAAAGAACCAAAATTAACGGACATTTTATTTTTTGCTGCATATAAAGCCAAAATAAAATAATTATCTGGTCTATTTTTAGGGTAAATATAATTTATTTGTCTGTATATCCTTGAAAAATCATCCCATTCTTTGGATTTTAATGGAGTATTCCACTGCATTTCCCAATATTTGTATTCACTTTTATGTTGAGGTCCAGAATAAACTTTTTTATAGTGTATGTTAATATCTCCAGTTTTCATGATAAATAGATTTGATACTTTATTCAGATCTATTACATTCACAGTTAATGCAAGCAATATAATGATTCTCCATATTTTTTTATCATCAAAAGAATTTATAACAATAAAAATCAATATATAAATTAGGTAAAAAGGAATCCAAACCATTCTTCCTGATGCCCTAATGATTCCAAAAATTTTTTCAATAAATTTTGGCAAATCAATGTATATCAGATTTAAGTTACTTAAATGAATATTGTTTGATAGCGCTAAAATAAATAATAAAATAGATATTATTAATATGTATTTTAAACCTAGAATTTTATTAAGATTGATACTTTTTTTCTTATAAAAAGATATAAAAATTGTTGTAATAAGTAAAAAAATAATTCCTGAGCCCAGGAAGGCAAACCCTTCATGCTCACCTTCTACTGATTTTATATCGCTAAAAATATTAGACCAAAGGTCATTTGAATCAAAAAAAGTAGCTAAATTTGCTTTATAAATCCCAAAGCCAGACGTGCTAAGTTTTGTACCAGGTTCAATATATCCAATTATATACAAAGATAGAAAACTAAAACAAATAAATATTAGAGATAATTTAAAAACTTTTATCAGATTAATTTCTTTAGCAGTTATTCTTTTAAAAAGGTCTGTTACAAAAACAATAAACATCATTACTGCTATATATGCACTAGTTAAATATGAAAAAAAGAAAATAATTATCCAATTCTTATACTTAAAATTTCTAGCGAAATATATATTTAAAGAGCCTAATATAAGCCAGTGAGCCATTAGTGAATAATGCCCCCATAGTCTCCATATGAATATTGGAGCAAGTAGAAAAAAAACTGAATATAAAATTATAATATAAGTATCATTAGAAAATTTACTTAGAAGCTTAATAGCAAAAAAACTTTGAAGAAAGAAACATATAAGAATCCATATACCAAAGTATTGGGAGTTGACTGGAAGAATATTCTGAAATAACTTGAAAATAAATGCCATAATAGGAAGAGAATCATTTAAGGCAATAGTTGAGGAGAGATCCATTCCATAATTAAAATTTTTAAAGATAGGTATTTGAAAGATAGAGGATTCCTGATAGAACAACCAATTCAGCCAGTAGGTTTCAGAGTCCCCAGGCATCAGCCACCTGTTAAAATTAGGGTCCAATATCCTAATATCACAAAAATATAAAAAACATAAGATCGATAGAAACAAAGAGGCAACTACCTGATTAGAAACTAATCTTATATTGATATGATTTAACATAGATTTATAAATTATATTTGTCTTAACCTTGAAATCAAACTTTCGACTATTTATTAGGAATAATTAGCATATGATTTAATCCATTAGAATCCTGAACAATAACCTTGGTACTTATTGATGCGACTTTTTTAGATAGTTCTTCGTATATTTTTTTATCGCTGAAATAGTAAATCGAGTCAGAATCTAAATCCATATTATTAAACTGATTCTTAATCTTCCTTATGTAATCTTCCTGAATATCCCAATTTCTTCTAGCAAAATATCCAAAATTAGTTTTTTTATCATTTTTATAAGCAAAATATATTAGCTCTCTCCAATTTTTATTTGCATATTCGGGAAAAACATAGATTATTTTACTGTAATCCTCTGTTGCACCTTTTAGTTCTAGTTGGTTAGTGTCCATTTTAATACGACTTTCTAGGTAACTTTTATTGTTAAATGATCTAATCGTCTTGATTCCAGGATATATATCAACAGTTTGAAGTATTAATATTACAAAGAAAAATGCAGAAATATATATGTTTTTTATATTTCTATAATTAATGAATATTGTTCCTAATAGAATTATGTAGTAAACAGGCCAAAAGAATCTAGCAGAAGCTCTAAATGGCCTTGTAAAGGGCTTCAGAAATTCAGGCATATTGTAAGCAAAAATTTCATTACCCATAAATGTAATTTTATTAGTTAATGCGAAAAGAACCATAAAAATGGAAAAAAATATCAAAACTTTAGTTGATATCTTCGTTTTTTTCTTAGCCGAAGTAATATTTTCTTTAATTAAAAAGCATATTGCAATAAAAATATTTAATAGAACTCCAATACCAAAATAGTTAAAGCCCTCTATCAAATCTCCAATCTGGGAAGGTGCAAAAGAAATCGATTCACTCATAAACGATGACCAGTTTAAACTTCTACCTATTGGATTTATAAATGATAATAAATCAAGCCTATAGCCACCCCAGCCACCATGAAATACTTCTTCTGCTTGAACTTCAAAGTACCCAAAGATTCCTAACGAAATGAGAGACACAATAAATAGTACTAAAAAGTTAACTAGGTCTTTCTTATCTTTACCTTCAAAATATATTCTTATATATTGAAAAATTGCTAATATCATAATCATGGCGAACATATATCCATGGACTAGTATTGAAATAACCAATATAGTTAGCCACTTTCTTGTAGATTTTTCATTTTTCTGATATAAAAAAAATCCCCATAATATTAACCAATGAGACATGAGATTAAAATGTCCTGCAATAAATCTTTCTAGGACTATAGGAGATAATAATAGGATTGCAGTTACAAGTATCTTATTTATTAAAGAAAAGCCAAATTTAGTTAGAATCAAATTGGAAAAATAGGATGTCATAACATAAGAAATTAATAACCATAATCCGAGATATTGAAAGTCGATGGGTAAAAGTGATGAAAAAGGTTTAAAAATTAAAGCCATTATGGGCAAAGAGTCAGTATAAATTATTGTAGATCCGACTCCCATTCCATAATTAAATATCTTAAAAAGTGGCAAAGTTTCTGACGTATTTCTATAGAATGACCATCCAAGAAATCCATTAAATGCATCATCAGGTAACCAGTAAATATTTTTAAAATTAATTAAGTGAAAGCCAAAAATGTATTCAAATAATAATAAGGCTAATATAAATAGTATCAGGATATCTTTTTTCTTCCGGACATAGAAAAGCATTATTGAATATCTTATCAACTAAATAAATATAGAGCAATTATAATTTATATGCGCATATTTAGATTTTCATTATATTGAGACTTTGTAGTAGAATAAGTGAAACTAGTAAAATTGTGAGGTGAGTAGAGTTGAAAGAAACAAAGTACTACGTATTTATATTTTCACTTTTCTCTTTCGTATATTTTACAGGTGGGAGCCCAATTAATTTTTTAAATAACGAATGGTTATCCCCTGGGGATTCCGGGTGGCACTGGATTAATTGGCTTTTTTTTCGAGAAACCCCACTTTTTCAATTTCCAATTTTTGAAAATTATAACTATGGAATGGAATTGTCTTCTTCAATAGCAATTAATGATTCTTTGCCCATAATGGCTTTAATTTTTAAACCTTTATCCTTTCTTCTTCCACTAGATTTTCAGTATTTCGGATTATGGATTTTAATCTGTTTTATTTTGCAAGGGCAATTAGGATTAATTTTATTGAGAAAAGTAACTAATAATGAATTTTTATCTTTATTAGGTGCTTGTTTTTTTATACTTGCTCCACCTTTTTTATGGAGATTGTGGGGTCATTACTCATTGATGGCACATTGGTTAATAATCCTAGGGATTATAATTTTTTATTCATCTAATTTTAATCTTAGAAATTGGATTCTATTATTAATTCTTACGGCCCTAGTTAATGCATATATATTAGCGATAATATTATCTATTTTTATTTTAGATTTAATATACAGAACAAGAATAGAAGGGTTTAGAAGTAAAGATTCTTTCCTGATTTTCTTTAAGGCATTCAGTCTATTGATTTTATCGCTTTATGTATTTGGATATTTCTCAAATGGGGCAAGTATTGGAAGTGGTGGTTATTCTCTCTACCGCGCCAATCTTAATACTTTTTTTAATGATAACGATTTCTGGTCTTATATTTTGCCTGATATTGGATCAATCCCTAATGACTATGAAGGATTTGCCTTTTTAGGAGTAGGAATAATAGTGCTTTTATTTATTTCTCTATATGAGGTGTTTAAAAATAAATTGTTACTAAATACGATATTTTCAAAGAAAAATATCTATCTATTATCATTATCAATACTACTTTTTCTTTTTGCTATAACCAATAAGATTACTTTGGGTACTTTGGTATTATTTGAGTTTGATTTGCCCGAGTTCTTTAAGATTTTTACTAGACCACTTAGATCCTCAGGAAGAATGGTATGGCTCCTTTTTTATTTAATATATTGTGCAATTTTCTTTATATTGGCAAATTCAAAGCATCTTCAAAGCTACAAATATTTATTGCCCATATTGTTAGTTATCCAAATATTTGATACGGGTGCAGTGGCTTCTAATTTTAGATTTAAGATGTCTGATACCAGGGCATATAATTTAAAGCCATATATAGATAGTAATGATCCTAAGAATATTGCTATAGTTAAAACTCTTAATTCCTTTTGGGATTCACCACTTGTTTCTCCAGAGTGGATTAAAATTAAAGATAATTATAAAAAAATCATATATGTATACCCTAGGAATAGACCTGAAAATGCCTATCCTTTAGTCTATTTTGCTGCTAAAAATAAATTAGCAACTAATTTTGGTTACTTCTCAAGATATAAAGGCTCTAAAAAGGATGAAATTTATTCGAAGATTGATGAAACCATAAATAAAAAAAATTATGATGCAGATTCAATTTACGTTTTTGATAAATCTGCTGAAGATAAATGGAACCAAATTGTAGATGAATGTTCGGCTATCGATTTATGTGAAAAGATAGATGGATACATGGTTTTTGCTAAAGATTTTAATCTTAAATAATTTATTAATTTTACCTATGTGATATTATTGCAATATGGTTGATGATAAAAATTTATATACTATTATTATTCCGGTATTCAACATATCTAACTCTCTTGTAGAATTAGCCGATAGAATACAAGCTGTAATGACTTCAGAAAACCATCTTTTTGAGATAATTTTTATTGATGATGGTTCAACTAATCCAGAAACTTTGAAGACAATGAAAGACATTCAAAAAAGCGGTTCCATTAATGATGTAACAATAATTTCCTTTTTTAAAAACTTTGGGCAACAAGCAGCTATCTTAGCTGGTATCAATAATTCAAAGGGTAATTACTTGATAACTATGGATGGAGATTTAGAACATAGACCCGAAGACCTTCCATTGTTAATAAAAGAGCAAAGAGATTTGAATCATGATGTAGTTTTCGCCAACTTTAAGGAAAAAACACATGGAGCTATTAAAAAGTTTTTTAGTACTATTTACACATCTATTGAGAGAAGGATTTTGAATTATCCAGAAGGTACAAAAAGAAGTGCTTTCTGGATTATGAAAAAAGAAGTTGGAGAGCAAGTTGTAAAGTTTAATTCTTTAAACCCTAGTCTAAGTATATTGATAATTAAAGTAACAAATAAAATAGGGTCCGTTGAGATATCTCAGGGAAGAAGGAATGAAGGAGAGTCAGCATATACCGTTTCAAAATTAATTTTTCTTGCTAGCTCATTATTTATAAATAATAGTGGTTTTATTCTGAGATCATATCTCTTTTTTGGTCTTATTACTGCTATTATTCTCACGTCCACAATATTTTTTCGGGGCTTGAATAATCTTGCAGCTTTTTGGCTTTTCTTTATTGCACTACCTTTAATTTTGATTGGTTTTGCAATTATTGGAGAATATTTATTTAGAATAATTCAGAATGTTGAGAAACAGCCCTTATATTTGATAAGAGAAATTATTAAAAAAGATTAGGGTGCTATTATTTTATAGTTATCAATAATCATTACCTTTTCTGGGTTGTCTTTACTAGCCTTTTCCCATGCTTCGGAGTGAAAAAATACATAAAAAGATTCCTTATCAAAGTTATTCCTACTTAATTCATCAAGTAATTTAAGTTTTTCTTTTTCGACATTCCTTTTGTTAACTCTTGAAAAGTATCCAAAATTTGTCTGCATATTATTCTCAGCAGCAAAAAAAGCTAACTTAAAATAATCTTTTGGAAAACGAGTGGGTACTACATAGATTATTCTTTTATAATTCATTGATAAATCGCTCCATTTTGGATCTTTTAAACCTACATTTCTCTCATATATTTCAGAATATTTATTCTTGTCTTTATAAAAAACATTTCTTACTTGATTAAAAGTTGGCTGCATATCATATATTTGTATTATTAAAAAAATAGAAACTAAGGGGTATCTATAGTTGAAAGAATATCTGTATATAATAATAAATATAAATATATAGATTAGATAATAATCAATCCAAAAAAATCTACCTGAGCTTCTAAATGTCTTTGTTATGATTTTAGTAAAGTTTGGTAAATCGTAAGAAAATAGTTCGAGATTGCCAATAAATATTTTATTTGAGATTGAATATAAAAAGATTAATCCAGAGAATATGATTAGAGCTTTATATTTTGGTTTTCCAAATTTTACTTTAATTTTTCTAAAATTTTTAAGAACAATTGGTATTAATACAATTAATAAAAATATAATTCCAGAACCAAGAAAATTAAATCCTTCATAATCACCAAAGCCTTGATTAATACTAGGAGTGTTTAACTCAGGGAATATTCTTGATGCACTCAACGTAACCTCTGCTTTTGGATCAAATATGGCATTGAGATTCATTTTGAATTTTCCAAATCCATGATTTGTAAAACCACCACCAATCATAAAATATCCCAGGGAATAAAGTAGGAGAAAAGTGTAAGTAAAGAAAAAAGATAGAGGTTTTATGATATCTTTGAAACTTCTATTAAGTAAATACTCATGATATAAACTCATGAGAAATATTATTGATGTAAAACCAATATAATAGCCATGAACTAGGGCAGATAATGATATTAATAATATCCAATGTGAGATTTTAAATTTTTTAGATAAGTAAATATACAGAGTTAAAAGTATTATCCAATGTGATGCTAATGCGAGGTGTGAAAAAAATAATTTATTAAGAAATATTGGGGATATACAAAAAAATGCAATTGATATCAATCTAAATCTATTATCGTCAATATATATTCTTAATATCTTTTCGGCTATTATTGCTTGCAAAATAAAAGAAATTAAAATCCAAAGTCCGAAGTACTGAAACTGGAAGTCTAATATTGAGTTAAAAAATTTAAAAAAAATGGCTAATATAGGTAATGAATCTGTATATATTAAAGAGCTGCCTGTATAAAGACCAAACGAAGTGTTCTTCAATAATGGGAATTGTAATAAATTAGTCTCTTTAAAAAAAAGCCATCCAAGTATATGTTGTTGTGCATCACATATGATAGGGCAATCTATTAACCAATAGATGTTATTAAAATTTACAATATCTAATCCAACTATAAAGATAAAAAATATAAATCCAATAATTGAAGAAAAATATAGGTTTTTTTGTTTAAACATAATCTTATACCAGATTAAAACATAGAAAATCTACTTTAAAAAGTTTTTGATTTCTAGTTTCATATAGGGGAAAGGGATTTTTAAGAAATTAAAAATTAATCTATTTAACTTGATTTTATAAAGAAATTGGCAAAATTTACCCAAAATGCCATGTCTTTCTAGGAAAAAATTATCATGAGTAAATCTATTAAATAATCTATCATGAATATATAAGTCAAATTTGCTATCATATTTATTCTGTATGTATTTTTTAACATCCCGTGCTTTGATAAAATTCACAGATTCCCAATTCCCTTGGATGCCTAAATTTTCCTCATAAGCTCTGATTTTTTTTTCAAAAATCTTAAAGGTAATATCTTTATTTATAATTATAGGAATAATCACATGAGTTTCGTAAGGCAAATCGTATGTTGGGCAAAGAATTATTGAAATTCCATTAGGTGATAATAATGATTGAGTTTTATCTATATATGATTTCCATGATTCAACGTGTTCGCATACATTGATTGAGAAAATTAAGTCAAATTTTTCTGTCGTTTCAAGATCCTCTATTTTTGCTTTCATAAATTTAACTTTATTTACTGAGTCAAATATATTACTAAACTTTTCGTAGCTAGAAATAAAAGGATCAACACCTAGATATGAGTTTTGAGGAAAAATATCAGAAAGTTCATTTAATAATAGGCCAGGACCACAGCCTACTTCTAAAACTTTCCCATTAATATTCTCTAAATATTGCCTAATCTCGCTATATCCAAATATTGCTTCTCTAAGCAAATATATATCTCTATCTTTTGAGGGTAAAAGGTGGGCGTACTTTTTATACAGATAATCGAAATCTAGTTCTTTCATTTTTAAATTTTTATTATAATCCTATTTAATTTTTTTTAAAGTTAAATATTATTTATTTCGCAGACCGAGAACTCTAAAAGAATCAATTTGTTCGACAATATAATCCTGATTATCATAGTTATTTTTTATAAAATCCCATAAATTATCATCATAAATAAAATATATTGTTTCATGGTTCAATTTCTTGGTAAGAATGGATTTTTTTAGCTGTAGGTTGATAATCTTAGTCGCTTCCTTGCTAACCCTAGAAAAATAACCAGTATTTATTTTCATATCATTTTTAGCTGCAAAATAGGATATAGGAAAATAATCTTTGGGTCTATTTTTTGTATATACATAGCTGACTTTATTATAATTCTTTGAAATTTCATTCCATGTGATATTTTTCATTGGTGATTTCCACTTACCACTTCTTCCATTGAAAATATTCGGGGTATTAAGCTTTGTACTAAAATATTGTCTGGCATTAGATAAATCAACAAATTGTATGGTTATAAGTATTATTAGTAGGACTTTTATAGTTTTATCTGAGTAATTCTTAATAATAAATATTAAAGAAGAAATACTTAGTAGATAGAATAGTATCCAAACAAATCTACCAGAGCTTCTAAAAATTTTAGTTAGAAATATTAAGAAAGAAGGTACTTCATATTGTGCTATTATATCTGTACCAAGAGTTATATTATTTGATAAAGCGAATAAGTATGCCAATAAAGCTATTATTATTAATGGGGAAAAGTGTTTTAATTCTTTAGGATTAATTTTATTTCTCTTTATCATTATTGATATTAATCCTATCAAAATCATGATCATTATTCCGGTACCAGGAAAAGCAAAACCTTCGTATCCGAATTCAGGAGTAGGCTGATTAGTGATGAATATTGACCAAATTTGATCTGGGTCAAAAAAGCTATTTAAATTTGCATTGTATTTCCCAAAACCTTTACCACCAGCACCCTTACCAACCATAAAATATCCAAACACAAAGAGTGATACTAATAATACAAATATAAAATTAAAAAAATTAGAAAAAAGAATTTTAAAAGTAATTTTTTCATCTAATAATTTATATTTAATTAGATCTGCTATAAAGATTCCAATAATCATAGCGGCTATATAAGCATTAATTAGCAATGAAATAGTAACAAGTATTATCCAATGCTTTAAATTAATCTCTTTTGAACTTAAATAAATAAAGAAAGCATAAAGAATCAGCCAATGACCCAATAAGCCAAAATGACCATGCAGTCTCCAAAGGAACGGGGGGAGCATAGTAAAGAAAAAACCACAGAGCAGAATTATTATTTTATTCTTAGTGTAAATATGAAAAATTTTCATGGTGATTATACCTTGGAGTAAAAAACAAATGTATGTCCATAAACCAAAATATTGAAACTCGAATGGTATAAAAACCGCAAAGGGTTTGAATATTATGGCCATTATTGCAAGAGAATCATTTAGTACCAAGGAGGAACCAAGTTCCATACCATAATTGATATTTTTAAATAAAGGAAAATTAAATATTGACTGATTCTTAAAAAATTGCCAACCGAGCCAATGAGTTTCTGTATCACTAGGAAATATCCAATCTATATAAAAGGGATTTATAAATTTACCCCCAGTGAAATAGACAAACCAAAGTGTAACAAGCAGAACAAATGCTATATTTTTTTTCGTTTCAGCAGACTTAATGTTCACATTTCTAATTTACAATTGATATTAACCAAAGACAAGGATAGAAAATATTGCCGCTATTCTTTTGTTTACTTATAATCTATTATTGTTTTCAATGAATTTTATAAATAAAATTATTTCAACCTTCTTTTATGTAGGGTTCTTACCAAAATTGCCTGGTACTTTTGGTACTTTAGCTGGAGCTATTTTTTACTATTATATCAACTATTTCTTCAACCCAACTAGTATGGAAATGTTATTTATAACTGTTCTAATTATTTTTATATCTATTATTACTTCAAATTATGCAATCAATATTTTCAAATCTAAGGATCCAGTTTTCGTCGTTATTGATGAAGTTGCTGGATTTTTTGTAGCAATGCTTTTTTTACCTTTTTCTATTGTAAACTTAATTATTGCTTTTTTTTTATTTAGACTTTTTGACGTATGGAAGCCCTGGTTCGTAGGGGATTTTGAGAAAATGCCCGGTGGCCTTGGAATCACCATGGATGATGTAGGAGCAGGTATAATGGCAAACGCTCTTATCCAAATCATGATTTATTAGTTATCTTTAAGTTATGATGGCACAACATGATATTTCAAGAATTATTGAAATGGCTTGGGAAGATAGAACACCCTTTGAAGCAATACTCAAATCTTATAAGCTGAAAGAAAAAGATGTCATAAAGCTAATGAGAGCTAACCTCAAAAGATCATCTTTTGTAATGTGGAGAAAGAGAGTAACAAATAGAAAAACGAAACATTCCTCACTTAATTCGATTAAATACCTCCGACATCAGTCTAAGATTCACAATAAACATAGATAATTTTATTTTTGTTGTTTATTGTTTTATAGTTTTTTAAATGTATAAAATTAAGGCTGAAAAGCTAGCTAGTTTCTTTAATAATTTTTCTATTCCAATGTTATTCTTATGGTCCCTGTGGTTTCTGTACCCATTAATAGTAAGTGGTTTTGTTTCTGATGATTCATATGTTTCTCAAGTCAGAGGAATGCTGTACTTCTCGGATATTGGGATTCTTGATAGAATTGCCCAGCAGGTTTCTTATGAGTTATCCATGGGAAGACCTCATGCAATTAATTGGATTTTTTTGTTGTTATACTTTTATCTTATACCTTCTCTTTTTGCGCATAAAATAATTATTTTTATGATAATTTTTTTAAATATAATATTTTTCAAGAAAATTATTGAATTCTTCTCTGAATCCAGAAAATTTTCTATCTTTATAGCTTTTCTTATTCCTATTTTTTTTCAATTTAGGTTTTGGCATGATCCAATTTTAGCATTTCCAACAATACCAGCAGTATCTTTGAGTATATTTGTCTCCTTATATCTGCTGATTAAGTATTTACAAACAAATAAGAATCTTTTTTATTACATATTTTTATTCGTTTTTACTATATCGATTCAATTTTATGAAATCTATTATTTAACAATTATTTTTTCTTTTTTAATTTTATACTTCTATAATAAATCTTTAAAAAAATCTTTTATTCTAATAGCTTTGCCGGTAGCTTTATTAATATTAAGCATATTTTTAACTAGCTATTTAAGGTTTGATACACCTGGTGACTATCCAGGTCATTCTTTCAACTTAGAAATAATTCCAATCTTTAAAGCTTTCTGGATACAGACTTTTGCTTCTTTTCCATTATCTTGGATGCTATCAGATTCTTTTGCTCATAGTGAAATTAAATCCATTAGTTATACAGATTTCGCTATATCTTTGTCGTTTTCAATCTTACTTGTTCGTTCATTAATCAATTTTCAATATAGCTTTAAAAAATATAATGCAATCTTCTTTCTTATTTTTTCATTACTACTACTATTGGCTCCTGCAGCAATAATTGCTATAACCGGTCATCAAAACGAAATTATATTGGCTGGTTTAGGATATGGATATATACCTGTATTTTTGCAATATTTTGGGTTGAGTGTACTTCTAGCTTATTTGATTTTTTATTTGATTAAAAAAATAGATTCATCATTGATTAGACAATTCACATTCATAATTTTGGTAATTCTAATAACATTAATTGCCTCCGTAACTAGAAATGAGAATTTTCATGTTGTCGAAAAGTCAAACCAAATATATAAGTATCCTCGAGAGCTTCTTAAAAGCTCTTTAGATAAGGGGCTGCTCAAAAATATAGAGAGCAATGATTTAGTTATTAGAAATCAAAATTTCCCATCCGATCATTATTGGTTCTATTCTATGAATGCTAAAAAAATCATTAATACATGTTCTCTAAATATTGATTCCAAATTTATAAAAGGAGAAAGAGTCAAGGTATTACCTAAGAAAACAGAGAATTTCATGCAAGAAATATTAAAAAATAAAATTTTAAAAGTTAATAAGCTTTCTACTGGAAAAGGATATATTCCCGAGGATAAATACCCATTTTGCATTGAATATAAAGATTGGGATAATATTTATGGTTTGAGCTATTTTATGAACTTAAAAGAGCAAAAAATCCAAGTTCTATTAGCAAAACTTACATTAGATGATGAGACAATTAAACCTTATTATAATTTTAAGTTTAAGCAATTTGTTATATACGATTCTGAAGCAGATTCATTAAGTCAATTTGATTCAGAGATTCTATTCGATTTTAATAAAACTCTGAGATTGCATAAATCTAAAAATATTAATCCAGATGAGATGCAAAGTTTAAAGCTTGATATGGTTTCAATTCATTTTGAAAATTTTCATCCTGAAGAAGGGATAGGGAGCTATTTACGTTGGTCATCAGGTAATTCTAAATTGATTCTTATAAATAGGTCTAATGCTCCTCAAAAAAGTATAATAAGTTTCACAATTCTGAGACCAGATAACACTGAGCTTGAATTGTTTACGAAATATAAAAGTCAAACAAATACTAAAAAAATATTAAAAGCTTTAGAGTTTAATATGAATCTCATTCTGGATCCTGGCTTAAATGAGGTTCAAATCTTTAGTAATAGTCTTAAAATTTCAAACGGAGACCCTAGAAATATTGTTTTTGGCATTTCGGACTACAAAGTCAAGATTTTAGATTAGGGTAGATTTGAATAATATCCCAACCGATATATATTATGAAGTATAATATTTATCTCAAGGAGTAAAAATGAAAAAACTTTTCTTATCTATATTTGTATTCTTATTTATTTTTTCTTACATATCATATGCTAGTGAAGATGAAGGGAAAACATCCATATATGCTGGTGGAGGATTTATTTCTAAGCCAACCTATGAAGGCTCCAGCTCTAGAAGATTCATGTGGGTTCCTATGATTGCTCTTCGTTATTCTGATGAAAATAAGACAATTTTAAATGAATTTAATTTTTTTGGACCTTATGCTGATTTAAGTATTTTTGATAATAAAAAGTTTAATATCTCAATTTTTTCAGCTTATGACTTTGGGAGACAAAATGGTGACGATAACTCTCTTCAAGGACTAGAGGAAATTGATCCACATTTTCAGGTTGGATTAGATATGGGTTACTCCCTGCCTTTAAATTTTTCTTTGGGCTATTCAATAGTTACAGATGTGGAGGACTTTTATAGTGGAGCTTATGATAGTGAGTTTTCTTTAAACTATGAAAAACTAGCATGGATTAACTTTAAGCAACCTTTGATTAATACAACGTCTCTATCTTTTAATTATGCAAATGCAGATTACTTGGATGAGTGGTTTGGTACCCCATATCCTGCATTTAATGACCCCAATGCAATGTATAAATTTTACAAACCTGAATCTGGCATTTACAAGATTTCTTTAACAAATAGCGTTGTATTTCCCCTTAGCAAGAAAGTCACGGGTTTTATAGATATTGGATTTAGTCGCTTGATCGGGGATGCTGGAGATAGTCAGATTGTGAAAAGACAAGGTTCCAGTAATCAATTTTCTTTAATGTTTAATGCAATGTATAAGTTCTATACATTTTAGCCTATTAATTTTAAAATTTTGATTATTAATTTATAATATCAGGCAAAGGAGATTCTAAATGAAGAAAGCACTAATTACTGGTATAACAGGGCAGGATGGGGCTTATTTAGCAAAACACTTACTACAAGAAGGCTATGAAGTTTATGGAGCTGCAAGAAGAAATTCAAACTATAATACTGAAAGACTAGAAATATTAGGTGTCGAGAAAGATATAAAAATTAAAGAATTTGAATTATTAGAGGAAACTAATATTAGAAACGTCATACAATCTGTAGAGCCAGACGAGGTCTATAATCTGGGGGCGCAAAGTTTTGTTGGAGCTAGTTTTGATACTCCACTTTACACTGCAGAGGTAACGGGTCTTGGCACATTAAGAGTTTTAGAAGCTATTAGGACTATCAATAGTGACATTAAGTTTTATCAGGCCTCTTCATCAGAAATGTTTGGAAAAGTTATGGAAACGCCACAATCAGAAGAAACTCCGTTTTATCCCAGGTCACCATATGGTGTAGCGAAAGTATATTCTCATTTTATAACAATGAATTATCGAGAATCGTATGATATATTCGGTTGTTGTGGGATATTGTTTAATCATGAATCACCATTAAGAGGAAATGAATTTGTTACAAAAAAAATATCAAAAGCAATTGCTAAAATAAAAAAAGGTAAACAGGATAAACTGACACTTGGAAATCTAGATGCCAAGAGAGATTGGGGATTTGCTGGAGATTACGTAGAAGCAATGCACTTAATGCTTCAAGCTGATAAACCCGATGATTATGTTGTATCAACTGGAGAAACACATTCAGTAAGGGAGTTTGTAGAGGTTACACTTAACCATGCAGGTATAAATTTTGAGTGGAATGGCGAAGGGGTAGATACTGTTGCAATTGAAAAAGAATCAGGAAAAGAAATCGTTGTTTGTAGTAAAGATTTTTATAGACCCGCTGAAGTCGACCTTCTTCTCGGCGATTGTTCAAAGGCTACTAAAAAACTGGGTTGGAAACCAAAAACAAAATTTGAATCTCTTGCCGAGATGATGATTAATTATGAACTTAGTCTAGACTGATTAGCCTATTCTTAATTTTATTAATGTAAGAAGAAAATCTATATAAGTCTTGAGCTTCCTTTTTGTTTGCCCATGAACTCGCGTATCAAAAGTATAAGGGACTTCTTTTATTTTTTTAATTTTGCTTAGTCTGGTAGTTTTAAAAACAATTTCAGGAATTATATCAAAATTATTAGAAAATAAATCTACTTTTTTTAAAAGTTCTGTTTGATACATCTTAAAGCTTCCTGACCAATCAGAGCAATCAATTCTTAATATAAGTGAGTAAACTAAATTAAGAACCTTAGAAAGAAAAATTGAGGTAACTTTATCATTTGTTTTCCCCCCTTCACAATACCTTGAGGCAATACATATTTTACTATCACTTATATTTTTAATTATCTCAGGTATCAGTTCAGGATTATGTGAACCATCAGCATCCATAAATAAGGTAAATTCCTTTGATGCTGATTTGATTCCTGTCTTAACTGCATTTCCGTAATTATCTTCACCAATAGTATTTAAATAGGTAACATTAGAAAATTGTTCACATATTGCTGGTGATTCATCCATGGGAACGCAACTATCTACAATAATAATCTCATAATCAACACCAGTAGGGCTTAAATTTTTAATAATCTTAGGCAAAAGAAACTTTAGATTTTCGGCTTCCTTTAAACAGGGTATTACTATATTTAATGATTCCAATTTATTTTCTTTCTATATCCTCTTCAATACATTCTTTTCCGTATTGGACTTCAACTACTATTAACTCTTCATTTCCATTATTTATAAGTTGATGCCATTCACCAACAGCAATATCAAAATGGTTAAAGGTATCTATTACATGTTCTTTATCATTTAATACTATAGTAGCTTTCCCTTTTATTACAAACCAATGTTCGTTTCTATTATTATGTTTCTGATATGAAAGTCTCTGGCCTGGCTTTACTATTAAAGATTTTAATTTTGCTTTATTGTTATCGATATCGAATTCACGATATGAATGCCATTCACCCCAGGGACGTGGCATAGGAGAATCTCTCCACTTATCTAGAATATTACTAGAAGATTGAGTTTTTCCTCCGCCTACATTAAATATTTCATTTACATTATTTTCAGAGCAAAATTTGGTTTCGGGTGTAGTTTGTTTAGTCCTATCGCCACCATTACCAAAAGAGATTTTATGATTTGGATATTTTTTTGTTACATCCATTATGCCTTGAACGGCAGTACCATCATCATCATTGAAATGAAGAACATCAATTACACCAGTAATATTGCGTGCAACTGACTCTCTATCATTCCAATCCATAAAAAAGCTTCCTTTTTTTCTAATCAACCATTCATCAGAATTAAGTAAAACTACTATTTCGCCATATTGCCTAGCTTCTTCAAACATGGATATATGTCCAGAATGTATTGGATCAAAACCACCAGACAAAATTACTATTTCTTTCTTCATTTGTTCCCTATCTAAAATTAATATTTTCTATTTTAAACCTTGAGATGGCAAAAAACAAATGATAATTACTCTTTTTTGAGTACTTTTCATAAATTATATGACTATAATTATGGTATGAGTCGTGATAGTAGTAGCGTTAAATTCGTAAAACATGCCTACTACCCAATTATATTTTTTTTACCCATTTATCTACTTTTTAGTTTTTTCCCTAATGTAGTCAATATTCCCTTATATCAAATTCCACCTCCAACCTTCTTCCCGCCCTTTAATAATTACTGGTCCTTAGGGAATACCGGAATAGAATCCTTTATTCTTACTGTACTATCCTTTATCTATATTTTATTAAACTTATACTTTACAGCTAGAAGAGATTCTTTTCTGATAAAAGGTAATGATATTGTACGAAATTATATATTGTTATCTTTTGTAATAATTTTTTGTACTATTTGGATAATTAGCAATTTTACAGCTTCTGCTTTTTATTGGCAATTTCAAGAATATCACTTTGATAATCTTAAATCCTGGTTATTTGTTTTCTTGTATATTTTCTTATTTTATTTAGCTATTTATAGGGATGATTCAAAAAGCAGGTTTTATTCATATAGTGTTCTAATCTTTTTTTGTTCAATCTTACCTGTAGGGTTTTTACAGCAATATGATTTAGAGTTCTTTGCTATCCCAGCTTTAGGAATATTAAATAACGTTGAATTGAATTCATTATATTTTCAGTATGATTTACTTATACCACTCCTCATAGCTCTTTGGGATAAAATTGGTTTTGAAATTTATAATTTTTATATCTTTTTAAATTTGATTCTTTTTATATACCTTATAGGTCTATATAAACTTTTAAGTTTTTTAATAAGAAATAAATATATTTTAATATTAGCTGCTTTTACTATCGTATTTTTAAGATTTTATTTAATCGATATGAAGTTCGGCTCTGTATTTATTCAATATTCACCGCTAAGAGCAGATTTATGGCTACCACTTGCTTTAGCTGCTTTCATCTATGGAATTAAGTCGAAACGATTATTTGTAATTTTGTTGATAGTTTTAATTTTCTCATTCAATATGGGAGTTTTATATTCTATATCTTACTTCCTAACTCTATTTATGCTTTTATTGTTTGATAACAAGATGAATATATTAAAGTCTTGTACTCTTTGGATAAAACAAAATTTATTTAAATTTGTAATTTTCTTAACGGTCTTTAGCCTAATGTATATCTACGTTTATTCATCTGGTGACAATATTGGGACTAAACAATTTTTTAAATATTCCATTCAATCAAATAAAATTCAAAAATTTTCGCTAATTTGGATTGCACTACTATTCATAGGACTGTTATCGTCAAATATTGTGTCAAGAATATCAGAAATTAAAAAAGAAAGATTAAGCGTATACTTATTCTTACTGTTCTTAACTATAGTTAATTTTACTTTTTGTTTTTATAAAAATACAATTCTCTCTTTTATTAGTGTTAGTACCTCTTTTTTAATTTTATTATTTATTTATATAGACTTGAACTTAAAGTTCTTTAAGTCCTTTTGTGAAAAATTTTCAAAATCCAAAATAATAAAAATAATTCCTATTATTTTATTATTATTTCCTTTGGCCTTTAATAAGTACGGTGTTCCTACAATAGTTACTAATCAACAAAGATTCTTAACATCAAACTCAGCTTTTAAAGCAAAAAAAATTAATACAGATGTAGCCCAAATAGAAGCACTAAAGCAAATTCTGCTCGGGAAGACTAAGATAGTAATATATGGTGAAGGTTCTTACATACAGTACTTTGAACTTAATATTGCTCCACCAAATTATTTTTATTTTACGTCTAACATTTATAATGCTAGAGACTATAAGATTTTCTTGAAATCCAAAGTAGAAGAGGGCTATATACTTATTTTCCCCAAATCCAAAGTCACCCCGTGGGGCTATCCGAGAAAAGAGTATTTTGATTTTTGGAATTTAATATTAGATGATAATAAGTCTTTTTCTATCCTTTCAAAGCCTAAGTTTGACCTAATATACCATCCTGATTTCCATAATTTTTAGTTTTTATAAACAATCCGTATAATATGGTATTTTAATCATATGGAAGAAAAAAATAAGCATGACAATTCTTTAAAGTCTGCGTTCGAAGAAGTAAAGGCAGGAAATTTTGAAAAAGCTATAGCAATCTATGATGATATTTTGGGACAAAACCCTGACCACCCTGATGCTCTTGTCAATAAGTCCATAACACTTATGGGTTCTAAAAGATTCGACGAGTCCCTCCTTTGCTTAAGTGCAATTTCATATGAAAGTCCTCATGGCTTTGACAAGATGTTAATTGAAGCTAATTGTTTTTATAACCTAGGTCAGACTGATGAAGCTGAGAAACTTTATAATAAAATTTCAAATGTTTTGCCTATTAATAAAAAAGTTATACTGCAGATTGGTTCTAAATGTTTAGAGCAAGGTTTCTTTAGAATTGCTATAGAAATATTTTCTAAATTAGAAGATAAGCAAGATAAGTTTGAAAGGAATTATTACATGGGTCTTTCCTATAAAGGATTAGGAGAACTAACTAATTCTATTCGTGCCTTTGGGAGAGCACTAAGAGCAAAGCCTGATTTCTATCAACTCTATCCTCTTACTGCAGCAACTTGTTTTCAGAATAATATGATAGATGAGGGTGATAAAATAATGAATATATTAAAAGAAGAACACTCTGCCTTATTCCAACATGTTGCCGGGGTAGTATCTAGCTATAGAATTTCTAATGAAGGCTAGCTCAATTTTTCAATCTCTAAATAATTTTTTAAAATATATAACCTTTACTAGCAAAAGAACAAAGAGGCCTATATAAAGGGGGGCATTTATACTGATAGATTGAAAGAAAAAACCTGCAAAAGGTTGTCCAGTAAACCTAGCAATACTAAGACCAGACTGATTTATACTTAAAGCTGATCCTCTATCCCCATTTTGTGAGTTTAAACTTATTAAACTATTTATAGTAGGGTTAAGAATTCCTATACCCATAGTGCAAAAGAATATTGCTATTGATAAGAATAAATAGTTGAAGGAAATGGATAATGTATATATTCCAATAAATATAGATAATATTGATATTAATATCGTTCTTTTTTCTTTTAGTTTACTTACAAAGAAATTTATAGATATAGCCTGATGAAACGCAAGAAGGATGCCAACAAAAGACATCATTATTCCTATTTGTTGTGGACCCCAATTAAATCTTGCTTCTGACCAAAGAGCAAAAATCCCATTCAGACCAGAAAAAACAAAATTAACTAAAAAATATAATATGAAAAGATATGAAAGATTTTTATACTTTAACAGAGATAATATAGTATTAGTTGTTTCTGCTGGTGATGAGACAGCAATTTCTCTTTTTGGTGGTTTAAGGAAATAAATAAGAATTAATAAATTAATTATATTTATTGCCGCAGCAAAAATGGATGATTTAAAGTAGTTAGGATTAAGGCTATCTGTACCTGCTAGGTATCCTCCTATAAGTGGTCCTATAGCAAAACCTAGACTATATGCTGAATTGTATCTACCAACATACTTAGTTCTTTCTTTTGGATTTGTTATATCTGACACTAGCGCTGAACCAACCGAAATATTACATGAGAAAAGTCCTGCGATTAATCTTGATAGAAATAATATAGGAAGTGTGCTCGCAAAAGCCATAATTAAATGAGAGACTAAATCCGCTAAGGAGGATGATATAAGTAGCGGTTTTCTTCCAAATTTATCGGAAAGCTTTCCTAGAATAGGAGATACAAAAAATTGGATAAAAGAAAACGTAGAGATATAAATTGTAACTAAAAAAGGCCCAGCACCTAACATTTTTGCGTGAAAAGGTAAGACTGAAATTATTATTGCACTAAAAGCAACAACATCTAAGAAAATATAAATAAGTAAAACATTCATTAATAGCCTTGCTTTATTTCCTCAGCTTAGGCTATTGAGCACAAAAGCCACCATCTATCATTAGTGTATGCCCAGTAACATAGCTTGATTGATCAGATAGTAACCATTGAACCGCATCACTAATTTCATTTGGCTCACCGATTCTCTGCATAGGTACCATCCCTCCAAATTGTTCAGGATGTCCATCAGATGGATTTTCTAACATTGGTGTTCGTATAGGTCCTGGACCAACTGCATTAACTCTAATATTCGATTGTGCCAATTCAAGAGCAGCTCCTTTGGTAAGACCAGTAACAGCATGTTTTGTGGCAGAGTAAACAGTTAAGCCAGCATATGCGGCATGTGAAAGAATTGAACTATTATTTACTATACTGCAAGGATTTTCAGGAGATGCATATTTAAGCATTTCTTCAATTTGATAATGTAAGCAATATATAACACCTTTGATATTCACATCAACAATGTAAGATGAATCCTCAGGTTTTTGTGTACCAATGGGTTCAACATCTCCAAGCAATCCAGAATTATTAAATGCATACTGAAATTGACCATATTTATTTAAAGTAAAATCAACAAGCTTCTTGACTTCATCTGCCTTAGATACATCTGTTTTTAAAAATTCAGCTTCACCACCATTTTTTCTTATTATTTCAACAACTTCATTACCTTTTTCTTCGTTTCTGTTTCCTATTACTTGCTTTATTCCTGTTTTTGCTAACTCAATACAAGTACTACGACCAATTCCAGTCCCACCACCAGTAACAATAATAACTTTATTTGAAAAATCCATAATAAAACTCCTTTATTAAATTATTGCAATCTTTATGCCAATCATATGATGATAATAACTAATTCTGGAATAAAGACTAATCACTATAATTTGATTTCTTCTTATTGCCATATAAAAACTGTTTAAATTTTATCTCAGAAATTTCATTATTTTTAATTAAAACTGCATTTTCTAATAGCTCTTTTTTCTTTAATAAATTTTTAATTACATTTTTCTCATAGCTGTTTTGTATTAATTTTATTAAATACTGATAGCTTGTCCATGCAATTGTTGATGGTGTTACAATTTTATTAATAATATATTCCTTTTCTTCATCAGAATAACTTGTTTGTTTTGGACTGATTTTTAAAAATGTTTCATTTAGATCTAAACCCTTCTCATTATAAATTTCAGGATATGTTGAAACTGCAGAAATAAGATTATCAAAGCAGTAAGTATCAATATATATTTCAAGTTCTCTAAGAGAGTAAAAAAGTATCGAATGATTTTTTAAATATAAACCATCATTTGAGATACGTATGTTCTTTAATACATGAGGAAAAAAATTAATATCCACTTTTAATTAGTATATCAATAATTTCTCTATTTGCCTCTGGAAAAGAAAATTTGTGTAATTCTGAGCTAGCTATCCACCTAAATTCACTGTGAACTTTAAGCGAAGGGGTAAAAGCTGAATCTAAAAAGGAAATAAAACTTGTAAGACTAATAAAAATATCTTCATATTCTTTTTTCACTTTGCAAAGATATTTGATATTATTAATTTCGATATTTATTTCTTCTTTTAATTCTCTTTTTGTACAATCAATTGGTGTCTCATCTTCTATTTTTCCACCCGGAAATTCCCATAAACCGTTTCTTGGTCCCATATGATTTCTTTTTAGAATTAATATCTTATTTTCATATATCAAAATACAACAGCAAACTTCAACCTTTTTTTTCCTTTTTCCATTTAGTTTGGTCATTGTTTTATTTAGGATACTTTATATTATTAAATTAGTAATGAGTTAATTGATATGAGAAAAAGATTAGACTTAACATTATTTGAAAGAGGTTTTTTCTCTTCGAGAAGTAAGGCGCAAATCCATATTCTTGCAGGGGAAGTTTTTGTTAATAATGAGAAAATCACTTCATCTTCAAGGTTAATTGATGAGGCTGCAGAAATAGAAATTAAATTATTAAAAGATAATTTTGTCAGTCGAGGTGGCCTGAAACTATACGAAGCTCTTAATCATTTTAAAATTAATGTTAATGATTTAGTTTGCCTAGATATTGGAGCCTCGACAGGTGGTTTTACAGATTGCTTACTTAGAAAAAAAGCTAAGAAAGTTTTTTGCGTCGATGTTGGTTATGGTCAATTAGATTTTAAACTTAGAGAAAATACTAAGGTGAAAAATTTGGAAAGAACAAATGCAAGGTATTTAACAAAAGAGGAAATACCTGAGAAGATTGACTTAATAGTTATGGATGTATCATTTATTTCTATAACAAAGTTTGAAAGTTTCTTTAAGGAATTTGCCGACAAAAATTCTCTATTCATAGGTTTAATTAAGCCACAGTTTGAGCTATCTAGAGATAAATTGGGCAAGAATGGTATTGTGAGAAATCCCAAGTATAGACAAGAGGCTAAAGAGAATATAATTAATTTTTTAAAAGGATTTTACTTAAATATACTCGAACCAATTGAATCCCCGATAAAGGGTTCCAAGGGAAATATTGAATATTTAGTTTGTGGAAGGAACTAATTTACTTTTTATTCCAATCTTTTAAGAAATTCTCAAGGCCAATATCTGTTAGGGGATGTTTGAATAACTGCAATAAAACTTTAAATGGGAGCGTTGCTACATCCGCACCCATTCTTGCTGAGTCCACAATATGTATTGGGTTTCGTATGCTCGCAACTAGGATTTCTGTTGGGAATCCATAATTTAAAAAAATCTCTGATATTTCATTAATTAAGTTCATCCCGTTAGTAGATATATCATCAAGTCTTCCAACAAATGGACTAACGTAAGAAGCACCAGCCTTTGCAGCAATCAGTGCTTGGGAAGAGCTGAAGATTAATGTTACATTTACAGGAATTTTCTTGTTTGAAAGAAACTTTGTTGCTTTTATACCATCTACAGTCATAGGGAGTTTGATTACTACATTTTTATCAATCTTGGCTAGCTGTAGGGCTTCTTTTTTCATAGATTCAAAGTCGGTTGCAATAACTTCAGCACTTACAGGGCCTTTTGCTATTTTACATATTTCTTTGATGGTACTTTTAAAGTCCTTTTGTTTATTTTCTTTTGCTACTAATGATGGATTTGTTGTTACGCCGTCTAATAATCCTAGAGCAGAAGCCTCTTTTATTTCTTTTAAATTAGCACTATCTAAAAAGAATTTCATTTTTTAATGATACTTTATTTTTAGATTATTTAAATAAATGATTGACAAAAATAATAAAACGAGCAGAATAAACACTTAATTATGGCAAATAAAAGTAAATCAGCTAAAAAGAGAGTTAGACAAGATGTAAAAAGAAGGCTTAGAAATAAGTCTGCTATATCTGCGCTAAAAACTAAGTTAAAAGCTTACAAGGCTTCTCTGGCCAATGGATCAGAAAATAAAGATGAGTTACTTAGAAAAGTAATTTCGGCATATGATAAAGCTGCATCTAAAGGAATTATCCACAAAAGGAATGCCGCTAGAAATGTTTCTAGAATCTCTAAACTATCTTAGTTCTTGCAAAGCTTCATAAATAGTTGAAAAATAATATTTTCGTGACCTAAGTCTGTAGTCTTTAAGAGTGAATCAACTTTTTTTAATTCTCTGAGGGCATTTAGGATTTCATCCATACTTTTTCTTTTAGTCTCATTGTCAAAATATTTATATTGATATTTTGAAACTTTAGTTGCTTTTATAATCTCTTCATTGGATAAAGATGCTTTTTTTAAACTTTTAATTTTTAAATATGTCCTGAATCTCCAAGTCAATCTAGAAATTTCAAGAAAAATATTTTCTTTAAACTTTGTTTTTTGAATTTCTAGCAAACATGCGTCTAAATTTTTATCATTAATATAATTGATAAGTTCATATGTTTCTTTGAAAATCTCTCTCTTTTGATCACCTAGTAATTCATCAATTATATTTTCAGTTACTAGATTTGATTCCTCTAGTAGCTTAATTTTATTTATATAAGAAATAATTGACAACTTATTGGTGGTTGTATTTGCAAGTTTGTTGATATTCCTCTCTGATAATTTAATATTACTTTCATTAATTTTTCCTTTAATGAACTTTATAGTTGCCTCTTCTGAATCATCTTCCGTCAACACATGTTGTGTTACAAGGTCAATTTTATTATTTGCTAAAATAAATATATGTTTAGTCGTTTTCATAGGATTTAGAAGATAATTTGTGATTTTGTCTATAATCTCAGAATCTTTCTCATTAATACCACTAATTATTACGTACCGATAACTAGCCATATATGGATATGTATTAAATAAAGCAATCAAATCTTCAATTTTTTTATCCTTTGAAAAGTCAAAATAATCAACATTATCAAAACCCTCATTATTGTATGTTTGAAGAATCTCTTTTATAGCAAGCAATGAGTAGCTAGTGCTGTCATATATTTTAAGAGATATTGAATCATTTCTATTATCGACAAAATCCTTTAAGGAGATATTCAAAGTGCTCATTATTATTGTTATAATAACTTTATAAAGTGATAAATGAAATCGTTACAAAAAAATTTGATGCCCCTCAAGATTATATTGAATTTTCTCATATTCAAGAGAATATCCATGCAGATGTATTAAAAACAGGGTCTCCAGGATACCTACTTTTTCTTGAGTATAAAGATATCTTTACTATCGGAAGGTTTGCAAAGAATATTGATGCAAAAGTTGATTTTATTAAATCATCTCGTGGAGGTGATATAACCTTTCATGGAATCGGGCAACTGATTATATATCCAATATTAAATATCAAGAGCCTTGGTATCAGTCTTCGAGAATATATAGATTTGATGCACAATTTTTTGATTAATTTTTTAAATTCCAAAAATATATCTGCTACTAGGAACAAAAAAGGTCCTGGTTTATGGGTGGACAATCATAAAATCTCATTCTTAGGCGTTGCAGTAAAGAAAGGAATTACTCTTCATGGAATTTCTATAAATATAAATTGTAATTTAGAGAATTTTAAACTTATTAATCCTTGTGGGGATTCAAATATCAATGTAGGCAATCTAAGAAATCTTCAGAATATCAAAAAGGAAGTACTTATTCAAGAATTAGAAAATTTTTTCAAAAAAGAGCTTAGTCTCTATATTTCCTAGTCAAAGAAAAAAGAAATTTCTCTTTCAGCAGATTCTTTAGAATCAGAACCGTGGATAATATTTTTATCAATTGAATCTGCAAAATCAGCCCTTATTGTTCCAGCATCAGCTTCACTGGGGTCAGTGGCACCCATTAATTCTCGTACTTTTAATATTGCATTTTCACCTTTTATAACAAAGGGAACACAAGGTCCAGAAGTCATAAATTTGACTAATTCAGGATAAAAAGGCCTATCTTTGTGCATATAGTAAAATTCTCCAGCTTTTTCAGTTGTCAATGTTAATCTTTTGATATTAACTATTTCTAATCCAGCATCTTCAAATCTTTTAAATATGGTTCCTATAATTTTCTTACCAACTCCATCTGGTTTTATAATAGAAAGTGTTTCTTCCATGATAATACTCCTGTGCATTATTTTTACTTTTATTCTTTAATATACTTAAGAATCTTTGACGTTGTAAATAGGTTGATTTATTATACAAAAAAGAGAAATCAATGTTAGAAGATAAAATTAAAGAAGAAATTTCTAATTTGGCTATTTCTACCCGTGCTGCCTCATATGAAATTGCAAAAGCAAGTTCAGAGAAAAAAAATATTTTACTAGAAACAATAATATCTGGCATTGATAATTCTAAAGACAAGATTTTAAATGCAAATCAACTTGATTTAGATTCTATAAAAGATAAAAATCACACAAATGCTTTTATTGAAAGGATGACTTTGGATGAGAAAAAGATTCAACAAATGCAGAAAAATATCGAAGATGTTATTAAGCTCGAGGATCCAGTAGGGAGGAGGGAACATCTATCCTCACGTCCTAATGGCCTAAATGTGTATAAGCAATCGATTCCTCTTGGTGTTATATCCATAATATATGAGTCTAGACCAAATGTTACATCTGATGCAGCTGTATTATGTCTTAAGTCTGGAAATGCTACTGTACTTAGGGGTGGCTCAGAGTGTTTTCACACAAATACTGTAATTATAGAGGTAATTAAAGATTCATTAACTAAGTGTGGATTTAATCCTAATTGCATTAATATGATTCCTATAACTGATAGAGAAGCTCTCAAATATATACTAACTCTGGATGAGTATATTGATTTAGTGATACCGAGGGGAGGAGAAAATTTAATTAGATTTATAGCAAATTTTTCTAGAATTCCAGTTATTAAGCACTACAAAGGTGTTTGCCATGTCTATATTGATGAGTTTGCAGATCCAAATAAAGCTCTTGAGATATCAATTAACTCAAAAGTTCAGAGGCCAGGAGTATGTAACTCAATGGAAACTTTATTGATTCATAGGAAAAAAGTTAGTTCTGTTCTGAAAACTATAATCGACGCCTTAAAGGAGAGTAAAGTTATAATTCACTCTACTGATGAAGTAAAAGATATGTTTAGAAATGAAAAAATTGTAAAAATTGATGAACAGGACTGGTATATAGAATATCTTGATTTAGAAATGAATATAAAAATTGTAGATAACATTGATGAGGCTATTAGTCATATTGAAAAATATGGATCACTCCATACTGAATCTATTGTTACCGAGGATATTAAAAAAGCAGAGTATTTTATCAATTCGGTTAACTCATCTGCTATCATGCATAATGCATCAACAAGATTTAATGATGGAAATGAGTTGGGGCTAGGTGCAGAAATTGGAATTAGCACTACGAAGCTGCATGCTTTTGGTCCAATGGGTCTCAATGAACTTACAACCCAGAAATTTGTAATTTTAGGAGAAGGGCAGATTAAGTAAGATGCTTGAGAAACTAAAAGTTTCTAATTTATCGGTCCTCGGTGAAATTGAAGTAGCTTTCAGCAATGGGTTAAATATTGCATCAGGGGAAACAGGTGCAGGTAAGTCTTTAATATTAAATACCTTAGTTTTTTTCCCAAATAGAAAATTTCCCAAGGAATTAATTAAAAATAAAAATTTAGATACAAAAATATCAATAGAACTGAGAATAAAAAGTAAAAAAATCGAAGAAATTCTGAATCTAAACGGCTTCGATGTTTGCGACGGGGATTTATTAGAAATTGTAAGAGTTATAAGTCCAGATGCAGTTTCAAAATATTATATTAATAAATCTAAAGTTAAATTAGATGTTGTATCAAACATATTTGATAATTATTTCTCTTTCTTTATGCAGGGAGCTCAATCATTCTTGTTAGATAAAAAGTATCAAATATACATATTAGATAAATTTTTAAAAGTTGAAGACAAATTACTTGATTATAATGCTAGTTATTTTGAATACCAAAATTGCCAAAAAAATTATCAAGAGCTAGTAAATCAAAAGAAAGAAATTGAGGATAAGAGAGATTTTTTTATTTTTCAATTATCTGAATTAGAAAAAATACAAATACATAATGTTGACGAAGAGCTAGCATATATAGAGGAGGTTCAAAGTCAAAAGCTTTTAAATGAAAACAAAGAGGCTGTAACGGAACTAATATCATTTATAGATAATCAAGCAATGGATTCAATTAAGACCATAGAAAATAAAGTATTAAAATTAAATTTTAACGATGATATTACTAAATTAGCAAATGATTTATCACTAAATATTAATGAGCTATCTTATCAAATATCAATATTAAATTCTCATCAAAGTATTGATGAAACATTTGATTATAAGCAAGAGCAGTTGTTTTTGTTGAAAGATTTAAGAAGGAAGTATAAATTGACAACCAAAGAGTTAATTGAAAAAAGAGATCAAATTAAAGAATTGTTTTTGAATGAACCTGATATTGATATTAAATTAAAGGATATTATAAAAAAGAAAGACTCGCTGAAAAGTATATGTTTGTCTAAGGCCACAGATATATCAGAAAAAAGGAAGAAAGGATCTATACTTTTGAGTAAAAATATTAAAGAAGGACTTTCAAATCTAGGAATTCCAAACTCAAATTGGATTGTGAGTTTCCGTGAAACTGAGATTAATAATAATGGAATAGATGATATTGAGTTTTTGTTTTCAGCTAACCCAGATTTTTCTCCCGAAAGCCTAAAATCAGTTGCATCCGGAGGAGAGCTTTCAAGGATAATGCTCATTCTTTCGCTGGAAATATCAAAAATATTTGATAGCAAGATTGTTTTATTTGATGAGCCTGATGTTGGACTAGGTGGAGCTGTTGCAGAAAAATTAGGTGAAAAGATTTCGCAACTATCTAAAAACTCACAAGTATTATGTATTAGTCATCTGCCCCAGGTCGCATCATTTGCAGATACCCATCTTCTTATTTCAAAAAGAAATCTTAATGGTAAAACTAGTATATCAATTGATAACTTATCTAAATCAGATCGAATAAAAGAAATTGCTAGAATGTTAAGTGGTAAAAAAATTGAAGATGAAGCAATAGTTTTAGCAAAAAAAATGGTTAAATGACAAGCACCATTGCAGTTACAACCGTTACCCAGTTTTTATTTTTGGGACCTTCAGCGTAGCTTGTAATAGCTTTTGTATTAACAGTGTGTCCACCAATTTTCCATATATCCTTTTGTTGATTATAGTTTTTATCAAAATCAAAAGGTGCACCAAGTGTTGTTGCTAGCATTTGTGCCGCAAGATCCTCAGCATATTCACCTGCATCCTTCTTACTTTGACCGTAAGAATGATGTTCAGATAAATAACCATGATGAGCTCTATCTTTAGGAAGAGCAAAACCAACAGAGGATGCAACTTTTCTTCCTGGTTCATTTGTTGAACATTCACTTAGGACAACAAATATTATTTGACCTGCTGATAGCATTTTTAGGCCTTCTTTTTTTGAAATAATTTTACATTGCGGTGGCATAATACTTGATACTTTTACTATATTGTATTCCGCAATTCCTGCATCTCTTAGAGACATTTCAAAACTTGTTAATTTTTCCTTACTAATTCCTACACCTTTAGTTAGAAATGCATATTTAGGTATCATTTTTTATCTCCTGATTAACTAGTTAAATTATCGTCGAATATTGTAGCAAAAAATATTATTTAGTAAACTAATAATCCAAAATGATTGATATTATATTCATTATGTATTATTAATTAAGTAAAATGAGCAATCTTTTAAAGCGTTTTCTAACTTGTTTAGTTCTTTTACCAATTGTTGTTTATTCCCTTTATATGGGCGAAATAGTTTTTACTTGTTTCGTTCTGGTAATAGTTTCTTTAGCTTTTTGGGAATATGAAAAAATGTTACAGGTCAGGAATAGAAATCTTGCGATTGGCTCTTATTTGATGCTTTTATTCATAACTATTACAGCATTTATTAATCCCTCCATGTTTTTATATTTATCATTTGCTATTCCAATGATTTGGTTAATTAGAATATTTTTTAATCGAATTCGACTAGAATTTTTTTGGAGCTCTTATCTTTTCCTTATATTTTATATAGGTTTTGGGATTAATTTTTCTATATTAATTTTGAATTTAGATAACGGGTTGATATTATTGACTAGTGTAATAATTATCTCATCTATCAATGACATATCAGCTTATATAGTAGGTAAATTTTTTGGGGTTACTAAAGCTTTTCCCAATGTTAGTCCAAATAAAACTTATGAAGGGTCTATCGCAGGAATTATATCATCTGTAATAGTAACCGTTTGGCTTTTTAATTACTTTAACCTTATGATTCCTTTTACTCAATCAATGTTTATTGGAATGGTTGTTTCTTTTCTTGGTATCATAGGTGATTTAGTCGAGTCATTTATTAAAAGAAAGTCAGGAGTTAAAGATACTGGTAATTTATTACCTGGGCATGGTGGAGTTTTGGATAGGATAGATAGCCTAATAGTCATTTTGCCCTTTTTTTATATAATAATTATTTATTTGGGGTATTAAAATGTTTGAGAAAAAGAAAAAGAGAAAATTCAAACTTGGTCTTGTTCTAGCAGCACTAATAGTATTTTATTTAATTCATGTCGTTTATGTAGTAATAGCCCATAACCCAAGTTTTGAATTATTATCAAAGAATACAATTTCCTACTCAGGACTGAAAGCCAAAATATACTCTGATAATACAAGAATATCTTTTATTCAAGTTTCATTAGGAACTGAAGAAGAAAATTTATATAAAATTTATCAACAATCTCAGTCAGATAATGAATTCAAAGAAAAGATTATTAATGTCTCTTTTAGCCCTGAAGATAAAGTGGTTAAGTTCATCCAAAAAAATAATTTAAAATCTCTATATTTGTATTATACGATTGACTATAAAAATAAGTTCTTTGATTCTAATATAGAAAAAAAAATTAAAATTAGTATAGATTTTGAGCCACCAAATATTAAAAATATAAAGACAGATTCATATGTTTATGTAGGTGGGATTGGATATGTGATTTATGAAACTTCAATTGATACCTTTAAATCTTATGTTGATACTGGTTTGGCTGAAAAATTTCATCCGATATCAATTAATAAAGAGGATACTATTTATAATCTAGTCTTCTTTACTTGTGGAAATAGACCATGCAAAAATGGAGTAATTAGAATTATTGCTGAAGATCTATCTGGCAATTCTAAGATATCATCCCGAAGAATGAAGACTCTGTTAACCAAAAGATGGCAGGTGTCTAATATAAAAGTTGATTTGAATTTTATTAAGGATAAATATAATGAAATCTTTAACACTGAGATCCTTTCAGCAAATATTGATAACTTTTTAGAATTAAATAAAAATCTAAGAATCAGGAATAATTCAGAAATTACCCAAAACACAAGGGCTATAACTAAAGATCGGATTCCTTCTAAGAGATTTTATCAAATGAAAAATTCCAAGGTTTTCTCAGGTTTTAGTGAAAAAAGAAATTATTTCTTCGATAATCCTGACTCACCTTTAATGAGTACTTATCATTGGGGTTATGATTTAGCCTCAATTGAGAATGCTAATATATATTCTTCTTCAGATGGTGTTGTTTCTTATCTTAATAACGGTGGATTGGGAATTTATGGTAAAACTATACTAATTGATCATGGATTAGGTTTCTATACTCTTTATAGTCATTTAAGCGAAATTAGTGTGGGAGTAGGGGACAAAGTAGATAATAATATAATCATAGGTAGGTCTGGACAAACTGGTTTGGCTTATGGAGATCATTTACATTTTGGAACTTATATTCAAGGAGTCCCATATGATTCAAATGAAATTTGGGACTATAAATATTTTAATCAAAAGGTAATTAACGTATATAAAAATTTTATTAATCAGAGTAAGGATAAAATTATTAGGAAAATGGGACCTGAATGATTATATACGGAATGAATCCAGTGCTAGATTCTATTGATTTATATTTTGATAAAATAAAAAAAATATATTTATCAAAAAAAACTTTTAATAAATTTAATAAAAATCAATTAAAAAAAATCAAAAATTTACCTATTATTTATATCTCAGAAGGTGATTTTAAGAATTTAACACAATCCAATAATCATCAATCAATCGCAGCTGAAATAAAAATCGATTCCATTAAAGTGTTAGATGATTTAAAAAAAAATATTGCAAGCTTAGGCAGCATATTAATTCTAGATCATGTACAAGATCCACAAAATATAGGCGCAATATCCAGAACTTGTGTTTTTTTTGGTATATCTAATATTATTCTACCAAACGATCGAACTGCTTCTATTTCCCCAGGCTCTGTTAAATCATCAGCTGGGGCAATTTTTTCTATTAACTTTTATCAGGTTCCCAATTTAGTTAATACAATTAAAGTATTAAAAGAAAATGATTATTGGATAATAGGGGCTGACCTTAAAGGAGAAGACTATCAGGATTCTAAGTATGATAAATTTATTGGAGATAATATTGTTATTGTTGTTGGTTCAGAAAGTAAAGGCTTAAGTTCTTTAATAAGAAGCAACTGTGATATTTTATTGAGGATTAATGGAAATGGTTCGACCGATTCTTTAAATGTAAATGTTGCAGCTGGAATTCTTTTTAGTAGGTTCTCAGATTGATAGATCTTTTGCTTGCTTCAATTGTACAAGGTATAACAGAATTTATTCCTGTAAGTTCATCATTACATCTTATAATTTTTGACCAATTCTTCTCAACCAAAAATTTAACTTTATTGATTATAGCGACAATGCACCTGGGCTCTATAATTGCACTAATTTGCTTCTTATTAATTGAGACTAAAAATAAACTTGTTATGTATAAAAGTAGAAAGTTTATAAAATTAATCTTTATTTCGAGTATTCCAATATTTATATTTGGTTTTATTTTTTATGAATTAGTAGAAAATTTAAATGCATTAAATATTTTAACAATTTTTACAACTATTTTCTTCGGTCTATTGCTTTATTTTTCTGATTCTTTGTCTAAAGAAAATAGGACATTAGAAAATATTAATTATAAAGATTCATTTATTTTGGGGTTTTCTCAATGCCTATCTCTAATACCAGGAGTTAGCAGATCTGCATCTATAATAATTACTTCGCGAATATTAAAGATTGATAGAGAAAGCTCTATAATATACTCGCTGCTATTGTCTATTCCTGTAATTATTGGAGCCTTTTTATTTGCAATTTATAAAGTTCAGATTGATACAATAATTTTAGAAAAAATATGGATAGATATAATCCTTTCTTTGTGTTTTTCTTTTATAAGCTCTTTTTTAACTTTGAAAGTTTTTTTTAAATTTTCTAGGACTAGAGGATTTGGAATTTTTGCAATTTATAGGGTTTTTCTTGGGTTATTTTTGTTATTGCAACTTTAGAAAATCAAGTTCATTCATAATCTCTATGTTTAGCTCTTTTGCTTTTTTCAATTTTGTTCCAGGTGCCTCTCCTGCTAATAAAATATTAGTTTTTTTAGATATCGAACTGACGACTTTCCCCTGCTGACTAGTTACATAGTCTGCTAACTCTTGTCTTGAATAATTTTTAAATTTACCTGTTATACAAACCAATTTCCCTTTCATTTTATTTCCTTTAAATGAACGTTCATTTTGAATAGAAACACCATTTTTCAATATGTTTTGAATTTCTTCTAAATTATCTAAATTATTAAAATAATCATAAATGCTATTTGCTATTTCTACACCAATTCCATCTATTAATTCAATTTCTTCAATTGATGCGTTTGATATTATATCTAAATTATCAAAACTTTGACACAACAAATTTGAGACATTTTCGCCAACATGTCTTATCCCCAAAGAATTGATAAACTTATCCATGCTTAATTTCTTTTTTTTATTAATTTCATTTATTAGGTTATTTGTAAGTTTTTCGCCAAATCCTTCAAGGTTCATTATTCTGTTTTTATCAAGGTCAAATATATCTGATATTTTTTTAATTATATTATTTGAAACAAAATTATCTATAATGTTTCCTCCTAGTCCAATAATGTTGAAACATTTCTTAGATGCCAAATAAGTAACTCTTTTTTTTAATACCTCAATGCAAGAAGTTTCTTTGCAAAACATATATGAACCATCTTTATGTAATTCTGATTTACAGCAAGGACACTTGGTTGGTAATTGAAATTTTAATTTATTATTACTTTTTATTTTTTTTAGTACCTTAGGTATAACATCACCAGCTCTTTCTATTAGTACCTCATCTTTACTGTTAATCCCTAATAATTCTATTTGTTCAAAGTTATGTAGCGAAGCTCGTCTTACTTTTACACCTCCGAGAGTGACCTCATCAAGTTCAGCCACAGGAGTGATCATTCCTGATCTACCAACCTGGTATGTGATATCATTAACTATTGTTTTAGCCACAAGAGAAGGGAACTTCAAGGCCGCGGCCCATTTTGGATACTTTGAAGTAAACCCTAAAGATTTTTGATTAGCTATCTCATCTATTTTCATGACTAATCCATCAATTTCGTAATCCAGCGTATCCCTTGATTCTAATACCTTATCAAAATGTTGTTGTATAAAATTAATATTATTTGTCCTGAGAAATTCTCCAAGTATTGAAAATCCCCATTCTTTGAATTTATCTATAACCATAAATTCATTTGTAATATTAAAATTTACATATTCACCGAGGCCCCAAGGTATAAAGATTAAAGGCCTACTGGCTGTTATTTTAGTATCTAGTTGGCGTAGAGAGCCTGCTGCTGCATTTCTAGGATTAGAAAAACCTTGATCTATTTCTTGTAATTTTTTGTTTAACGAATAAAACTTTTTTAGTGGGAATATCACCTCCCCTCTGATTTCTATTAACTTAGGGGGATTATTATCTTTAAGAAATAGCGGAACATTTTTTATGGTTCTTATATTTTCTGTTATGTCTTCACCAATATTGCCATCACCTCTTGTTGCTGCTCCACTAAATTCACCGTTTTTATAAGTTATTGATACTGATGAGCCATCGAATTTAGGCTCTAACATAAAAAATGGTTTTTTGATTTTTTTTTCAATTCTCTCAATAAATTTTACTAATTCCTCATTATTAGAAATATTTTCCAAGCTATACATTCTTTTAATATGAGTAAACTTTTTGAAATTTTCAGAAACAAAACCGCCAACTTTCTTTGTAGGAGAGCTAGGACTTGAAAGACTAGGGTCTTCTTTTTCAAGACTAATTAACTCTTTCAGTAATAAATCGAATTCAGCATCACTTATTTCCGGTTTATCATCCAAATAATAACGTTTATTGTGGTAGTTTATAAGTTCAACAAGTTTTTCTACTCTTTTAGCTTTATTAGACAGATTCATTATCTATTAGAATACAATATATATATGTCTTTTTGAATTAACATTCAGTGATGATATATTTTTCTAGTGAGAGTATTAATGCTTGGCTGCGGTTCCTCTGTAGGCTCACCGGTACTTGGAAGAGATACAATAGGGATTGATGAAAAAGATTGGAGAACAAGAAGCTCGCTGTATGTGACAGTTGAAGATATAAATATTCTTATTGATACAACTCCAGATTTTAGGCAACAAGCTCTAAAAAATAATATAAAAAATATTGATTTTGTCCTATACACTCATTCACATGCTGATCATACACATGGAATTGATGATTTAAGGATTTTTAGTTATATAAAAAAAGATAAAATTATTTGCTTTGCAAATAAACATACTATTGATGACATAAAAAGGAATTTTTCATATATTTTCAATAAAAAGAATATCTCTGGTAGACCCAGACTGGATTTAAGGGAAGTAAGTGGCTCTTTTAGGGAGCAAGGAGTAGAGATAAAACCTCTACCTATTAAACATAAAGAATGGGATATTCTAGGCTATAGAATTAATAATTTTGCTTATATTACAGACTGTAGCTTTATTCCAGATGACACTTTAAGCAAGATTCAAGGTCTAGATTTATTAATTATTGATGCATTAAGGTATTCAAAGCATGATGCACATTTGTCTGTAGATGAAGCGATTATAGTGGCACAACAAGTAGGATCAAAAAGAACAATATTAACTCATATGGGGTCAGAGTTAAAATTTAATGAACTAGTTGAATATCTTCCAAAAGGAATAGAACCAGGTTATGATGGTTTAATATTGAATATATAGGTTAGGTTTTATAATGCATGAAATTAGGGCAACCTTAACAAAGAAAAAGCAAGCAAAGATAATCCTTTTCGTATTGGATGGAGTAGGTGGAATCCCAAATCCTAAACTAACAGAACTTGAAGCTGCAAAAACACCATTCCTTGATAAAATAACTAAGAAGTCCGAGACAGGGTGTCACATTCCTATTTTAAGCGGTTTAACACCAGGGAGTGGAGCAGCTCACTTAGCCTTATTTGGTTATGATCCCTTAAGATATGATATTGGTAGGGGAATTCTAGAAGCTCTAGGGTCGGATGTATCTGTTAGCGAAAAAGATGTCCTGATTAGAGGCAATTTTTCTACTGTAAAAAACGTTGGATCCAAAATTATTATTGATGATAGAAGAGCAGGACGTATTACAACAGACACTAATAAAAGGATTATCAAACTACTTCAGTCAAAAATAAATAAGATTGATGGAGTTGGCGTAGAATTTACTTCTGGTTTAGAGCATAGGTTTGTTTGCAAATTAAAGTTTAAAAATAAATTAAATAGTTCTGAAGTTTATATACTTGACACCGATCCAGAAGAAGTAGGAGTGGCTCCTTTAATACCTAAAAACCTTAATCAAAAGTCTCAAAAAGTATCTAAGATAGTAGTTAAACTTGTAAATCTAATAAAAGAAACTCTTAAAAAAGAAAATAAGGCAAATTATGCTTTATTGAGAGGCTTTTCTATATATCCCAAAATTCCAACATTTGAGGCTTTATATGGGTTGAAAGCTGGTTCGATTGTCACTTATCCAATGTATAAGGGCATTTCTAAGCTCGTGGGCATGAACCCTCTTTATGTAAAAAATAACACCATTGAGTCACAATTCGAAACACTTATTAAAGAATATGATAATTATGACTTCTTCTATTTTCATATTAAAAAGACAGATAGTTTTGGTGAGGATGGAAATTATAAAAAAAAGATAAATGTGATTGAAGAATTTGATAAATCTTTAAGGAAGATTCAAAAGTTGAAGTTTGATGTAGTTTGTGTAACTGGTGATCATTCTACTCCAACAAAAATGAAAGGCCATAGTTGGCATCCCGTTCCTGTAATTATAAATTCGAAAAATAGTTTCTACGGTACATCTAAGAGATTTACAGAAAAAGAGTGTCTAAAAGGAACCTTAGGTTTATTTGAAGGAAAGAATCTAATGAATTTTATTCTTGCTCATGGAGAACTTTTGAGTAAGTTTGGGGCATGACATATGATGCCGAAGTGGCGGAACTGGTAGACGCGCCATCTTGAGGGGGTGGTGTCTTTAGACGTGCGGGTTCGAGTCCCGCCTTCGGCAATTTAATTTTTTTCAGTTATAATTTTCACATGACCAAAGGAATTGTTATCGTTGACCATGGATCAAAAAAAGTTGAGAGTAATAAGATGCTTGAAGAGATTACCCATCTTTTTCAAAAGCGTTTCTCATCAAAATATAAAATTATCGAACCTGCACACATGGAGTTAGCTGAACCTTCGATTGAAACTGCTTATGCCAAATGTGTTAGTAAGGGTGCTGATTTTATAGTCATCTGCCCTTTCTTTCTTGGCCCTGGAAGACACTGGCAACAAGACATACCCTCTTTAGCACTTGAAGCCTCAGCTAAGTTTCCAGGTACTAATTATCATGTGGCAAAACCTTTGGGTGTAGATGATTTAATTTTGGACTTATTAGAGAAAAGACTTTCCACCTGTACTTCTAATAGCTTTAGTTGTCCTGCCTGTGAAGGTACTACCAGAGCTGGTAATCTATAATTCCATTATTTTCTTTTTTCCTTTAAAATATATTTATGCACATCAAAGGTAATTTTTTGATTATAATATCTGGTCCATCTGGTGCAGGGAAATCTACGCTTACGGCTAGATTACTTTCGAAATGTAAAAATCTTGATTTTTCTATTTCATATACTACTAGAAAGAAAAGAACATCAGAACTAGAGAATGGTCATTATAGGTTTGTATCAATTAATGAATTCGAAGATTTAATTGAGAAAAATGCTTTTTTGGAATATGAAAAGGTTCATGGAAATTATTACGGAACACCTATTAATCCAATTGAAGATTCGATGAAATTCAACCATAGTGTTCTTTTAGATATCGATGTCAAAGGTGCTTATAATATAATAAATACAAATCATTTTGATTGTATATCTTTTTTCATAAGACCCCCATCTATTGATGTTTTAAAGGAAAGATTAATAGATAGAAATGATATGAGCCTAGAAGAAGTTGACAGAAGAATAATAGAAGCAAAAAATGAGATTATGAAATCAATCCACTTTGATCATTTAATTGTTAATGAAGATTTCGAAGAATGTTATAAAGAGGTTGAGAAGATTTTGGCGAGTTTTTAGATGATTAGATTTAACGATATATTAGAAAAAGTTAATCCTTATCTAACAAATGAGGATATAGCTGATGTGACTAAGGCTTATGCGTATTCAGCAAAAGTCCATGCCGGGCAAAAAAGGTACTCTGGCGAGCCTTATATGATTCATCCTATGGAAGTAACATCAATTTTGGCTGATATAAGATTAGACAAAGAATCAATAATCACAGGTCTTTTACATGATACGATTGAAGACACATTGGCAACTAAAGAAGATATATCCAGAATATTTGGTGAGGAAGTTTGTGTTTTAGTTGATGGAGTTACTAAAATCAGTAAGTTAAAAATTAGCTCTACTTTTGAAAAGCAAGCTGAAGACTTTAGAAAATTAATTTTAGCTACCGGTAAAGATATTAGAGTAATTTTAGTTAAGCTTGCAGATAGACTTCATAATATAAGAACGATATCCCATCTTCCAGAAGAAAGAAGAAGAATCTTCGCAAAAGAAACAGTTGATTTATATGCTCCCCTAGCTGATAGGTTAGGAATTTACTGGATTAGAACGGAACTTGAGGATAAGTGCTTTGAAGTCCTAAAGCCTAATGAATTTAATGAGATATCTAATACGTTTAATGCAAAAAAAGATGAATGGGAGAAGTACTCTGGTGAAGTTAAAAGTATGCTTCAAGCTGAATTAGACAGGTTTAAATTGGATGCAATTGTAAGCACAAGATTTAAAAATTTTTATAGCATCTATAGAAAAATGATAAAAAAAAATTTAGAACCAGATAAAGTTCTTGATATTAAAGCCTTTAGGATTATTTCTAAGGATATCTCATCTTGTTATGCCGCACTTGGGGCAGTTCATTCTACATGGAAACCTATTCCTGGAAGATTTAAAGATTATATTGCCCTGCCAAAGAGTAATGGTTATCAGTCACTCCATACAACTGTTATAGGGCCATTTGGGGATAAAGTTGAGGTTCAAATAAGAACTGAAGATATGCATGAGATTGCTGAATATGGGGTTGCAGCCCATTGGAAATATAAAATTGATTCTAAAGAGAGAAAAAAGTTAATTGATTTACCAGATAGTGTTAAGAATATATTTGAGACACAAACACTGAGCGACCCAAGGGAATTTATTGATGCGATTAAAGATGAATTAATAACAGATTTCGTATATGTATTTACACCTAAAGGGGAACTAAAAGAGTTGCCGATAGATTCGTCCGTTATCGACTTTGCCTATTCTATTCACACTGATTTAGGAAATAAATGTGCTGGAGCAAGGGTTAATGGCTCTATCGTTCCTTTTTCTTACAAGCTCAAAAGTGGTGATGCTATAGAAATTATTACAAACAAAGATCGAGAGCCATCAAAAGATTGGCTAAAATATGTTGTTTCATCAAAAGCGAAATCAAAAATCAGAGGGTCAATTAAGAAAATTATCTCTAAAGATTCAGAAAAAATTGGAAGAGAAATTCTAGGTAAGAAATTAGGAAAATACGGTTTAGATATTCAAAGTACAACTGTTATAGAAAAACTCAAAGAATTTGCTATTGATTATGAGTATAAAAATTTAGAAAATCTTTACATTAATTTTAGCCTTTCAAAGGTAAATATAGTTGAGATTTTGAATTACTTTAATTTAGGTATTAAGACACGAAATGAAGAAAAAGTAAGGAATTATTTAAATCCAAATAATGCAATAATTGTTGGTGGAACTAATAATGTAATGGTCAGAACAGCAAATTGCTGTAGGCCTATATACGGTGATGAAATTATTGGATTTATAACTTTGGGAAAAGGTATATCAATCCATAGAATTTCATGTAAACAGATTTTGCAAGTTGATTCTACGAGATTAATTGAAGCAAAATGGGATAATTCCCACAATGTTAAGTCATCAACTAGTTTAAGATTATATTGTAATGATAAAACAGGAATATTATCGGAAATTTCAAATTTAATTGCAAAGCATGAATCCAATATTATTAAAATAAATGCAAAGAAAACAACCTCTTCAAGGTCATCAATATATATTGAAATATTAGTTAAAGATGCAAAGCACCTTTATCAAATAACGAAAGGACTTGAATCTATTCCAGATGTTTATAGTGTAGAAAGGCTTTTGGCTTCGAGCTCAGAATTTAACTTATTTGAAAAAAATAGTAGACTATAGCTAGTCAGTTATGAGCTCAGATAATAATAATACTTCAAAGCTTCTATCAACATTTAAATCAATTATTTTTGCACTAATTATTGCACTCTTTATAAGATATATATTTATTCAACCCTTTAAGATTCCCTCAGAATCTATGTATCCAACTTTATTAGTTGGTGATCAAATCTTAGTTGATAGAGTAAGCTATGGGGTTGGTTTGCCATGTTCAAAAAATAAATTAATTGCTCCATTTAAAAACATAAAAAGAGGTGACGTCATAGTTTTTAGATATCCTATGGATCCAAATTCCAAAATATGTCCAAATGGAGGTTTTATAGGCCTAACAAGTATCTATTATATAAAAAGAGTTATAGGGATTCCTGGGGATACAGTTTCAATGAAATCTAATGATATTTATATCAATGGCGAGCTAATATCTAGGGCGACTTCTGAAACTTACATTTTGAATAATGAAGCTCACGATGTTTTTGAAAACTCTTTTAGCGAAGATATTGATAGTCTAAGGCAAGTTATTTATATGAGAAAGACAAATTCTGAGACTACAAATCTGGATATTAAAGTTCCGGCTGGTAGTTTTTTTGTTTTAGGCGACAATAGAGATAACAGTATGGATAGTAGATATTGGGGTTTTGTGCCAAGAGAGAATATAATAGGAAAAGCTTTTTTAATACATTTTTCATGGAATAATAAATTTAAAAATGTTAAAGATATTCTTAGGCCTGGGAGGTTTTTCAATACTATTAAATAGTTAATATGTTACATATTTTGAGTGTTAATGATTTGACTGATGACTTTCTCTTTTCCTTATGGTCTGATGCAAGTAAAAGAAAAGGTAAAAGTAATAGTTCACTAAAGGGGAAAGTTTTAACGAATCTTTTTTATGAACCTTCCACAAGAACTTCTTCATCCTTCTATAGCGCTATGAGTTCATGTGGTGGAAGTGTAATACCCATAAACAATGTACAGTTTTCTAGTGTGGCAAAAGGAGAGTCATTTGAAGATACAATAAAAACAATGTCTCAGATGAGTGATGCTATCGTTGTGAGGCATCCAGATAGTGGTGCTGCAGATATTGCGGCAAAAGTAAGTTCAGTTCCAATAATTAATGCAGGAGATGGTAATTCAGAGCATCCGACACAAACAATTATAGATGGTTTTACAATTTATAATTTTTTTAATAAAAAATTATCTGATTTGAGGGTTACTTTAGTTGGGGATTTAAAAAATGGAAGAACAGTTAAGAGTTTAGTGAAATTATTAAATAGGTTTAAAAATAATCACTTTAATCTTGTCAGCCCAGAGAATTTAAAACTTTCATCAGAATTACCTGGAAGTTTTTATGAAACAAGTGATATAAATGAAGTATTGAAAGAAACTGATATACTTTATGTCACAAGAGTTCAAAAAGAAAGAGGAAGTGTTCACGATTACTCCTTAACAGAAAAACAACTCAATAACTTACCGAAAAATTCTATTGTAATGCATCCTTTTCCTAGAGTTAATGAGATCCCCTTAGAATTTGATACAGATGAAAGAGCAAAATATTTTGAACAAATAAAGTACAGTGTTTGGTGCAGACAAATCCTTCTTGAAAGAGTAATGAAGTAAATGAAGATTTTAATAAAAAACGGACTAATAGTTGATCCTTCACAAAAGATTAAAAAAATTATGAATTTGGAAATTAATAATGGTGTTATTTCTAATCTACATATTGGAAAAAATATTAATTATGAGAAATTTGATGAAGTAATTGATGCAAAAGGATTCATTGTTGCGCCAGGATTAGTTGATATTCATGTCCATTTAAGAGACCCAGGTCTTAAACATAAAGAAACAATTGCTACAGGATCTAGGGCAGCCGCTGCTGGAGGTTTTACATCAATTGCATGTATGCCAAATACATCTCCTGCTAATGATAAACCTAAAATAACTAAATATATTATGGATAAATCAAATAAAGCTGGAATGGTAAACATTTTTCCAATCGGTGCTATTACTCAAGGTCTAAACAATCTTAAGCTAGCAAAAATATTGGAAAATATAAAAGCAGGTTGTGTTGGAATTTCTGACGATGGATTTCCTGTCACAAACTCAAAGTTACTTTTTAACGCTATGACTATTGCTAAAAAGAATTCTTTTCCTGTGATTTCTCACTGTGAAGATTGTTCGTTCTCTGAAGGCGGTGTAGCTAATGAAGGAAAATTCTCTAGAAAATATCGCTTAATAGGCATACCTAACATATCAGAGGAGCTAGGAATCATAAAAGATATTGCTGTTGCTGAATATACAAATGCACATTTGCATGTATGTCACGTATCAACCCTGAATTCTGTAAAAATTATAAAAGAAGCCAAAGCAAGGGGAGTTATTGTTACCTGTGAGGCTACACCACATCACTTCTCGATATCAGAGGATGATATTTTGAATTGCGATACAAACTATAAAATGAACCCTCCATTAAGGAGTATGCAAGATGTTAAAGCTATAGAAAAGGGACTTATTGAGGGTGTTATTGATGTGATAGCTACGGATCATGCACCACATGCAGAGTCTGAAAAAAGGATGAATTTTAAAAATGCTCCATTTGGAATAATTGGGCTTGAAACAGCATTGCCTCTATCCCTTAAACTAGTTCATGATAAGAAAATCTCTATCTCTAAATTAATAAGTCTTATGTCAACTAGGCCGTCTGAAATAATTAACATTCCAAAGGGTAGTTTAAAAAAAGGATTAGATGCTGATTTAGTTATATTTGACATGAATAAACCAGTAGTTGTAGATAAAAACAAAATGCATTCTAAGAGTAAAAATACTCCATTTAACGGAATCAAATTAAAAGGAAAAGTTATAAGAACAATTCTTAAAGGCAAGACTGTTTACAGTTCTAATTAAAAAAAATTGAAATTTTCAAAAAATATTATATTGATAACTCTTTCGGCATTTTTTTTCTTTTATGCTTATCATGCTTTTTTAATTTTACCTATTCGGGTTATCTCTTTAGGTGGCACCGAATTTGATATTGGTCTTGTAATGTCGATGGCGGGAATTAGTACTTTACTCGTAACTCCTATCTCTGGTTTATTAGGTGATATTTATAAAAAAAAATATTTATTAACCTCAGGGGCTTTATTGCTTGCACTGATTAACTTTTTGTTCATCTATTTTGACTCAATTTATTATTCATATTTGATTTTAAGGTTCTTTCAAGGCTGTGCGTTTTCTCTATTCTTTGTTTCAGCAGGAACTTTAATTGCAGAAAATTCTCTTGAAGAGAACCAAACACAAGCGCTAGGTTTTTTTGGAATCTTTGCAATAGTAAATCATGCACTTGCCCCTACAATTTCTATTGAGATAATAAATTTTTTTTCTTATGATTATTTTTTTATATCAAGCTCTATTGCTAGCATAATAGCATTTTTTATTGCTTTAAGTATTAACGTTAAAAATTCTATGGTAGACGAGAGGAAGAATGGACAGAACTTTACTCAACTGTTAAAAAATAAAAAGTTGAAAATAGTTTGTTTTATTATGTTTTTGGTAGGCGGGTCTTTTTTAACTTGTTTGAACTTTGCAGCAGTTTTTACAAAATCAATAAATGTCCTTCCTATAACTATATTCTTTCTGTCTTACACAGTTATTGCATTAATCATGAGAATATTTTTTGGCTGGCTGCCTGACAAATATGGCCAGGTTACCTTTTGCAAACCTGCTTTGATTCTATATGGGCTTTCAATAGGAATTCTAGGATTATCAATCAATTATATTAGTGTTATGTCTGCTGGAATTTTATTTGGAATATCCCATGCACTGGTCTATCCTTCAATTTATACACTAGCTTTACGATTTACAGATATAAGTAATAAATCAAAGGCTTTTTCAACATGCAGTGTTTCTTTTACTTTTGGGGGGATGATTTTCTCTATTATTTATGGATTGATTGCAGAAACATATAGTTTTAAAGTTATGTTTCTATCTTGTAGTATAATAGTAACCTTGGGTTTTTATTGTTTAATTAAATTGTTGGAGAAGGAAATTCTTAATGAGTATAGATAACGAATATATTGAAAAAAGAAAAGAAAAGATTCGTCTACTTAGAGAACTGGGATTAGATCCATTTTCTAATCAATTCAGCAGAACAAATGACGTTAAAGATATATTAGAAAAATATAAGGATATTAACCCTGAATCTTTTCAACCTGACAATATAAATCATAGAATTTCGGGGAGAGTCATAGCTATTAGAAGCTTTGGGAAGTCAGCTTTTATTAAGATAGTGGATAATATGGAAAGAATTCAAATATTTATATCTAATAATTCAGCTGGCAAAGAGAAAATGGATTTTTTTAAAAAATTTGTAGATGTAGGAGACTTTATTGGAATAGAGGGCCATTGTTTTTTCACTAAGACTCAGGAGTTATCGATAGAGGCAAAAGATATAGAAATTTTAACTAAATCAATAAATACACTCCCAGAAAAATGGCATGGCTTAACAAATGTTGAGACAAGATATCGTCAAAGATATGTAGATTTAATTTCAAATGATGAAGTTAAACAGATTTTTTTACAAAGATCACAGATTGTAAATAATATAAGAAATTTCTTAGTAAATAAGGGCTTCCTAGAAGTTGAAACACCAATCCTTCATACTGTAGCAGGTGGCGCTGCCGCGAAACCTTTTAAAACTTATCATAATACTCTTGATATGGACTTAATACTTAGGATTGCACCCGAGCTCCATTTAAAAAGATTAGTTGTTGGCGGTATGGAAAAAGTATTTGAAATTGGTAGAAATTTTAGAAATGAGGGTATATCAACGCAACATAATCCTGAGTTTACAATGATAGAGCTTTATGAGGCATATTCAAATTATGAATCAATGATGAACATGATTGAAGAACTGGTTAGTAGTTGTGTTGACTTATATTCCAATGATAGAAAGATAGTTTATCAAGAAAAAGAAATTGACTTTAATGGACCATGGAAAAGAGTTCATATGATAGAGTGGCTGTCTGAAAAGTTAGGTTATTCTGTTTTGGACAATTCAGACAAAATATTAAAAGAAGCAGATAAAATGAATATTAACCACTTTGACTTACCTGGAAAAGCAATTACAGAAATATTTGAGGAAAAATATTTAAAGGGAGTTCTGAATCCAGTTTTTGTTTATGGTTTCCCTATAGATGTCTCCCCATTAGCAAGAAGAAATAATGATAACCCAATGATTGCGGATAGATTTGAACTTTTTGTAAACGAAAAGGAGATTGCTAATGCCTTTTCTGAATTAAACGATCCAGAGGATCAGTTTGATAGGTTTAATAAGCAACTTGAGCTTAAATCTAAAGGTGATGATGAGGCAAGTGATATGGATGAGGATTATATTAATGCACTAAGATTTGGAATGCCACCAACGGCAGGAGCAGGACTAGGAATAGACAGGCTTGTTATGCTTCTTACTGATAGTCCATCGATTAGGGAAGTAATACTTTTTCCACATATGAGAAATGAATAATTTTATAGTTTTAATTACTTTGAACTATATAAAAAACTTTTTTAAAAAAAAAGACAATAAAATACCTGTATTCATATCAATTTTATCAATAGCCATATCTGTTTTTTCTTTAATAATAGTTCTTTCAGTAATGAAAGGTTTTGAAGTAAAAGTAAAAAATAAAATACTAGCAAGCTTTCCTCATATAATAATTAGTACTGGGGATAGTATTAATCTCGACGAAATTAAGAATATAAAATCTTTTAATAAAACCTCAGAAGACTATGGAGCTTTTTTAGAAAATGATAATTTTAATGTAATACAAATTAAAGGTTTTGATTACCTAGAAAGTGATCAATTATACTTGGCGACTACTAAAGGAAACAAGTATCCTGTTGTAATCAACAAAGACTTTTCAAGAAAATATAGTCTATCAGAAGGGTCAAATATCAAGATTATTGCTCCCGATTTTAGTAGTAAAAAACCTAAAATAAAAAAAGTTAACCTCTATGTTTCAAACATTAATAATTTACCATCCAATAATATTGACAGAATTTATATAAAAAATAGGTTTAAAAACGAATTAGGCCTCACTCGCGGGGAATTCTATGAGGTCTATTTGAAAAACCCTTACGAATCAAAAAGAATAATTGAAGTTATAATTGCTAAATATCCAGAACTAAAATTTAAGACAGTTGATTGGCAAACCTTAAATAAAAGTTTTTTTAGTCTTATGGAACTAGAAAGGCTATCAATTGGAATATTTTTAATGTTCTTGATAATTTTATCAGCAACAAATATTTATTCCAATATCGTAAGCTTTATATCCGAAAAGAAGACTGAAATCGGCTCACTTGTCTTGCTTGGTGCGAGTAAAAACAATTTGATAATAATATTTACTTTAATTGGCCTGTTTCTAGGAGTAGTAGGCACTTTGATTGGAGTTATTATGTCCGGACTTTTAATTTACCTCATAATTGAAAAACAGATAATAGATAGCCTAGCTATTGATATTACATTCTATCAAATAGAGGGATTCCCCATATTGTTTTCAGCCGAATATTTTGTCCTAATTAGCCTTCTCTCAATTTTAGCAGTTCTTATTTCATCTTTTATACCATCCTTCTTAATATTAAATAAAAATCTTGAATCATTGATTAGGAGAGATTTTTAGAAATGATTGAAATTAAAAATTTAAATAAAGAAATAAATAATAAAGAGATTTTAACAAATATATGTTTTGAAATATACAAAGGAGATTTTGTTTCTGTAATTGGACCATCTGGATCTGGAAAAACAACTTTATTAAATATACTTTTACTTATCATAGATAAAACTTCAGGATCATATAATTTTAATGGTAAAAATATTGATGAGATAAAATTTGATAATAATGAAGTTATAAAGTTTCGACAAAATATTGGGATAATGTCCTCCCTATCTCAGTTGTTACCTAATATAAATGTAAAGCAAAATATTATGCTCCCTGCAACTATCTTTGAAGAGGAAAGATCGAAAGATTATGAAAAATTAATTAGCCAGTTAAATATTAAAAAGATTCAAAATAATTCCATTTCTTCTCTATCTTCTGGTGAGAAGCAAAGGGTTCTCTTAGCAAGAGCACTAATACTAAGTCCTTTGCTCTTAATTGCTGATGAACCTACAGCAAATCTTGATAATAATAATGCTTTGAAAATAGGAGACATTATGTCTGATTTGAATGAGGAAAATAAAACAACTATAATAATCGCAACTCATGATGATAAAATTTCTAATAAGACAAAATCAATTTTAAAAATTGAAAATGGAAATTTGAGTAAAGAAATATGAAAAGAGTTTATATAATATTATTTATTTTTTTGACTAGCCTAATATCTATTCATAGTTCATTAAGCGATGTCAGTACCCGTTCCAATTCAGAAATTGGTTCTACAGAAAAATATGAAAATATTAAAATAGATAAGGTCGAATTTTATGGAAATAAAATTATCTTATTAGATAAGATTCAAGATATTTTCTCTATTAAATCGGGAGACCTTTTTAATTCTAATAATCTAAAAAAGAATATTAGAGATCTATATTCAACTGGTTATTTTTATAAAATTGATGCATTAGTTGAAAATATTGATAGTAAATTCGTATTGATAATTAGATTCGAAGAAAATCCAATTTTAGCCAAATTTACAATTAAGGGTAACGACAAAATATCGGTCAAAGATCTTTCTGAACCATTAAACTTAACTGTAGGAAAGATAGTAAGTAGGAAGCAGTTAGAAATTTCCAAAAAAGTAATCGAGCAATTTTATTTTTTTAAAGGATTCAACAATGTAGTCGTTAGCGATTCTATTTTCCCTATTGGTGAAGGAAAAATTGAATATGTCATAACAATTAATGAAGGTAGCCGAGGATATGTTAAAGGTATTGATTTAGTTGGTGTCGATGAATCATTTAAAAAAGAATTATCAAAGTCCATAGAGACAAAAATAAAGTGGGTTTGGTCCCCAATAACGGGAAGAGGAAGGTTGAGTGTTGACTTGGTCGAAATGGACGAACAAAATGTAAAACAATTTTTTCTAAATAAAGGTTATTTAGATGTTAAAACAAGCCAGCCAATAGTTACATATAATAAAATTAAAGATGGTTATAATGTAACCTTTAACGTTCAACAAGGTATTAGGTATAAGACTAAATCTATATCTATTAAGGGTGATTTAATAGAAGATGAAAATATCCTTAAAGATTCTTTAACACTCAAAGAAGATGATTTTTTTAGTACTGGAAATCTAACTAAGGATATTGAAAAATTAAATACTATTTATGGTGATCAATCATATGCTTTTGCAAACATCAGTCCCAACGTTGTTAAGACTGATGGTAATAAAGTTATTGTTGATTATGTAATTGAAAAAGGTGAAAAATATAAAGTTAATTTGATAAGTATATCAGGCAATACTAGGACTAGAGACAAAGTAATCAGAAGACAAATTTTAGTTAATGAAAATGATGATTATTCTTCAACTAAAATTAAGAGTTCAAAATCTAGGATTAATCGAAGAGGTTTTTTTGAAACAGTTGAAGTGTCCGAGAAGCCCGCAAAAGATAAAAAAAATTATTTGGATTTAAATGTTGAGGTAGAAGAAAAAGCTACAGGTTTTTTCAGTATAGCAGGTGGTTATAGCTCAACCGAAAATTTATTATTAGGAATACAAATTCAAGAATCTAATTTGTTTGGTTATGGAAAGCAATTAAGTACCTCGGTTACCGTTGGTGGACTTAGTAAAAACTTTTCAATAGATTATAGTGATCCATATTTCTTAGACACTAGTTACACTTTTGGTTTTAGGCTTTTTAATAATGAATATGAGTATGTAGATTTTGATAGGAACTCATATGGTGGAAGAGTAAGATTTGGTAAAGCAATAAGCGACTGGTCTTTTTTAAATTTCCGTTATAGATATGAGAATATTACTATTGATCAGTTAAAGCTTGCTGCAAGTGAAGTCTTTTCTCAGGGTACTGATGAAATAAGCTCAATTGGATTAGGAGTCACTTATGATACTAGAGATAATTTTATAAATCCAAGTCGAGGTATTTCTACTACTTTTAATATTGAAGAATCAAATGATATCTTTGGTGCAAATTTATTTTATACAAAATATACTGCTGATTTTGCTAAATATTATTCAATCAAAAGAAACCATACTCTATCTTATAAGATTGAAGGAGCTTTTATAGATTTTAGAGAGATAGGGGATAAGATTGTTGTTGGGGAAAGATTTTATCTTGGTGGACCTAACAACCTTAGGGGTTTTAAAGCATCTAGAATATCTCCTAGAAGGCTTCTTTCTACTGGTAATTTTGTTAGAATTGGTGGAAACAAGTACGTTTTTAATACTTTAGAGTATTTATTCCCTATAGCTTTAGAAACAGGTCTTAGAGGTATACTTTTTGTCGATGCTGGAAATACATATGACGAAAGTAAAAATATAGATTATAATCCAATTGATATGAGAAAAGATGTAGGTTTTGGCTTTAGATGGCTTTCACCTATGGGTCCTTTAAAACTTGATTTTGGTTTTCCATTAGGCGAAAGAAAATCAGGGGAGAGCAAATACGAAGTTCAGTTTTCCATTGGGTCACTTTTTTAATATAGTTTAAATTATGGAGAAATGTTATGAATAAATTTTTTATTGTTTTAATGCTTTTAATTTTAATTCCTCTTAGTTCTTATGCGGACGGACACTCTGATACTAAAGTGGAGCAAGATACTATTAAAGTTGCTGTTGTTGATTTTCAAAGAGTCCTTACAGAGTCAAGATTAGGGAAAGACTATATAAAAAATGCTAAAAAAAATATTGAAAAGAAACAAGAGCTTCTTGCAAAGTTAGAAGATCAAGTTAGGAATATGAGAGATAAGTTTAATGAGCAAAAACTTGTTTTGGATGAAAAAGTAAGAGATCAAAAAGCTGAGGAACTTAGCTACAAGATGAAAGAACTTCAAAGAAAAAGCGAGGATTTTCAAGCAGAAGTAAAAATAGCCGAAGGAAAATTTCAGAGAGATATTCTAAGTGTTTTAATGAAAGAGGTTAAGTCTGTAGCTGATCAACTTGGACTTGATTTGGTTTTATCTAAATCTGCTCCAGGATTGATGTTTGTTAGTTCGGAATTAGACATTACTTCTAAAGTTTTGGATAGAATGAATAGGTAAGGATTGTGCAATTAGATAAGGATGATATCAAGAGGTATATTCCACACAGAGAACCTTTTTTATTTGTTGATGAAGTTACAGCGTTTGATTTAGGAAAATCCATACAAGCTAATGTGACATTTCATGATGATGCTTATTTTTTTAAAGGCCACTTCCCCGATAACCCAGTTGTACCTGGAGTTATAATCATTGAAGCAATGGCGCAAGTTGGGGGTATTCTAATTTATAAATCTTATGAAGAAACCCTTTTTGGCCTAAGCCCAGCTTTAGTTGGAATTGATAATGTTAAATTCAAATCTCCGACTCTTCCAGGAGACACACTAGTGATTGAAACTTTGTTGCTCAAAAGAAAGCTTAATATTTTCAAATTAACTGCTAAGGCATATAACAATAAAAAGCTTGTGGTACAAGCTGATATAACTGCAACTACAATGTCCAAGTAGCTTATTTAATTAAATTGAAACAAATAATCTATCATGTTAATATAGGGCTTTATATTTTATGCTGGAGTAGCTCAGGGGTAGAGCAGCTGATTTGTAATCAGCCGGTCGGGGGTTCAAATCCCTTCTCCAGCTAGTCATGGGGATATGGCAGAGTGGACAAATGCATCAGACTGTAAATCTGACCGCGCAAGCGTACGGTGGTTCGAATCCATCTATCCCCAGAAAGCATGCGGGAGTAGCTCAGTTGGCTAGAGCATCTGCCTTCCAAGCAGAGGGTCGCGGGTTCGAGTCCCGTTTCCCGCTTTTTGCCCAGGTAGCTCAGTGGTAGAGCACATCCTTGGTAAGGATGAGGTCGGCGGTTCAACCCCGCTCTTGGGCTTTCAATTAGTTTATTTAGTTGTATGATTTTAATATTATTAGTAGAGGAAGTTAATTATGGGCGATAATATAGTAGTTGTTGCATTAGAATGCACAGGTTGTAATGGTAATAATAGGTATCACATCAGAAAAAATAAAAAAGTTCAACGTGATAAATTAGAGATAAAGAAGTACTGTAAACTTTGCAATAAACATTTAATTCATAAAGAGACTAAATAGGGGTGTAGCTCAGTTGGTAGAGCGACGGTCTCCAAAACCGTAGGCGGGAGTTCGAGACTCTCCACCCCTGTTTTGAAAAAATATGAATTTTTAAGGTAAAATATTTTTGAATATGAGCGTGTGTAATGATGAATGATATTTTCTTAGAACAAGGTAAAACTGATAATAGCGAATTTAGTTATTATTCTTTACCTAAAGTAGCAGATGAATACGGATTTGATTTAGAGTTAATGCCTTATTCGCTAAGAATTCTACTTGAGAATTTAATAAGGAATTATGATGATAGAATTGTTAGTGAAGAACTGATTAAGAAATTTATTTTTAATAAAAAAGATAAGTTTGAAATCCCTTTCAGGCCAGCAAGAGTTGTATTGCAAGATTTTACAGGAGTTCCATGTGTTGCAGATCTTGCAGCAATGAGAGATGTGGTTAACAAAATGGGAGGAAATACTGACACTATTAACCCTCTTGTTCCGGTAGACTTAGTTATCGATCATTCAGTTCAAGTTGACCACTTTAGAGAAAAGAATGCTCTTTTGTTGAATACCAAACTGGAATTTGAAAGGAATCAGGAGAGATATTCTTTTTTACGATGGGCTCAAACTGCATTTAAAAATTTTAGGGCAGTACCTCCTGGGAATGGAATAGTCCACCAAGTTAATCTAGAGTATTTGGCAAAGTTGGTCCAGAAAGTAAACCATAATGGGAATGAGGTCTGTATACCAGATACATTAGTTGGAACTGACTCTCATACAACAATGATTAATGGAATAAGTGTTTTAGGTTGGGGAGTTGGAGGAATTGAAGCAGAGGCTGCAATGCTAGGTCAACCATTATATTTTTTGATTCCTGATGTAATTGGTTTTAAGTTAGAAGGAAATTTATGTGAGGGAGTTACAGCAACAGATTTAGTATTAAACATTACAGAAATGCTCAGAGCCGAAGGAGTAGTTGGAAAGTTTGTCGAATTTTATGGCCCTGGACTCGATAATCTTCCTCTTCCTGATAGGGCTACGATAGCTAATATGGCACCTGAATATGGAGCTACGATGGGTTTTTTCCCTGTTGATCAAGAAGCATTAAATTATTTTAAATTAACTGGAAGAACATCCGAAGAAATTGAATTAGCTAAAGAATATTATATAAATCAAAACAGTTTTAGAGATTCTACAAGTAAGGATCCTAATTACTATAAGTCATTGTATTTAAACCTTGAAACAGTTCAACCCGCGTTAGCAGGTCCAAAAAGACCTCAAGATAGGATATTATTAGCTGACATGAAAGAATCTCTCCATTCAGAATTAAAATCAAGAAAAATTAAAAATGATGAAGAATTTGAAGTTGAAAATACTAACGAATCTTTAAAAAATGGTTCTGTTGTTCTTGCTGCAATTACTAGTTGCACAAATACATCAAATCCTTATGTAATGGTCACAGCTGGGCTTGTTGCAAAAAAAGCGCATGATTTAGGGTTAAAAGTACCTTCATTTGTTAAAACTAGCTTAGCTCCGGGTTCAAAAGTAGTTGTAGACTATTTAGAGAATGCTGGATTATTGGAAAGTCTTTCAGATATTGGTTTTAAAACTGTTGGATTTGGATGTACAACTTGTATAGGTAATAGCGGCCCACTTCCCGATGAGGTTGCAAACGTTGTTACTGATAAGGAGCTTCATGTGGCAGCTGTTTCCAGTGGAAACAGAAATTTCGAAGGAAGAGTGCATCCTTTAATTCGATTGTCTTATCTTGGGTCCCCTCCTTTAGTAGTTGCATATGCATTAGCAGGTACAGTCGATATAGATTTTTATAGAGAAGAAATTGGTAAATCCAAAGATGGTAAAGATATTTTTTTGAAAGATATTTGGCCAACTAATCAGGAAATAAAAGATACTGTTAACAAGTCTATACTTCCAGATACATTTATAAATAGGTACAGTGACATCTTTGTTGGAGATAAAAGTTGGGAGTCGATTTCAATACCAGATGGTTTAATTTATGAATGGAGTGAAAAATCAACATACATTCAAAAACCATGTTTTTTTGATGATTTTACTAGTGAATTACCTCAGATTGGTGATATTCAAAATGCCAAAGTTTTAGCCTATTTAGGGGATTCTATAACTACTGATCATATATCTCCAGCTGGTTCATTCACTGAAGAAACACCAGCAGGAAAGTATTTAGTTGATAGTGGAGTTAAAATTAAAGACTTTAATAGCTATGGATCGAGAAGAGGAAATCACGAAGTAATGATGAGAGGCACCTTCGCCAACATAAGGATAAAGAATAAGCTCTTGGATGATATAGAGGGCGGCTTCACAAAATATTTCGCAACTGGTGAGACAATGTCAATTTATGATGCAGCTATCAAATACAAAGAATCTAAAACTGATTTGATTGTTATAGCAGGTAAAGAATATGGAACTGGTAGCTCTCGAGATTGGGCTGCTAAGGGTTCAATGCTGCTAGGAGTTAAAGCAGTTATTGCAGAAAGTTTCGAAAGGATACATAGAAGTAATTTAGTTGGAATGGGAGTATTACCTTTACAATTTAAAGAAAATGAAAGCGCTGAATCTCATAAAATTACTGGCAATGAAGAGTTTTCAGTTTCTGGGATATCTAGCGGACTTAGACCTTTATCTAATATTATCCTCAATATTACTAATGATATGGGTGATACAAGGCAAGTTGAATTAATTTGTAGGTTAGATTCAATTGTAGAAGTTGATTACTTTTACAATGGCGGTATTTTGCAGACTGTCTTAAGGCAAATGCAGAAAACAAATTAATAATTGATTTTTCCTTTTTTTTTATTATATTTTCTAGTGATACAATTCAAGGAGAGGAAACATGTCATATATTAAAATACCTTCAGAAGGAACAAAAATTACTATAAATAAAGATGGGACTTATAATATTCCTGACAACCCGATTATTACATTTATTGAGGGTGATGGAATTGGGCCAGATTTGTGGAGAGCTTCTGTTAGAGTTTTTGACGCAGCAGTTGAAAAAACTTTTGGCGGCAGTAAAAAAATTGTTTGGGCCGAAGTTTATGCCGGGGAAAAGGCACTTGAAATTACCAAAGAGTGGTTACCAAAAGAAACCACTGATGTTATTAGTGAATATTTAATTTCTATAAAAGGACCACTTACAACTCCAGTTGGAGGTGGTATTAGAAGCTTAAACGTCGCATTAAGGCAAATCATGGATTTGTACGCCTGTGTTAGACCTGTTAGATGGATTAACGGGACACCTTCTCCTGTCAAAAGTCCTGAAAAGATGGACGTAGTATTATTTAGAGAAAATACTGAAGATGTATATTCTGGTGTCGAGTATGAAAGTGGAACTGATGAAGCAAATCAATTGATAAAATATTTACAGGATTCATTGGGTGCCAATGTTAGAGATCTTTCAGGTGTTGGTATTAAACCTATATCTGCATTTGGAACGAAAAGATTGGTAAGAAAAGCAATACAATATGCAATAGATAATAATCGTAAGAGTGTAACATTGGTTCATAAAGGTAATATTATGAAATTTACTGAAGGGGCTTTTAAAGATTGGGGATATGAGTTAGCCAAAGAAGAATTCCCTGAGCAAACTATATCTGAAGATGAGCTTTGGGATAAATATAATGGTAAAGCTCCTGAAGGAAAAATAGTTATAAATGATAGAATTGCTGATAATATGCTACAGCAAATTTTAACAAGAACTGATGAATATGATGTATTAGCCCTTCCAAATTTGAATGGAGATTATATGTCAGATGCATGTGCTGCACAAATTGGTGGTTTAGGTTTAGCTCCAGGTGCTAATATAGGGGATGAGATAGCTTTATTTGAAGCAACTCATGGAACTGCACCAAAGTATGCTGGTCAAGATAAAGTTAATCCTGGATCAGTAATACTTTCTGGAGTGATGATGTTCGAGCATATGGGTTGGAAAGAAGTTGGAAATTTAATTGTCAAAGCGATGGAAAAAACAGTTCTAGATAAAGATGTTACTTATGATCTAGAAAGACAAATAGAGGGTGCAAATTTACTTAAATGCTCTGAATTTGGCGATGCAATAATCAAAAATATGGACAAAGTTTAGTCCTTAGGTGGTTTAATAGAATTGTCTAGTCTTCCAAAAATTTCTGTAATTGGTGCAGGGAATGTTGGGTCTTCCGCAGCATATAGAGCTCTTGAATTAAATCTTGCTGATGTTGTTTTGTTAGATATTGTTGATGGCTTACCTCAAGGTAAGGCACTTGACATGACTCAAATGATGTCAGTAACTGGCTCATCTTCAAGAATCATCGGTACAACTGATTATTCAGATACTAAAGATTCAGATATTGTTATAGTTACTTCTGGTTTAGCTAGAAAACCTGGAATGAGTCGTGACGATTTAATTAATACTAATACAAAGATTATAAAAGATGTAACAGAAAAAGTTGTCCAACATTCACCTAATAGTATTATAATCGTTGTTACAAATCCCCTGGATGCAATGACTTATGTTTCATATAAGGTTAGCGGTTTCCCTAAAGAGAGAGTTATTGGGATGGCAGGTGTATTAGATGCTGCTAGATTTAAGGCATTTTTATCTTTAGAGTTGAATGTTGCTGTTTCTAAAATAGATACATTAGTACTTGGGGGGCATGGAGATGATATGGTGCCCTTGAAAAATTATACGTCAGTTTCAGGAGTTCCAATAGCTCAGATGATTCAAGATAGCAGATTAGATGAGATAATTCAAAGAACTAGAGATGGTGGAGCAGAAATTGTAAAATTACTTAAGACTGGGAGTGCTTTTTATGCTCCTGGTGTATCTGCAATTGAAATGGCAGAATCTATACTAAAAAATCAAAATAAAATATTACCTTGTTGCACTCTTGCTCAAGGTCAATATGGAATATCAGAACAATTCTTAGGACTTCCAGTTATATTATCATCAGAGGGCGTAAAAAAAGTGATTGAAATTAAATTAACCCCAGAGGAGCAAAAAGAATTAGTAGTTTCAGCATCTCATGTCAAGGAACTGTGTAATTTTATAGACGAGTCTGGTTTAATTTAGGGATATTTTATGGGACAATTCGATTTTCTTAAAATTTCTTCAATATTAAAAAAAATTATTATTGCTGTAACTGGTTTATCGCTTTTTCTTTTTCTGATTATCCATCTCCTAGGAAATATAACTTTATTTACTGGAAATCCTCCTGGTAAAGATTTTAATCAATATGCACATTTCCTAGAGTCATTTGGTATCTTATTCACTCTAGCAGAGTTAGGATTACTTGCTTTTTTTCTTGTTCATTTATCTACCGCTTTATATTCAAACTTTATTAATACATCTGCTAGGGAAAGCAGGTATGCTGTAACTTCCTTTGCCGGAGGAAAAAGTAAAAAAACATACGCATCACAAAGTATGGTGATTACTGGGGTTGTACTAATGGCTTTTTTAATCTGGCATGTTTTACAGTTCAGGCTTGGAACATATTTTGACACAATATATTTGGATTATAATAATGGTGAACCAATTAGAGATTTATATAAAAATGTAACTATAGAATTTACAAACCTATGGGTAGTTTTGGGGTACTCAGTTGCGATGGCTATGCTTTCATTACATTTAGGCCATGGTTTTTGGAGTTCTTTTCAATCTTTAGGAATACATGGTAAAAGTTTTACTAGGATTACTTACAGCATAAGTTATTTATTAGGTACAATTATAAGCATAGGGTTTTTAATAATCCCTATATATATTTATTCTATTAACTAAAGGTTTATTATGTCAGGTGCAACGCCAGAAAAAGAATATGTAGAAAGTGTCTCCAAGCTGGATGGTAGAGTACCATCTGGTGAATTAGCGGATAAGTGGGATAAGTACAAGTCAAGCATGAAAATTGTAAATCCTGCTAATAAAAGAAAATTTAATATTATAGTTGTTGGGACAGGATTAGCTGGAGGTTCAGCTGCCGCTACATTAGCCGAATTGGGATATAACGTTAAATCTTTTTGTATTCAAGATACACCTAGAAGAGCTCACAGTATTGCTGCGCAGGGCGGCATTAATGCGGCTAAAAACTATCAAAATGATGGTGATAGCGTACATAGACTTTTTATAGACACTATTAAAGGTGGAGACTATCGAGCTAGAGAAGAGAATGTTCATAGATTAGCTCAAATTAGCACTCAAATAATCGATCAATGTGTTGCGCAAGGGGTACCCTTTGCAAGGGATTATGGTGGTTTATTAACAAATAGGTCTTTTGGAGGTTCTCAGGTATCAAGAACCTTTTATGCTAGGGGTCAAACGGGTCAGCAACTTTTACTTGGTGCATATAGTGCAATGATGAGACAAGTAGCTAAGCAACAAATAGAGATGTTTCCTAATAGAGAAATGTTAGATGTAATAACTGTTGATGATAAGGCTCGAGGCATAGTTGTCAGGAACTTGAAAACTGGTGAGTTAGAAACTCATTCAGGGGATGCTGTGCTGTTATGTACTGGCGGTTTTGGTAATGTTTATTTTCTATCAACAAATGGAAAGGGCTCAAATGTAACTGCTGCATGGAGATGTCATAAGAAGGGCGCTTATATGGCCAATCCTTGTTTCGCTCAAATTCACCCTACTTGTATTCCAACTTCAGGAGAGTATCAGTCTAAATTAACTCTAATGTCAGAGAGCCTTAGAAATGATGGAAGAGTTTGGGTACCTAAAAATAAAGATGATAAAAGGTTAGCGGCAGATATACCAGAGTCTGATCGAGATAATTTTTTAGAAAGAATGTATCCAGCATACGGAAACCTCGTCCCACGTGATGTTGGTTCAAGAGCAATTAAAAAAATGTGCGACGAAGGTAAAGGATTGGATCCTTCAGGTCGTGCAGTATATTTAGATTTCAGTAGTGCCATTGAAAGACTAGGAAAGAAAAATATTGCTGATAAATATGGAAACCTTTTTGATATGTATGAAACAATAACTGGTGACAGCCCTTACAGCCAACCAATGAAAATATATCCAGCTATACATTATATTATGGGCGGATTATGGGTTGATTATGATTTAATGAGCACTATTCCTGGCTTGTTTGTCTTAGGTGAGGCTAATTTTTCTGATCATGGAGCTAATAGGTTAGGAGCCAGTGCATTAATGCAGGGACTAGCTGACGGATATTTTGTAATCCCAAATACTTTAGGAAATTATTTGGCTAATACTAAGTTAGATAGTGTAAGTACAAGTTCAGATGAGTTCACGTCTGTAAAAAATGACTGCAAGGAAAAGACCGACCAATTATTAAAAATTAAAGGTTCTTCAACAACTCTAGAAATTCACCGGGAATTAGGTGGCGTGATGTGGGACTTGGTTGGAATGGCTAGGACTAAAGAGTCTTTAGAAGAAGCACTAGAAAAAATTCCTAAGATTAAAGATAAATTTTGGAACGATTTGTATATACCTGGTGATTCTGATGGTTTAAATAAAAGTTTAGAGCATGCAGGAAGATTGGCTGATTTTCTTGAATTAGGTGAGCTTATGGCATTGGACGCTTTAAATAGAGAAGAATCCTGTGGGGCTCATTTTCGAGAGGAGTATCAGACTGAAGAAGGTGAACCACTTAGGAATGATGATAAGTATGCGTATGTCTCTGCGTGGGAATACAATAAGGACAGTATACCAATTTTGCATAAAGAGAATTTAGATTATAAATTTGTTAAAATGACTCAAAGGAATTATAAATAATGTCAGAAGTAATAAGTTTAAACCTGCAAGTTTGGAAACAGTCATCTAATGAAGATGTCGGTTCCTTCGAGTTTTATTCGGTTAAAGATATTTCAATTCATATATCTTTTTTGGAAATGCTTGATGTTGTTAATGAAAATCTTCAAAAAGAAGGCAAGGAGCCAATTGCCTTTGATAGTGATTGTAGAGAGGGAATTTGTGGTACATGTGGATTCGTTATAGATGGAGTTGCTCATGGCCCTCTAGCTAAGACAACTGTTTGTCAGCTCCATATGAGACATTTTAAGAATGGACAAACATTGGTGATTGAGCCTTTTAGGGCAACACCTTTTAAAATAGTTAAAGATTTAGTTGTAGATAGAAGCTCTTTTGATCAAATAATTCAAGCAGGTGGTTATGTTACTGTTAGTACAGGCAACGCCCCCGATGCAAATAATATATTAATAGCAAAAGAAAATGCGGAAGAAGCGTTTGATTCTGCAGCTTGTATTGGTTGTGGTGCTTGTGTTGCATCTTGCCCTAATGCATCCGCTGCTCTTTTTACTAGTGCAAAAATTTCTCACCTTTCACATTTACCTCAAGGTAAAATTGAGGAGGATGAAAGAGTTAAGAGTATGGTAACTACAATGGATGATGAAGGGTTTGGCTCCTGTTCAAATCATGCTGAATGCGAAGCAGTTTGTCCCAAAGGTATTTCTATTTCAAATATTGCTTTAATGAGAAGAAATTTAATTAAAACCATTTTATAATTTATTTTATTTTAAGGAGACACTATGAATATTCATGAATATCAAGCTAAGGATTTATTTCGTAAGTTTAATGTTGCAACATCGGAAGGCAAAGTTTTCGAAAATGAAAATGACGCTGAGGAATATGCTAAATCACTAGACGTTGAAGAGTATGTTGTAAAAGCTCAAATACATGCTGGTGGAAGAGGCAAGGGCGGTGGTGTGAAGTTGGTAAAGACCCCGGAAGAGGTTAGGGAGATGGTTAAATCAATGTTAGGAATGACCTTAGTAACTCATCAAACTGGACCTGAAGGAAAATTAGTGAACAAAGTCTATGTTGAGGCTGCCTCAAATATTAAGAAGGAATATTACCTTTCTTTTGTAACTGATAGAGCCACAGAAAAGAATGTTATAATTGCAAGCCCTGAAGGGGGAGTAGATATAGAGAAAGTTGCAGAAGAGACACCTGAAAAGCTTTTAACTCAGCCAATAGATCCTGTAGTCGGAATTCAGCCATTTCATATTAGAAAGATTGGATATTTTCTTGGATTTGATAAAGGTCAAGTTAAACAATTGGGCCCCTTAATCCAAGGGATGTATAACCTTTTCGTAGAAACAGACTGTAGCTTAGTTGAAGTTAATCCATTAATTGTTACTGACAAAGATGAAGTAAAAGCATTAGATGCAAAAATTAATTTTGATGATAATGCTGAGTTTAGACATAAAGAATATAAAGAGTTGCATGATCCAACGGAAGAGGAGCCATCAGAGTTAGAGGCCAAAGAGTGGGGATTCAGTTTTGTGAAACTTGATGGTAACATTGGGTGCCTGGTTAATGGAGCAGGACTTGCAATGTCAACTATGGATATAATTAAACATCATGGTGCAGAGCCCGCAAATTTCTTAGATGTTGGAGGCGGTGCAACTGTTGAACAAGTTACACAAGCATTTAAAATGATTCTAAGAGACGAAAATGTCAAAGCTATATTAGTTAATATATTTGGTGGAATAATGAAATGCGATACCATTGCTGATGGAATAATGGTTGCAGCCAAAGAAGTTGGCATCAAAGTGCCTCTAGTAGTTAGATTAGAGGGAACAAATGTTGAATTAGGAAAAAAAATGCTTGAGGAATCAGGTTTAAATATTTCCACAGCATCAACTATGAAAGATGCAGCGCTGAAAGTTGTAGAATTAATTTAAAACTATTGACATTCACCCTTTAATGATTACCTTCTAAGCATTCACTGTTATAGGAGAGTTTTTTATGGGAAAAGTTATAGGAATTGACCTCGGGACTACAAATTCGTGTGTGGCATACGTAGAATCTAATGAGCCAAAGGTGATAATTAACGAGGAAGGGAATAGAACTACTCCCTCAATTGTAAGTTTTGGTAAAAATGAAAATGAAATCTTAGTTGGAGAGCCAGCTAAAAGACAAGCAGTCGTGAATCCTGAAAAAACCGTATATTCCTCCAAAAGACTTATTGGTAGAAGGTTTGAAGAAACTTCCAATGACAGAAAGGTTTTGCCTTATGAAGTAGTAAAAAATAAAAATGGTGATGCTTGGATTAAAATTGACAATAAGGAATACTCTCCTCCTGAAATTTCTGCGAATATATTATCAAAACTTAAATCTGCTGCAGAAGCACATTTAGGATCTAAGGTAACAGATGCTGTAATAACAGTGCCTGCTTATTTTAACGACAGTCAAAGACAAGCTACTAAAGATGCAGGAAAAATTGCTGGGTTAAATGTCGAAAGGATTATAAATGAACCTACGGCAGCCGCACTAGCTTATGGTTTTGATAAAAAGAAGGATGGGTTAATTGCAGTTTATGACCTGGGAGGAGGAACTTTTGATATTTCAATATTAGAGGTTGGTGAAAATGTTATTGAAGTTAAATCTACAAATGGAGATACGTCACTAGGTGGTGATGATTTTGATAGGCTAATCATTAATTACTTAATTGATGAATTTAAGAAGGAAAATGGAGTTGATTTAAGTTCTGATAAAATGGCTTTACAGAGATTGAGAGAAGGTGCCGAGAAAGCAAAAATTGAGTTATCTGCTGCTATGGAGACTGAAATTAATCTTCCCTTTATTACAGCTGATCAAAATGGACCTAAACATCTACTCATAAAATTATCAAGATCTAAATTTGAACAAATAATTGATGAAAAGGTAAAATCATCTCTTGAACCTTGCAGTAATGCTCTAAAAGATGCTGGAATTAAAGCCTCAGATATATCAGAAGTAATATTGGTTGGGGGCTCTACGAGAATGCCAATTGTCCAAAAAATTGTTAGTGACTTTTTTGGTAAGGATCCACACAAAGGAATTAATCCGGATGAGGTAGTTGCTTTGGGTGCCTCAATTCAAGGGGCAGTTTTAAGCGGAGATGTAAAAGACGTTCTACTTTTAGATGTGGCTCCACTTTCTCTAGGTATTGAAACTCTTGGTGGGGTAAATACTGTTATTATTTCCCGAAATACTACAATCCCAACAAAGCAAAGCCAGATATTCAGTACTGCTCAAGATAATCAGCCTAGTGTTGAGATTCATGTTACTCAAGGTGAAAGGTCTATGGCTGTTGACAATCGAACTCTAGCTAAATTTATTCTTGATGGTATCTCTCCCGCACCAAGAGGCTTGCCACAGATTGAAGTTACTTTCGATATAGATTCGGATGGGATTCTAAACGTATCTGCACTAGATAAGGCAACTAATAAAGAACAAAAAATTAAAGTAGAGGCTTCTTCTGGATTATCAGACAAAGAAATTGACGATATGGTTCAAGATGCCGAATCTAAGTCTGAAGAAGATGAGAAAAAGAAGGAAGTCATTAACCAGCGAAATAACTTGGATCAATTAATCTATTCAACTGAGAAGACTCTTAATGATAATGCAGATAAGATTACTGAAGAAGAAAAGTCGACAATCGAAGAATCCGTTGTTAAAGGGAAAGAGGCGCTTAAGTTGGATGATTTAGATGCATTAAAGGCTGCATACGATGATTTAACTAAAGCATCACATAGTCTTGCTGATAAAATGTATAAAGAGGCTTCTGAGGCGGCTAATAATGCCCAAGGCGATGTTGATAGCGAAGAAAAGGATGAAAACAAGGCTAAAGATGAAAAAGACGTAATAGATGCTGAATTTACAGATAAGTAGTTGAAAATATAATTTAACTGTTTATAATTCATCCCTATGAAAAAAGATATTCATCCAAATTATCGAAAAGTTTTATTTAAAGATATAACTACAGATCAAAATTTTCTTGTTTCATCCTCAGTTGAAACTCAAGAGACTATTCAGCACGAAGGAGTTGAATATCCCTTAGTAAAAGTTGAAATTTCTAGTTCTTCACATCCTTTCTATTCTGGCAAGGAAAGAGCTGGTGGTACCACGGGAAGAATTGATAAATTCAATCAAAAATATAAAAAGAAATAATGTCTTCAATAATCGGCTCTGAAGCTAAAAGAGATTTTAATTCAAATTTAAACAAGAATCCAAATATAGAGAAAAGTTCATTTATTGCTAATAATTCAAAGATTATTGGGAATGTAGAGATAGGTGAAGATTCCAGTGTATGGTTCAACTGTCTTCTTAGAGGGGATGGAAATTTCATAAGAGTGGGGAAAAGAACTAATATTCAGGATGGATCAATAGTTCACATAGATTCTAAAAAGTATCCTACAGATATAGGTGATGATGTGACCATCGGACATGGCTGTATTATCCATGCTACTACAATTCGAAGTAGGATTTTAATTGGGATGGGCTCCATTGTTTTAGATGGATCAGAAATTAGATGTAATGTGATAGTTGGAGCCGGTTCTTTAGTACCACCAGGGGCATATTTAGAGGGTGGATTTCTTTATATGGGTTCACCATGTAAAAAAATTAGACCCCTTAATGATAAAGATTATAAAATGATAATTGATACATCAAAAGATTACGTTCAGCATAGTAAGGTTTATAGAAAAAAGTATGATTTACGCAGCAGTTGATCTAGGTACAAATGCTTTTAGACTCTTAATAGTAGATAAAGATAAAGAAGAAATTATTAGGCGCGAGAGTGAGATAATTGGATTAGGTGCATATATAAATAAAGATAAACTTTTATTTCCACCATCAAAATATTATAAAGTTTTAGATAAATTTTTTAAAATTATTAAAGAATTAAAAGTAAGCAGAATTGATATAGTAGGTACAAGCATTTTTAGAGATTGTAGAAATAAGGATGAGATTAAAAAAGAATTTTATTCTAAATATAAATATAACTTGCAAATTATTTCACCAAAAAAAGAATCTCAATTAACTTCATATGGTGCTCTAAGTCCAATTAAATTAAAAAGAAAAAATTATATAGTTATTGATATAGGTGGAGGTAGTACTGAAATTTCTCTAGTTTCCAATAAGGTTGTTCAAGACTATATTTCCATAAAATTAGGAGTTGTAAGAGAGTTTAATAAATATAGAACGACTAAAAATTTTAATAAAAATATAAAAAAATCAATTTTTAACAACATAAAAAAAAAGCTGGTTAGTAATAGCTTCTTTAGTCAATTAACTTGTAGTGATTTCACTGTAATTGCTAATGGTGGAACACCAACAACCATAGCTGCCATAAAAATAAAAAAGAAAAATTATAATCGAAATTTAGTTAATGGTAAGAAATTATCCTTAAGCTATATTAAAAGTATTCATGAATCGTTAATGACTATGGATCCTGGTGAGAGATTAAAATTGAATGGTATGGAAAAAGGAAGAGAGATTGTTATAATCTATGGATTATTCATTTTATTGTCAATATTGTGGGTTCTTAAAAAAAGGGTTTTATATGTCTCAGATTCAGGTGTTTTAGAGGGTTTAGTACAAGAAAGTAATTGATTTTTATTTTTTCATGACTATATTGAAACTGGAGTGTTTTATGACAGAAGATAATTCAAAAAAAGAAGAAGAATTAAATGAACCCGAGTTAGTGGTTTTAGACTCTAAGGATTCGCTTTTAGAGCATTTGAAAGACTTGATGCCCAAAAAAGAAGAGGCTATGCCAGAATTTGAATCTTATTCGTTTGATTTAAAAAATGATGATAAAAACAGTAAGGGTATGATTTTCTTTTTTAAAGATGAAGAGTCTATTAAAGAAATTTCCGCTGTTGTTAAGGGTACAGAGGAAGCAAAGAAAGAAATAAACGATAAGCTATTAAGATTTGCAGCAGAATTTGAAAACTTTAAAAAAAGAGTTGCTCAAGAAAAGTCACAAGCTGCATCATACGTTAAAGATTCAATATTCAGGGATTTATTAAATTTTATTGATAATTTTGAAAGAGGCTTGTCCTTATACCAAGAAAAAGAAGGAACTACAGATTTTTTTAAAGGAATGAAAGCTGTATTTAAAGAATGTGATAATTTTTTAACTAAAAATAGTATCAATAGAATTGAAGTTAAACTTGGAGACGATTTTAATCCTTCCATTCATGAAGCTATTGAAGTAAAAAACTCTAATGATTTTTCTAAAGATAAAATTGTAAATATTGTTCAATCCGGATACATGAGCAATGATAAGCTTCTTAGACCTGCTATGGTTGTGGTTTCATCAGGGAGCGAGAATTAATATGGCTAGCAAGGACTTTTATTCAACTTTAGGAGTACAAAGAGGCTCCTCTGATGATGAGATTAAGAAATCTTATAAGAAGCTAGCTTTTAAGTATCATCCTGATAGAAATAAAGGCGATAAGAAATCAGAAGAAAAATTCAAAGAAATTAATGAGGCTTACCAAGTATTAGGGGATCCTGAAAAGAGATCTCAATATGATACATATGGTTCATCAGCATTTGAAGGCGGTGGTGCAGGTGGAGGTTTCCCTGGTGGAGGTTTCCCTGGTGGGGGTTTTGCTGGTGGCGGTATAGATATTGAAGATTTAATGAATGATTTTTTAGGTGGAGGAAGAGGTAGAAGGTCTTCTAGGGATAGAAGTCCAAAGGGAAGGGACTTAAGATATGAGTTAGTTTTAGATTTTGAGCAGGCTGTTAAGGGAACTAAAATGAATGTCCAAGTGAGAAGAGCCAAGAGTTATAAGACCTGTAAAGCATGTGAAGGAACCGGGCAGGTGAATTATTCTCAGGGATTTTTTTCTGTTAGCCGAGGATGTGACTCATGTGGAGGAGTTGGTGCTTTTCCTGAGGATACTGAGCATAAAACAGTTGAAGTTAAAATCCCTCCTGGTGTAGATAACGGCACACAATTGAGAATCAGAAACGAGGGAGATATTGGTGTTAATTCAGGACCTAATGGTGATTTATATATAGATATTTCTGTGAAGGACCACCCCCTTTTTGAAAGAGAAAACGAAAATTTAATATGTGAGGTACCAATTAGTATTCCTAACGCTGTTGTTGGTGGCAGTATAGATATTCCTACACTAGAAGGTAAGTCTGAATTAAAAATTCCTGCAGGTGTTCAGCCTGGACAAGTAATGAGGTTGAGAGGTAAAGGTATAAAAGATCTGAGGTCAACCAGAATTGGAGACCTTTATGTTAAGTTGAATATAGTAATCCCTAAGAATATTAGCTCAAAGCAAAAAAAGTTAATGCAAGATTTTCAAAAAGAGATAGATAAAGAAGCCACAAATCCTTTTTCTGAATACATTAACAAAGTTAAAGATTTTTTTAATTAATTATCCGCCTGCAATTGCAGGGATTATCGAAACAGTATCATCATCTTTTATTTCGGTGTCAGGACCTTTTAAGAATCTAATATCTTCTTCATTTACATATATATTAATAAATTTCCTTATTTCACCCTTCTCATCACACAATCTATCTTTAATTCCTGGAAATTGAGATTCAAGGTCTGTAATCATGCTTTCTACACTTGTAGATGAAGTTGAAACTTCATCCTTCTCATTAGTTAGTCTTCTTAGTGGTGTGGGTATCTTTACTAATGCCATTTAATTCTCCTTATTAAAGATTTTATTAAAATCTTCTATTTTTGGTTCTATTATATATGGTTTTGAGATATTATTCACTAAAGGATCTTGTGTTTTTAATCCGTTTCCTGTAATAACAAGAACAATTGATTCATTCCTTGGTAGTTTTCCAGATTCAATCATTTTTTTTGCACAGGCTAATGTAACACCACCAGCAGTTTCTGTAAATATTCCTTCAGTTTCTGCCAATAATTTCATTGCATCCACAATTTCATTATCTGAAACATCTTCAGAATATGAATTTATTGAATTCAGAAGGTTAATCGCATTTATACCATCAGCAGGATTTCCTATAGCGAGCGATTTAGCGATTGTATTTGGCTTTACTGGCTTAAAAATAGGCCAGTTATTTTTTATTGCAGTTGAGATTGGTGAACATCCTGTAGCTTGCGCACCAAATATTTTTGTATCATTAGGTTCTATAAATCCTAACTCTTCAAACTCTTTTATAGATTTATATATTTTAGTCAAAAGTGAACCACTTGCCATACATACAACTATATTCTTTGGAGCTTTCCAACCGAGTTGCTCTATTATTTCATAGCCAACTGTTTTTGAGCCCTCAGCATAGTAAGTTCTTAGGTTTATATTTACAAATCCCCATTTATTTGAGCCTAAAACTTCAGTACAAAGTCGATTTACATCGTCATAGGATCCCTTCACACCTATAACTTCCGAACCATAAATTGAAGTACCAATAATTTTTGATTCTTCTAAATCAGAGGGTATAAAAATAAAACTTTTAAGATTTGCAGCGGTTGCATTTGCACCAACAGAATTTGCTAGATTTCCAGTAGATGCACATCCTACGGTATCGTATCCTAATTCTATAGCCTTAGATAAGGCTACTGAGACAACTCTATCTTTGAATGATAAGGTAGGAAAAGATACACCATCATTCTTTATATAAAGTTCATCGACTCCTAATTTTTTTGCTAGATTTTCGGCTTTAATTAATGGAGTAAAACCTGAGTTTAAACCAACAGTAGGCTCTGAATCCAAAGGTAATAGCTCCTTATATCTCCATAAATTTTTTTCTCGACTAAGAATTTTTTCAATAGTTAGATTTTTTTTTATTTCTTGATAGTCATAATTAACTTCTAATGGACCAAAACAATCTTCGCATACATAATTTGCTTCTTTCTTGTACTCAGTACCACAAGTTTTGTCAGCGCAACGAAGATTTACAACAAATGAGTTAGACATAATAAACTCCTAAAATTTAAATGTAACTCAAGAGGAAAGACAAAAGAAAAAGCCCTTTCTCTGTTTAGCAGTTATTTAATGTCGCTGCAATTAGAGTTAAATGACGACATTTATATTATAGTATTAATTTAGAAAAAAAACAATTAAGTGTATTTATTATAGAGGTATACTAAGAAAATGTACGAAATTATAGAAAATAATGAATTTACAATATATAGATTTTTAGTTGAGAATAGTGACAGAAATATTAATTATGTACTATCCTGCAATACATCGAAGGAGTGCATTATAATTGATCCTTTGGATAAAGATGAAATAGAAAAAATATTAAAAGAGAACAGTTTGGTTCCAATATATATATTTAATACACATGCTCATCCAGACCATATCAAATATAATCATTATTTTTTAGAAAAATATAAATGCCCATTGTTAGCTCATATCGACTGTAAAGATTTATTTGAATTTGAAATTCAGAATGTCTTTGAGAATGATATTATAAAACTAGGTAATCTAAATATTAAGGTATTACACACACCAGGACACTGTCATGAGCACATATCGCTTATTCTAGATAAATATTTTTTTTGTGGTGATGTTATATTCAATCTAGGTGTAGGAAATGTTAAATTTCGTGGCGATGTATCTATGCTATTTAGAACCATAACTCATAAGATAAAAAACCTACCTGAAGAATTATTACTCCTTCCTGGTCATGATTATCTGTATAATAATATATCTTTTCTAGAATCTTTATATAAAAATTCATCAGAGATACCTGAGGAATTATCTGACATGGCAACTAGTTACAAGCCAGAAAAACTAAGCCCTTTATTTGATCTTAGTTTTGAAAAAAAATATAACCCTTTTTTAAGAATTGATGAGTTTTCGTTCTTAGATTATCTTAAGAAAAAAGATTTATTTAAGGATGAAAAGATAGAGTTTCGATTTAGATTATTGAGGCAATTGCGCGATGAGCATTAAAATAACAAAATCTGAAGTTTTCAGCTTTCTGGATGATTTATCTTCCAAACGAATAGTTATGATGGATGGAGCTATGGGTACAATGATACAAAAGTATCGTTTTGAAGAGGAGGATTATAGAGGAAAGGAATTTAAAAATCATAAAACTGACCTTAAGGGTAATAACGATATTTTGAATATTACAAATATAGATTCTATAAAAGATGTTCATAAAAAATATATATTGTCTGGCGCCGATATTATAGAAACAAATACTTTTAATGGAACTTCAATAGCCCAGCAAGATTATAATCTACAAAATTATGTAGATGAAATAAATAAAAGCGCTGTAAAAGCAGCAAAAGATGCAATAAAAGAGACCGCTAGTTTAGTTAATGATAAGAGGATTCTAATTTCGGGCGCTTTTGGACCAACCAATAGAACAGCATCTATATCCCCTGATGTTGAAGACCCAAGTGCCAGAAATACATCGTTTGCGGATTTATCTGAGGCATATTATCAACAGGCAAAAATTTTATACCATTCGGGAGTTGATATATTTTTACCAGAAACGACCTTTGACACATTAAATTTAAAGGCCTGTATTTTTGCTATTAAAACTCTTTTTAAAGAAACCCTAGTTGAGTTACCTGTTTTTTTATCAGTAACCTTTTCGGATAAGTCAGGAAGGACATTGTCTGGCCAAACCATTGAAGCTTTTTGGGAATCAGTTAGGCATTCTAAGCCTTATGCCGTTGGAATGAATTGCGGGCTAGGAGGAGCATCTCTCTATGATTACATGAAAGTTCTTTCACAAGTTGCGGACACAAAAACATTTTGTTATCCAAATGCAGGATTGCCGAATCCTTTATCAGAAACAGGTTATGATGAAACTCCTGAGATGACTGCTGATGGAGTGGAGAGTTTAGTAAAAAGTGATTTAGTTAATTTTGTGGGTGGATGCTGTGGAACAACCCCAGAACATATCGAAGCAACTTGTAATAAAATTAAATCTTATAAGCCAAGATTAAATTCAAAAACAAGTGAATATTCAACTTTTAGTGGACTAGAGTTACTAAAAAAAGACGAAATAAATAATTTTTTATTAATTGGTGAAAGAACCAACGTAACCGGTTCCCCTAAGTTTTCCAGGTTGATTAAAGATGGAGATTTTGAGAGCGCCTTAGATATAGCAAAACAACAGGTAGATAATGGAGCTCATATTATAGATATAAATTTTGATGAAGGATTAATTGATAGCGAAGAGTGCATGATTAAGTTTCTAAATCTAATAGCATCAGAGCCTGACATATCCAGAGTTCCAATAATGATTGATAGCTCAAAATGGTCAGTTATAGAGGCAGGTTTAAAATGTATCCAGGGTAGAGGGATTGTTAATTCTATAAGCTTAAAAGAGGGAAAAGATATATTTGTAGAACAAGCCTCCAAAGTTTTAGAGTTCGGTGCATCTGTTGTTGTAATGGCATTTGATGAAGAAGGTCAGGCAACAGAGATTGATGATAAAGTCAGAATATGTAAAAGAGCATATGATATTTTAGTTAAAGAAGTTGGTTTCAATCCTAGAGACATAATTTTTGACTCTAATATACTGACAATTGGAACTGGAATTGATGAACATAAAAATTATGCTGTTAATTTTCTTGAAGCAATTACTTTAATAAAAAAACAATGTCCAGGGGCTTTAACAAGCGGCGGTGTTAGTAATCTATCTTTTGCTTTCAGGGGGAATAATAAGGTAAGAGAAGCAATGCACTCTGTTTTTTTATTTTATGCAATTAATAAAGGCCTGGATATGGCTATTGTTAATGCAGGTATGCTTGAGGTTTATGAGGAAATCGATAAAGAACTGCTATCAATAGTTGAAAATGTTATTTTCAATAAATCCGAAAATGCTACCGAGATTTTAATCGACTATGCAAATAGAATTAATATTTCTAGCGATGCTCAGGAGAAAGAATTGGAATGGATGAGTTTTGATTTAGAAAAAAGAATTGCTCACCAAGTTATTAAAGGTATAACAACAAACATAGAAAATGATGCAGAAGAAGCAAGATTAAAGTATCCATCACCTTTGGATGTAATAGAGGGTCCACTTATGGATGGAATGAAAGTGGTCGGGCAGCTTTTTGGAGATGGAAAAATGTTTTTACCTCAAGTTGTTAAAAGTGCCAGATCAATGAAAAAGGCAGTTAATTATTTAGAACCCTTTATGGAAAAAGATAAGAATTCAGTCTCCGCTGCAGGTAAAATTTTAATAGCTACTGTTAAGGGCGATGTTCATGATATAGGAAAAAATATAGTTTCAGTCGTTGCTAGATGCAACGGATATGAAGTGGATGATATGGGCGTTATGGTTTCTTGCAGTGACATTATAGATAAAGTTAAAGAGTTTAATCCTGATATCATAGGGTTAAGTGGCCTTATAACTCCATCTCTAGATGAAATGATTGCAAATGTAGTAGAATTTAAAAAGAATGGAATTGATGTACCTGTTCTAATAGGAGGTGCAACAACAAGTAAGGCTCATACAGCAATTAAGATTGCCCCTAAATATCCAGATGATGTTGTAGTCCATGTCCCCGATGCATCACTTGTGGTAGGTGTTTGTAGAGATTTATTGAATAAAGATTCTGGGAATGATTATAAAGAATCAATAAAAAAAGAACAAAAAGATTTCTCTGTTAAATATGAACAAAATAAGAATGTTAATTTTATTCCATTTGAAGAAGCAAGAAATAGAGCTCCAAGAATAGACTTTGGTAATTCCAAACATAAGATAAAAAATTTTTCACTAAGAAAGTGGGACTTTGAAATCAATGAGATAGTGAAATATATTGATTGGTCTCCTTTTTTTTGGACATGGGAGCTTAAGGGTATTTATCCTAATATTTTTAGAAACAAGAAATATGGTTCTCAGGCAAAAGATTTATTTAAAGATGCAGAAATAATGCTTAAAACTTTGATTAATGAGAATGTATTATCTTTAAAAGGTTTATCACGTATTTTTAAGGCTTATTCTGAGAATGAAGATATCTTATTGATTGACGATAAAGGAATAGAGTTAGAAAAGTTTAGTTTTTTAAGACAGCAAGTTGATAAAAAGGCCAAAGATTCAAATTATTACTGCCTCTCTGATTTTGTTTCTAGCAAAAAAAGTGATAATGATATTTTAGGATCATTTGTAGTATCTGCTGGAAATGAAGTTGATGAGTACGCGATGGAGTATGAAAAAAAAGGTGACGATTACACATCAATAATTATTAAAGCAATAGGTGATAGGCTTGCTGAAGCTTGTGCTGAATATCTTCATAGAGAAATCAGAATTGAAAATGGTGACTCTGAGGAATTTAATTTAAAATCCTTGATTAAAGAAGATTATAATGGAATTAGGCCAGCACATGGATACCCTTCAATCCCAGACCATTCAGAAAAAGCTAAAATTTGGGATTTATTAGAAGTAGAGAAAAATATAGATGTATCTTTAACAGAGAATTTTGCATTAAACCCAGCTTCTTCAATATGTGGGCTTTATTTCTTTAATCCACAGTCTAGATATTTTAATTTAGGTAAAATTAGCAATGCACAGTTTGAGCTATATGCGGCAAAAAAAGGTTATAATATTGATAGAATGAGGAGTTTGCTACAAAACAATTTAATAGATTAATGAGTTTAAAAAAAGAAAAAAGCAATTTGGAAAAAAAAGATAAAATTCATGATCAGGAACGACTCAATTCCATTAACAATGCCTATGATACACTTAGTGAATCTTTTATAAGCAAAGCAGAAATAAATGAAATTAATATTTCTTCTTCAACAACTAAGGTTTTTAATTCAATAGTAAAACTACTATATATTGAATCAAAAAAACCTAATATTTCGACAAAATCGTTTGATAAAATTAAAAGATATTCTCAGGGTTTATCTTATGATGGAAGAGCAAAGACTTTTACTATTAAGGAGTATTCTTTATCATCTTGGCTAGATTCAATTGATTATATAGCCTGCTGGTTGAAAGATAATAAGCTAGATGCTGATCTTTCTTCTATAGTAGACTATATTGCTTGTTCCTCTGAGGCTGTAAATCTAACCTCTGATAATTTGGAGTTGGTTCAAATAGTGAAAGATTTTTTAAACGATTTTGGTTTTGAAAACTCATTTAAGGTTGAGTAGCTTCTTTCTTTCTTCAATCTTCTTGTATACTTCTCTTTTTTCCTTATCGTTCATATTTGCCCAATTAATTATGTCATCAATATGTCTATGGCAGCCGGTACAGTGATTATCTTCATTAAAACACTTGTCGTTGCAAGGTGATTCAATCTTCATTAATATCACCTTTAATATCGTCTAATATTGTATTCAATTTCTTTACTAAAACACTTCTTGTTACTGTTATTTTGCAACCTATTTCCATTCCTAGTGATAGTAATTCTTTCTTTACATGAGGATAATAGCCAATAGCGCAGAATCTATTCGCCCTCTTGGTTAATTGTTTATATAGAACGCTATTCAAATCAACAACAAAAATATATTTAGTAATATCAAGATTTAATTTATCCATATCCTCGGACCTTTTAACATGCAACAACTCATAGTTTTCATTAGTTAATGATTTAAGCTTAGAAAAATAAATCATATCTTCTGTAACAACTGGTATAATCATTTTGACCCCTATTATTATGAGCAAATATAACACAATTTCTTTTGATGCAGCAGATACACTTTTTTATATTGAAAAGGGTCTAGGTGGAAGTTATTTTGAAGTTTTAAAAAAATATGAAACCTCTTATGGTCCAAAAGATATATCCGCAGCTTTTAAAAAATACTTTACCAAAAGGAAGGGATTGCATTTTAAGGGTTTGAGTGGAAAAGCTTTGTATCTTGCTGAAAAAGAATGGTGGTATGGTTTAGTAAGAGATATTTTTATAGATTTAGGAATGTTTGATAAATTTGATCAATACTTTAATGATTTATATGAATATTTTGCCAATGAAGCATGGGATGTATATCCAGACACCATACCAACCTTGAAAAGGCTAAAAGATATTGGTTTTAATGTTGTGATAACATCAAATTTTGATTCTAGAATTTATGATGTTTGCAAAAAATTTGAGATTAATCAGTTTGTAGATCATTTCACAATTTCATCTGAATCTGGTTATTCAAAGCCAGACAAAGAGTTGTTTTATCTATCTTTAAAAAAGGTACAAGCAAAAACATTTGAATCTATTCATGTTGGAGATAATTATAATCTTGACTATGTCCCTAGTACTGAGATTGGAATGAAATCTATTTTAATTGATAGAGGCAATGAGTTTGATAAGGAAATAGACATTTGCATTAGCAGGGACTTCAGTAAAATTTTCGAGGTTATCAATGAATCTTAATCCAAATTTACTAGCTCTTATAGTTGCTGCATTATGGGGGCTGGCTCCAATTTTTGAAAAAATGAGTCTTCACACTATGAATCCTACCTTTATATTGAGTATAAGGTTTTTTATGATAGCTGCCTTGCTTGTTCCTTTTTTTATTACAACAAATCAAGTTATGTTTTTGCCTGAATTAAATTTTAAAAATATTTTAATTATTCTCATACCTGGTCTATTAGCAGTTATAGGTATTTTTATATATTTTAATGCTTTGGCGGGGTCAACGGCATCTAAGATTGTCCCCTTAACCGCCGTTTATCCACTTTTTACTTGCTTCTATGCATATATATTCTTAAAAGAAGATTTTTCAACGGAAAAGGTAATAGGGACTATTTTGATAGTAGCAGGAGTATTTATTCTTAATTACAAAGACTATTTTCAAAATTAGATTAAGGAAGAGATAATTTACTAAATAATTTTATAGTTCTTATTTATTTTTTTATCAGTTTTGCCATTTCAAGAGCGAAGTATGTAATAATTATAGATGCGCCAGCACGTTTCATTGATTCTAACGACTCTTTCATTACAGAATCATTATCAATGTAGCCATTCTTAGCAGCTGCCTTAATCATCGAATACTCACCGCTAACCTGATATGCAACTATTGGGAGAACTGAGGCCTCTGAAGATGTTCTTATAATATCAAGATAGAAAGAAGCGGGTTTAACTATTAATAGATCTGCACCTTCAGCCTCATCTAAGAGTATCTCTTTTATAGCTTCACGGTAATTTTTAGGGTTTATTTGATATGATTTTTTATCACCGCTTTTTGGTTCTGAATTTAAAGCTTCTCTAAAGGGTCCATAAAGTGATGAGGCAAATTTTGCTGCATATGACATTATTGCAGTATTATGAAAACCTTTTCTATCTAATGC
>CENZ01020328.1_pt1 | contig 80235 bp, 77 predicted proteins | sample 361341 | NCBI WGS metagenome assembly CENZ01 (sample SAMEA2619782, study PRJEB7988) | marine metagenome | biome: marine biome (ENVO:00000447); feature: deep chlorophyll maximum layer (ENVO:xxxxxxxx); material: "saline water (ENVO:00002010), including plankton (ENVO:xxxxxxxx)" | depth 50 m
TGACATACTATCTGATAAAGTCATTGTTTATTCACCAAAAAATCAAATCTTCACGTTACCTATAGGCTCTACACCCTTAGATTATGCATACAGTCTGCATACTGAATTAGGTCATGCATGCCAAGCCTCATTCATAAATGGAGTTCTAAAACCGTTGAGTACTACGCTGAGTAATGGAGATACAGTTCAAATTCAAAAATCTGAAAACGAAAAAGGTCCAAACTTAGATTGGCTTAATGATAGCTTAGGATACCTAAAAACAGTTAATGCAAAAAATAAAGTTAGAGAATGGTTCAAAAAAAGAGAAAGAGAAGAAAATATTGAACGAGGAGAGAAACAAATCTTAAGAACAATAAGATTATCAAACATAGAAGACCCAGACCAATTTTTGCCATATCTAGCTCAAAATGACACATTTGAAAATTTTGCGTACAAGGTAGGAACTGGTGATATTGGGAATCATAAAATCATTGAATTGATAAATCAAAGACATTTAGAAGAAACTGTTAGAAAGATTCAAAATACAGAAAAAGATGAAATTGCAGATAATAATCAACAAAATTATGACCCTCTTTCTTCAGTAATAATTATGGGAGAAAAAAAATCTGAAAAAAAATTAGCAAACTGTTGTGATCCTGTATATGGCGATGAAATTGTAGGTTATAAAAATTCTACAAATGACATAATAATTCATAGAATTATTTGTTCAAGACTAAGAACCTTTGAAAATACAGAGAGGTTCAAGCCTGCTGCATGGGGACACTTAAAAAATCTAAACCCTACTATAGTTCAAATTGAAGCATATGACAGAATTGGATTAATTAGAGATATAACTGATGTAGTTTGGGGAGAGAAAACAAATTTACATTCAATAAATTCTCAAGAAGACGATAAAAACGGTACATGCAAAATTCAATTAACAGTTTATACTAGAGACTTAGGGCAAATTATTAGACTCTTAGGAAAAATGGAAAGTATCGCAGGAGTTTATAATGTTAAAAGGAAAAAATAGATATTATGCCAAGTTTAAAATCTCATAGAAATCAAGTAAATAAATATAAAGTTAATTTGTCTATTAAGACTGCAATTAAATCCTCAATAACTAGACTGAGAAATAGTGTTACAGCCAACGCATCATCTGAAGAAACTGATAAATTACTTCGTGATGCATCAAAAGTTCTTGATAGAGCTGCTAAAAAAAAGGTTATACATAAAAACAATGCATCAAGAAGAAAGTCTAGACTTCATCAACTAGTAAATAAATCTAAATAATTCATTGCAAAAAAGTCCTTTATACAATTGGGAAATAGATCACGGGGATCCAAAAGATCCAGAGTCAAACATAATAATATCAGTAGCCCCTCATTCAGGGTTAATTTCTAAATGGAGAATTATACTTCCCGCCAATTATGAACATATTATAGATTGGGGTATCTACTCAAAAGAAACTAAAGATTTAAGTCCTCCAAGAGGAATTGTAGAAACAGAAAAAATAATTTTACAAGATGGACTTGAAGTAATGGTAAAAGGTGGAATTGAGTCAATATCTAAGAATAAAATGGCTCGAATTATAGTGAAAAATCCACCCCCACATTTTATAGGGTTTGGCTATAGTGAAGACGAATTGAGTCCTCCTCAAAATATAGAAGGAATAACTTTTGAAGACCATCCACATTAAAAATTGACAAAAAAATTGACCCTAAGCTTAATTTGCATTATCTTGAAATCATGAGAAACGCAAAACCTCTTACAGAAAAACAAATAGATATCCTGAATTTTATAGAATCTTATATAGATGAGTATGGTTATCCTCCTTCTATAAGGGATATTCAGAATAATTGCGATATATCCTCAACATCTGTAGTTAAATACAATTTAGATAGATTGCAAGAAAAAGGGCTAATGAATAGAGATTCAGAAATATCTAGAAGTATTAGCTTAACAAATAATGAAAAAAATCAAAATATTAAGGTTCCAGTCTTAGGAACTATAACTGCTGGGCAACCTTTTCCTTTAGTAGATGAAGACAGATGGAATATGGATGATATAGATACAATTGAACTACCTGAGAATTTCTCATACATAGAGGATAAAATATTTGCACTTAAGGTTTCTGGATACTCAATGATAGATGCTCTAATAGGCGATGGAGACACAATAATATTAGAAAAGACAGATAGGGCCAATAACGGTGAGATGGTGGCAGCTAAAATAGATTCAGAAAATGAAACTACTCTCAAAAGAATATATCGAGAAGGAGATAAAACAAGATTACAACCAGAAAACCCTCTTATGGATTCAATGTATTTCCCTTCAAATAACGTTAGCATATTAGGAAAAGTAGTTGCAGTCTGGAGATACATGCCAGAAAACAGATGATAAAGTCATCTAATAGCTACTAATATAATTTGCTATCATTAAAGTAATTCAAAATAATTTAGGAAAAGCATGGGATTTATTCAAAATTTAGGACCATTACAGTTAGTATTAATTGTAGTAGTAATACTTGTTCTATTTGGTGTAGGTAAATTACCTCAAGTAGGTAAAGGCGTCGGACAAGCAATAAACGAGTTTAAGACTGCTATTAATAGATCTGAAAAAAAAGATGACAAAGATTAGTTCAAAAAATTATTGATGTAATTATCTGAACCTAATTTTATATAAAATAAACCTAAAATTACCACAACTATAAACATAATGATTATAAATAATCCTAAATAAAATCTTATGGATTTTTTTTCTGGTGAACTAATTTTGATAAGCAATAATCCTAACTCAAATAATAGAATTATTGGCAAAGCAACTGTAATCTGAGTAATGGGATCTACAGTTGGGGTTATCAATGCTCCTAGTATGAAAGATATAAGGATAACCCATCTCCTATATCTTTTTAATGAATTATTAGAAATAATCCCTAAACTTCCTAATAGAAACATAACTAAAGGGATTTGAAATAAAATTCCCATCCAGAACATCAAGGAAAACATAAGAGAAGTCAAAGGCCCAATATTAATCATAGGTTGGGCGATATCATCTCCAAAATTAATTAAGAAATTCAAAGCACTTGGTATAACAAAAAAATAACTAAATGCTGCACCTAGAATAAAAAAAATAAAACATAGTGGAATTAGCAAATAAACATATAGTTTTTCTCTACCTATAAGACCTGGTCTTAAAAACATTATAATTTCATAAAGTAAAAATGGAATAGATAAAGAAAAGCCTAGTATAATTGAAGTTCTAGCAGCGGCACCCCATGCTTCTGTAACTCGTCCAAAAATAATGCTACCTTCAGCACCTGAATTTAATAATATTTTATTAGCAGGTTCAATAAATATATTAATTATTTGCTTAAAAAAAACTAACGAAGTAATTATAAAAATCGATAAAAAAACGAAGAATCTTATTAATCTTCTCTTGATCTCCTTAAAATGATCTAAAATATTTACAGGTTTATCTTCAATCAAAATTTATTTTTCCAAATCGTTTTTTAATCTTTTTATTGATTTTGAAGCCTTTTCTGAAACATCAGATAAACTTTCTTTAATGTTTTGAAGTTCCTCAATATCATCATCTATGTCTATTGTCTGTTCAACAACTGAAATCAATTCATCTCTTTTTTGTTTAAATTCTGAATAAACTATTTTTGTTTTTCGAATAAAAATCAAAAGATTAGAAGGACCTACTATAAAAAGAGCTATTATTATAATTAATAATAATTCAAACCCTCCTATACCTAATATATTCATCTATTTTTTCCTTAGCAGCATGAGAAATTATAGTCATTTTTTAATTTGATGATTGATAAATATTCCTTAATAAGGCAGGTTGGAAGTCCCAAAATATTTTCATAACAACCATAATATTCTTTTACAAAATCAAACTTTTTATTTTGAATACCATACCCTCCAGCTTTATCAATATAATATCCAGAATCTATATACTTTTTTATTTTATCAGTTGAGATATTATTGGTTCTAACAAGAGAGGACTTAACTCCAGAAAATAATATTTTTTTATTTTTTAATACTACAATCGAGCTTAAGACTGTATGAAAATCATTATTTAATTTATTAATTATTCTAATAGCATCAATTTTATTTTTAGGTTTCCCTATAATTTCATTTTTATAAACTATAGTATCTGAGGCAAAAATAGTATCTTTTGGAAAATCTTTTGAAATACTTTTGGATTTGTTCTCAGCATTAAATACAACTAAATCCTTAGGCTTCATATTTAAGTCATTATTTTCATCAAATTCATGTGAAATAAACTTAAATTCAACGTTTATATTCTCAAGAATATTTATTCTTCTTGGCGAACTTGTTGCAAAAATAAAATTACTCATAATTTAATTCTAAAAGTCCTAAAATTTCTACATGATGAGTTTGAGGGAACATATCAAATGGTATAATTTTTTGAACCTCATAAGAAATATCAACAAGCTTAGCTATATCTTTAGCAAAATTTTCTGGAGAACAAGAAATTAGTAAAATATTCTTAGGCTTTATTTTATCAATTATCCTAATAACTTTATCCTCACAACCTACTCTTGGAGGATCTAAAAGAAGCAAATCTATATTTTCATCTATATCCAATAAAACATCTTCTGTCTTGCCCTGTAAATATTCAATATTAGTATAGTTTTTTGAATTTTCTTTAGCATCTAAAACTGCAGAAGCTGATTCTTCAATTCCATATACTTTTTTAACATATGGCGAAATTAAGCAGGTAAATGTACCAACTCCACAATAAGCATCAACCGCTATCTGATTTTTAAAAAAAACTCCTGAATCAAATAATTCTGTAAAAATTTTTTCTACTTGTAAAATATTAACTTGAAAAAAGCTAGGACTAGCTACTTGATAGATATTATCAAATATTCTTTCCTCATAATATTTTTGACCAGTTTCAACTTCAATATTTTCAAATTTGGGTTGAATTAGATAGGAATTAGTTGAATCAGATCCTCTAATGCTTACTTGAGTTTTATCAGCTAAGTTATTTCTAAGCAAATCCATTTGTTGATTTATTGTTTTATTCATTATTTTGCAGTGATTAATAGGTGTCCATTCTCTATTTAAGAAATTTACAAAACCCATTTCTTCCCTTGAATCTTTTTCTCTTACAGTGAATCTAGCGTGATTTCTGTAATAAAATTTTTTTTCTGATGGTATTGTATTTTTCACAAGATTATTTATTGATAAATGATTTTTATTTAATTCATTAATAACAACTTCTTTCTTCATATTTAGTTGATCCGGATAGTTTATATGCAACCATTGGCAACCTGTGCAACTTCCAAAGAATTTGCATACAACTTTTGTTCTTTTTTCTGAAGCTTTTGTTATTTCTAAATTTTTACCTATAATTTTCTCTGGATATATTTTTTCTATAGATATTTCTATCTCTTCTCCAATAATAGAATTAAAGACTAAGACTGGAATTTTATTATAAAAACCAGTTCCTACTCCATTCGATTCATATTTTTCTATTTTTATCTGTAATTGCTGTCCAATATGAAAATTATGCTCTGCAGTTAAATTTGGACCCACATAAAATTTCTTTTTTCTTCTTTTACCCATATATTAGATTCTAACAAGATTCGATTGCTGATAATATTTAAATATAAATAGATTCATAATTATGCAGAAATTAAAAGTAAAAAGAAAATTACCTGATTGGTTTAAAGTAAAATTCCCAACTGGTGAAAACTTTCACGAACTTAAAGAAAAATTTTCTAATGCATCTCTTAATACAGTTTGTGAAGAGGCAGCTTGCCCTAATATTGCTGATTGCTGGGATAGAAAGACTGCTACTTTCATGATTCTTGGAGACACATGTACTAGAGCATGCTCATACTGTAATGTTAAAACGGGTTGGCCTGGATACGTAGACAAATCTGAACCTTTTCGTTTGGCAATGACCATAAAACAAATGGAGCTGAATTATGTAGTTATAACTTCAGTTGATAGAGATGATCTTGATGATGCAGGATCTGAAATATTTGCAAAAACTATTTCTGAAACTAAAAGGCTCTCACCTAATATAAAAGTTGAAGTCCTAACTCCTGATTTCAATGGAATCAAAAGCTTACTCAAAAATGTTATAAATGCTGAACCGGATGTTATGAACCATAATATTGAAACTGTGCGAAGAGTATTCAAAAAAGTTAGACCAAAAGGAAATTATGACCTCTCTATGGATTTTCTATCTAACTCAAAAAATATTAATTCTAATTTACCTACAAAATCAGGAATGATGGTTGGTTTAGGTGAAACTAAAGACGAAATAATACAAACTATGCAAGATTTATTAGATCATGATGTAGATTTATTAACTATTGGCCAATACTTACGGCCTTCCAAAAAACATCATCCTATAATTAAATTTTACAATCCAAAAGAATTTACAGAATTACAAAAAATTGGAATGGATATGGGCTTTAGCCATGTAGCAGCAGGTCCTTTAGTCAGATCCTCTTATCATGCCGATGAACAACACAACGCAGCAGTAGAGAAACTAATTAATCAATCCAAGAGTTAGTAACTTGTCCAATCTTTACATTGTAGGAACTCCAATTGGAAACTTAGAAGATTTAACCTTTAGGGCATTAAAAATCCTAAGTAAAGTCAACTATATTTTTTCTGAAGACACTAGAGTTAGTAAAAAACTCTTAAATAATTACAAAATTGATACTAAATTAATATCAATTTATAAGCCAAATAAAAAATTAAATTCAGAATATTTTTTAGAATTATTAAATCAACAAGACCTTGCTTTTACTACTGATGCAGGAATGCCCGGGATATCAGATCCTGTGGGAGAATTTGTAAAATTAGCTAGAAATAAAGAACATAATATTATAACTATCCCTGGGGTATCCTCACTAACATCTTCTTTCTCAGTTTCAGGGATTGAGTCTAAAGGTTTTACGTTTTTAGGTTTTTTGTCAAAAAGCACTTCTCAAAAAATCAATGAGCTAACTAAAGCTCTTGAGGTTAATTTACCTATTATCATTTTTGAATCACCTAAAAGAATAATTTCAACTTTAGAATTTCTAAAACATGAATTTAATATAAAAAATATCTTTATAGGTAAAGAATTAACAAAAATTTTTGAAACTATATTTTATGGAGATATAGATAATGCCATAAATATATTCAATAATAAAAAAGGAGAGTTTGTAATCATTATCGAACCTGAGGAAATAACTTTTTCAAAATCTTTAATTGAGAAATACGATAAAATTCTAATTGAGGGGTACGAAAAAGGGATTAAAGGAAAAAGATTATTAAACCTAATTTCAGATTTAAGTGGCACAAACAAAAGTTTACTTTACGAAAGATGGTTGGAAATAAAAAGAAATAATGGAAACAAAGCCTAAAAATATATTAGTTTGTGTTGCATGGCCCTATGTTAACGGTCCTCCTCATTTAGGGCATATAGCAGGCATGAGCATCCCTGCAGATATTTTTGGAAGATATAACAGGCTAATAGGTAATAACGTTGCCATGGTATCAGGTTCTGATATGCATGGGACACCAGTAACTCTACTCGCAAATGATTTAGGAGTAACTCCAGAAGAAATTTCTAAAAAATATCATGATATTTGGTCAAAGAGTCTTAATGATATGAATTTTCAGTATGATCTTTATACTCATACACATACAGATAACCATAAAAATATAGTTCAGGAAATTTTCAAAACACTTTTGGAAAAGGGATACCTTGAAATAAGAGAACAACTTATGCCTTATTCCATTACTGAAAACATATTCCTAAGTGATCGTCTGGTAGAAGGAGAATGTCCTTATGGTGATAATGATAAAGCTAGAGGAGATCAATGTGATGTTTGCGGTAAAACACTAGACCCTTCTGATTTAGGCAATATTCGATCGAAAAGGGATGGTTCAATCCCTGAATTTAGAAAAACCTCTCATTTTTTTCTAAAATTAAGTGAAATGGAAGAGGATATTAAAAAATGGATTCAATCAAAGAAAGATTGGAGACAAAATGTAAAAAATCAAAGTCTATCATTCATAAATGAAGGACTAAAAGACAGGGCTATAACAAGAGATTTATCTTGGGGTATTGATATACCTGTTGATGGTTGGGAAGATAAAAAAATATATGTTTGGTTTGAAGCCGTAATAGGATATATTTCTGCAACTGTTGAACTATTTAAGAATTCAGATAACCCTGAACAATGGAGAGAATTTTGGGAAAATACTAGTTCTGAATCATATTATTTTCAAGGTAAGGATAATATTCCTTTTCACTCTATAATTTTACCTGCAATTTTGCTTGGAATAGAGGGGAAAAATCTTCCTACTGAAGTCGTGGCCAATGAATATTTAAATTTTTCAGGTAAGGAATTTTCAAAAAGTAAAAATTGGGCAGTTTGGCTTCCTGACTTTCTAGAAAAATATTCTCCAGATTCGCTTAGATATTATCTAACATCAATTATGCCAGAAACATCTGATTCCGATTTTACTTGGGAAGGATACTTAAGTTCAAATAATAATGAATTAGTTGCAAATTTAGGTAATTTTATCCATAGAATATTAACAATGGCTCATAAAAATTTTGATGGTAAAATTCCTAAATTTGATAAAAATTCTAACTCTTCAAAAGAAATTATTGATAAGTGTAATGAAGCGATCTCAGAAGTTGGTAATTCTATATCAAAGAGAAAATTTAGAGAAAGTCTTAATAAATTAATGGCATTATCGAAATATGGGAACCAATTTCTTGATAAAAATGAACCTTGGAAAAAGATGAAAGAAAATAAAGATGAAGCAGGTGAAATATTAGGACAATCAATAATAATAATTAATACTCTAAGTTCAATATTAGAACCCTTTTTGCCAGAATCATCAAAAAAACTGCAAAATATCCTTTTCGATAAAGAAATAAATGAATGGAAAATAATTCTACCTGAATCTGGAAAACCTTTCAAAAAACCTGTGCCTTTATTTGAAAAACTTGATGAAGAAATTGTACTCATGGAAAATAGGAACTCTTTGAATGAATGAAAAAAAAGAACTTTCTAGCCTAGTAAATAATGAGCTTCTAATGGTAATGTTAGAACTCAATAATATATCTGAACAACATAATTCTGAATCCAATTTAAATGAAAATATTATTAACCATGTCCTGAGCATTCCAGGAAAACAATTAAGGCCTTCATTAACAATTATATGTTCAAAAATATGGGACGAAGATGTAGATGATAAAGTTATAAAAATGGCTACAGCAGTTGAATTATTACATATAGCAACCCTAGTACATGATGACACTGTTGACTTTGCTGATACAAGAAGAGGAGAAAAAACTGCATCTAATATTTGGGGTCCTCACATAGCAGTTTTAGTAGGAGATTTTCTATTTGCAACTAGTGCAGAATATGTCTGTGATACAGGTTCTATAAGACTAATCAAACAATTTGCTTCAACTATTTCTGACTTAGCCAAAGGAGAGCTAAAAGAAATTGAAAATAGTAATAATGTAAATATTAAGTTTGAAGATTATCTCGACGTGATTTTCAAAAAGACAGCCTCTTTGTTTGCTACCTCATCAATGAGTGGGGCTCTTTTGGGAGGAGCTAATGAAAATGATATTCAAAAACTATATTCATATGGTAGAAATTTAGGGCTAGGCTTTCAAATATTTGACGATATCTTAGATTTTGAAGGAGAAGAAACACAATTAGGGAAACCTATAGGAAGTGACTTGAAAAATGGGATAATGACATATCCTTCTATTATTGCTAGAACAAAAGACAAAAATATTAAAAAAGATATTGAAGAATTATTTCAGTTATCTAAAAAAAATAAAGAAATAGCTGCAAAAGAAATAGCAAATACTATTAAAAGAAAAGGCTACATAGAAGAATCAAAAAATAAAGCTTCTGAATTAATAAAATCATCAATTAATGACATAGAAACAATAGATAAAAATAACGTCTATATAAAATCATTAGAAGATTTAGCTTACTACTCAATGAATAGAGAAAAATAAAAAGGTAAAAGTTGTTAAAGAAACAAAGAGCGGATTATATTCTCAAAAAGCTAACTGAGATGTATCCAGATACACCAGTACCATTGTCCCATCAAAATATGTTTGAATTATTAATTGCAGTTTTATTAAGTGCACAATGTACAGATGAAAGAGTAAATAAGGTTACCCCAAAATTATTTAATCTAGGAAATACTCCTATAAAAATGATGAACCTTCCTACTTCAAAAATTGAAAATATCATTAAATCTTGTGGTTTAGCTCCAAAAAAATCATCTAATATTTCTAATCTATCCAAAATAATTGTGAATAAATTTAATTCTGAAGTTCCTGAAAGTTTCGAAGATCTAGAAAGTTTACCCGGAGTCGGGCATAAAACAGCTAGTGTAGTAATGTCTCAGGGATTTGGGCATCCTGCATTCCCTGTAGACACTCATATTCATCGTCTTTCACAAAGATGGGGATTAACAAGAGGGAAAAATGTAAATGAAACAGAAAAAGATTTAAAAAGAATTTTCCCAAAAGAAAGTTGGAACAAACTCCATCTACAATTTATTTATTATGGTAGATCTTACTGTACTGCTAGAGGATGCGATGGAACTATATGTGAGATTTGTAGGGTTTGTTTTCCTAATAGAAAAAAATCTATCAAAGTGAACAAAGCTTAGTAATAAATATAAAGCGATTGGAACCAAACATCTAAACTTTTAAAATTTAAGATAAAATTAAATTTTATAAATTATTAAATAATATGTTAAATGTTGGAATTATAAATATTACTGGATATGCAGGAGCAGAGATAGCGAGACTCGTATATTCACATCCTGAGTTAAATCTTGTATCTGCAACAGGAAGAAGCAAAGCTGGTTTAAATTTAGTTGAAGTTTTTCCTCATCTAGAAAAAACAAATATAAAAATTCAAGAAGAATTATCTGATAATGTAGATTTTGTGTTCTCAGCATTGCCACATGCTGCAAGTGCAGAGAAACTTTCTCAATATGTAGATATCGGAATTCCCTCAATTGATATTTCTGCAGATTTTAGGTTGAAAGATTTATCTACTTATGAAGATTGGTATGAAATTTCTCATCCTAGGCCTGAATTGATAGAACAATCAACATATGGCCTCCCGGAACTACATAAAGAAAATATTAAAAAAAGTAAGCTTGTTGCTAATCCTGGGTGCTTTCCAACCGGAGGGATATTATCAATGTCTCCAGCTGTAAATCATGACTTAGTTGAAGAATTGATCATAGTGGATTCAAAAACTGGAGTATCAGGGGCTGGTAGGACAGCAAAAGAAGCTTTTGGATTTTCAGAATTAAATGATAATTGTGCAGCATATGGAACTAAAGGGCATAGGCATCAACCTGAAATGGCACAAGAGTTGAATTTTTTATCTGAAAATAAAATAAAAGTATTATTTACTCCGCACTTAGTATCAATGACAAGAGGCATTTTAGGTACTAATTATGCAACATTAAAGAAAGAAATCAAAGAAAAAGACCTTGTTGACCTATATAAAGAATTTTACAAAAACGAACCTTTCATTAAAATAGTAGATGCACCTCCTGCAACAAAGCACACATGGGGATCAAATTTTGTATACTTATATCCCTATGTAAGGGAAGATACAAACACTTTGGTTGTTATTAGCGCTTTGGATAATCTTGTAAAAGGTTCTGCTGGAGCTGCAATTCAAAACTTGAACTTGATGCAAGGTTTTGAAGAAACTATGGGTATAGGAGCTTTGCCAATTTACCCATAATAAATACATGCCCCGTTGGTGTAGTGGCCTAACACGCCTGCCTTTCACGCAGGAGATCACCGGTTCAAATCCGGTACGGGGTACCAAACTTAGTTTTTAGATCTTTGATAGTATTTTCTAGATTTGTTTCTTCGTTTCTTAAATCTGTTTTCTTTAGGTTTTCGTTGAATTTTTTCTTCAGAAAACTTTTTGTCAGGATTTTTAGTTTTATCTAAAAGTTTCTCTATTATTTTCCACATTTTTGCATCTCTAGGAGAAATAAAACTCACAGCTTCTCCTACAGATCCAGCTCTGGCAGTACGCCCTATTCTGTGAATGTAGTCTTCAGGAACTTGAGGCATATCATAATTTATTACATGCTCTATATGAGGGATATCTAAACCTCTGGAAGCAATATCCGTAGCTATCAAAATTCTATACTTAGATTTTCTAAAATCTTCTAGGATTTTGTTTCTTCTATTTTGCCTTAAGTCTCCATGGAGAGCGAGGCTTTTTACGGTATCTTGTTTTAATCTTTTCTTAAGTTTTTCGGTTAAATATTTAGTTCTAACAAAAATTAGAATCGAACCACGTCTTTCAGTAATTTCGTTTAATAAATCATCATATTTTTTATCTTGATTAGTAGTAACAACTTTTTGCTTAATTTGAGTTTTTAAGACATTATTATTTTTTACCTCAATCCTATGAGGAGAATTTAGATACTTTTTTGACAATTTACTTATTCTTTCTGGAATTGTTGCAGAAAAAAGTAGTGTTTGTCTTTTATTTGGCATATATTTTAAGATTTTCTCAACTTGATCTTCAAAACCCATATCTAGCATTCTGTCTGCTTCATCTAGAACAAGAAAATTAAAGTTTTTCAAAGATAAAGATTTTCTAAGTAAAAGATCATTAATCCTTCCAGGTGTTCCAATTATTATTTGGGGAGATTTTTTCAGTTGAGATACCTGATTGTTTAAACTTGCTCCTCCTACAACCTGAGTTATTAAAAGTTTGCTCTTGTAATCTTTCAATGAATGCCCAACATCAGCAACTTGTTTTGCTAATTCCCTAGTAGGAACAAGAACTAAGCCGTAAGTATTTCGCGATGAATTTATCTTTTGAATCAACGGAATTAGATATGCTGCAGTTTTACCCGAACCTGTTTCAGCACTCGCAAGAATATCGTTATCCTTTAATGCAATAGGGATAGTTTTTTCTTGGATTTCTGTAGGTTTATGAAATCTTAAATATTTTAATGATTTAATTAAACCATCAGATAAATTGTAATCTAAAAAAGTAGTCATATTTTACTACGATTTTTTTATCGTAGAATATAATTCTATAGACTTATTTCTTATCTAGCTGATGGTTATTAGTACTGATACCGATTTAAATTCTAAATATAAATCTTTTATCTCTTAATTGACTTTAATCCTTCAGAAATACCTTGAGTTGCCCAATTACCCCAGGGCATAGTAAAAAATTTATATCCTTTGTCTACAAAAAAGTTAGGATCCATTGTTGGAGGGATAAAATACATTCCAGGTACTACGCCATGCCTTTTACAAGCCTCAGCAATTATATCCAAGCCTTTTTCGTACTCACTTCCTTCAAAATCTAATGAAACTCCAAGTTCTATAGATAAATCAGAAGGACCAATAAGTAATACATCTATACCGTCTACACTTAAGATTTCATCGATATTATCAATTGCTTGTTGTGTTTCAATCATAGGTGCAATCAAAACTTCATCATTATACATATCTAAATATTCTCTATATTTTTCTTTTGTAGAATACTCTTGGACATTTATTCCCCAATCCCCTCTAAGGCCAGCGTTACTTCTGTCTCCAAGTGGAGCATATTTGCATGCTCTAACCATTGCCTCAGCTTCTTCTTTTGTATTAACCATTGGAACAACTATTCCTCTAGCTCCTGCATCTAAAGCAAAACAAATAAGATCAGGTTGATTTGCACTTACTCTAACTATTGGAGCAGCTTTCTTACCTGCCATTGAAGCAATAGCTGGAATAAATTCTTTCACCATGAATGGTGAATGCTGAGTATCATAGAGTATAAAATCATAATCTGAATCAGCTAGTATACTCATATTTTCTACCCAAGGTGAACCTGCACAGCCAACTACAGTTTTTCCAGCTTTTAAATTTTCTTTTACTTTATTCATATAAATCTCCAATAAATTCTAATTGTAAAAAATGCTATTTAGAAAACAATAATATAGGAATTAATAATAAAAGTCATTTAAATATTTCATTAAAGAATATTTAAGCTTTTATACATATTTTTTTTATTGATAAAATCTCTATATATTATTTTGAAAGAGTGAGTATGACTGAATTTAATAACGTTACTGTACAGAAAGAAGCCAATATATACTTTCAAGGGAAGGTAGTAAGTACATTAATATCTTTTCCAAATGGTTCAAAAAAAACCTTAGGAGTAATGCAAATTGGTGAATATGAATTCAATACAGAGCAAAAAGAAATAATGGAAATAATGTCTGGAAAACTTGATGTATTATTACCAAATAAATCTGAATGGATAAAAATAAAATCTGGAGACTCATTTGAAGTACAGAAAAACAGTTCATTCAAATTAAAAATTTATGAAATAACAAATTACTGCTGTGAGTACGTTTAAATAAGTACTTGTAACACTTGCATGATTGGTATAATAAGTTAAGTCCTATTGTTTATAAAATTTGCTTTATAACCAATGGGACGTCCATTATTTGGTTCTAAACTGCTCTTTCTCTTAGCCAGTCTTCAGTTATTTCTAATCCAAACCCAGGTGCGTCTGAAGGAATTATGTATCCATTTTTAATAACTGGAGTTCCAGGTAATAAAACCATTTCTTCAAGAGGTACTCCAGGAGGAGAAACTCCTTCTGACCTCTCTGCCCAAGGAACTGATGGCATAGAAAAAGCAAGATGTTGACCATACGGATAATTTGTACTGGCATGGGGAATCACAGATAAACCATGAGCTTCAGCCAAATGACAAATCTTGATCCCTGCTGTAATCCCTCCAACCCAATTTAGGTCTGGTTGAAAAATATCTACAATCCCTCTACTTGCCGCTAATGCAAAGGGATATAATGAATACCAATGCTCTCCAGTAGCCAGTGTTTGCCATGGAATTCTATTTCGTAAATTCTGATATCCATCTAAGTTTTCAGGATTCAAATAATCCTCCAACCATTTAATCTTATATGGCTTTAGAGTTTCAGCTAACCGAACTGCATATTCATTATTTAGTGACATCCATGCATCAACTGCAATTTCTACATCTGGGCCAACTTGCTCTCTTGTTGATGCAACAAGTTCTTCTGCTCTATTTATGCCTTCTAGATTACTTTCTGGACCTTCTCTTAAGAATAATTTAACCGCCTTAAATCCTAATTCTAAAAACCATTCAATACTGTTTTTAGTTCCATATTCAAAGCTAGTATTACTTGCATAACAAAATATCTTATCTTTTTGAGGCCCTCCAATAATTTCATAAACAGGTCGATCTAAAACTTTACCCTTAAGGTCCCAAATAGCATTATCAACTGCACTTATTGCAAAGCTTGATAAACCAGAGGTACCATAAGCAATAGTTGATTGTTGCATAATATCCCATAGCATTTCAGTGGACATACAATCTTTTCCAACTAAAATTTTGGATAAATGGTCATTTATTATAGATTCAGTAACTCCTGAATATAATGTAAATCCAAAACCCCATGTTCCATCTTCGCCTTTTACAATACAAGCTGTTCTTTTCCATCCAGCACTCCACTCAGATCTAGATATACCAGGATATCTATTCATAGGACTTACCATTCCTCTAGTGTCATATGGGTCCTTAGACTTAGGAACTCTAGGTTGTGTTTTTATATTTGGCTTTAATTCAATAGTAAAAGCTTCAATTGATTTAATTTTCATAATTCTGTCCTGTTAGAGTATAGTTTAGTATTTGTAATTTATATAACATTTGAAAATTATCATATCCAATAAAAAAAAATTTTGCATAGAGGAAAATATGAAAATTAAAGACTTAAGAGTTTCTAAAACCAAATTAATTGATTATTTAGGAGACGTTGAACCTGCTTGGAGTCCCGGAAGTACAGTCAAATCAAATATTGGAGGGACAACATTTACAGAAATAGAATTAGATAATGGAAATATTGGAATTGGGCCAGGTTGTGATGAATCAATATTAAGTGATGCAAAAGAATACTTAATAGGAAAGAGTCCAGTAGATGCAATTAGTCATTTTAAGTACCTAATATATAAAACTAGAAATATTCCATATAATGGATTAGCAGGAATAGATGTGGCATTATGGGATCTAAAAGGAAAGATTGAAGGGAAATCTATATCTGAGATATTAGGTAAGAAAAAAGACTATCTTATACCCTATTCAAGTTTTGTAATTCTTTCTGATCCTGATGAGAGAGCCGAGATGTCTGAAAAATTATTAGGTGAAGGCTGGAAATCTATAAAGGTTAGGCTGCATCACGATGAGTATGAAAAAGATATAGAAACTATAGAAAAAATCGTATCAAAAACAAATGGGAAATTAGATATTTTAGTAGATGCAAATCAAGCTCAATCAAGTTATCCTTGGCAGCCCGGTATTATTTGGGATATGGAAAGGGCTAAAAAAACTAACGAAGCTATGCATGAATTTGGATGTTATTGGCTTGAAGAACCCAGGCCAAGATTTAATTATAAAGAACTCTCAGAATTAGTATCTATGAAAAAAACTAAAATTGCTGGAGGTGAAAATAACACTGTAGTATCAGATTTTCATGAAATGATTGAAAAGAATGCCTATGATGTTTTACAGCCCGAATCTATGGTTTTAGGAGGGATAACTCCACTAATAGAAATTGGAGATTTATCGAAAAAACATAATAAAGAAATAGTTCCTCATCATGGAGGAGGAGACATTGGAGTAATTGCTCATATACACCTTCTATCCACATGGGAGAATGCACCATATTGTGAAATGCTCAATGATCCACCATTAAGTAGTTACAAACACAAATTTTATATTTTTAATGAAAACCCAGAAGTAATCGATGGAAAAATAAAGGTTCCTGAGGGACCTGGGCTAGGCGTAACTATTAAGGAAGACCTAATAATAAGAGAATGAGTTTTAGTTTGTTTAGTTATCAATATAGAAGGTGGCTAGTAGCAGGGACTACATTTCTTTCAGTTGGGACATCAATAGGATTTGTACAATACGCGTTTCAAGCATTTGTGATCCCATTAGAAGAAGAGTTTGGTTGGTCAAGAACTCAAATTAATTTATCTTTGTCTTTAGGTATAGCTAGCTCATTTATTGCTCCTATAGCAGGAAGGTTTTTAGATAAATACGGATCTACAAAAATAATGTCCCTTTCATTATTACTTGTTACCTTAGGCTTTTTTATGCGCGGGTCTATGAATGAGTTGTGGCAACTTTATTTATCAAGCATATTATTATATGTTGGAATCCCTGGGGCAACTCAGCTACCTTTGGGCAAACTTATGGGATTATGGTTTCCAAAAATCAGAGGAAGAATGATAGGTTTCACAATGGCCGGAAATAATTTTTCTGCTGTAGTAACAGTACCTATAGCAACTTTTATAATTTTAGCTTCAGGATGGAGGTTTGCTTTTTATGCACTTGGTATAACTACTCTAATAGTATTAGTCTTAGTTCTTTTATTTATAAAGGATGATAAAAATTACAATTTTGAAAAAAAAGATAAAAATGAATCTAAAAAAGAATCAGAAAAAGATTATGAATTATCTGATGCTATCCGGACTAGTGCATTTTGGTTTTTGGTGTCAGGTATGACTTTACAACAATTTGCAAGAACTACCGTTGTAATTCAATTGGTACCACATTTTGTCGCAAAAGATATAGGTGTAGGCTTAGCTTCATCTATGATGTCTGCTTTTGGTATTTTTGCAGTTATAAGTAAATTAATTAGTGGCTGGTTAAGTGATTTAATCCCTTCTAGATTTATTTTAATAATTGTAGTCATTTTCCAAATGATAGGAATACAATTTGTACTAGCAGAAAGACAAGAGCTAATGTGGATAGGATCTTCTTTAATGGGTCTAGGTATTGGTGCAATGGGAGTTTTAGGGCCAGCTATAACCACTGAATTATTTGGATTAAAAAGATATTCATCAATATTTGGTTTTATTAATATGCCAATAGCATTTCCTATAATTATAGGCCCTATATTTTCGGGGATAATTTTCGATAGATATAAAACTTATACTTTAGCGTTTAATCTAGTAGAATTACTTTTAATAATTTCAATAATTAGTTTTATTTTTGTAAGAATAAAACCTAAAAAAGGAATATAAATATGGTTAAAGCAGCAGTTTTATACGAAGCAAATAAGCCAATGGTAATAAAAGACCTAAAACAAGAATCGCCAAAAAGCAATGAAGTAAAGGTAAAGATGTTAGCTGCTGGAGTATGCGCATCCGATCATCATATTATGAAAGGTGAGACTGCATTTCCAATGCCCATAGTTGTCGGGCATGAAGGAGCTGGAATAATTGAAGATGTTGGTGAAAATGTCACATCAGTAAGCAAGGGTGACAAATGTATATTATCATTTGTAGCTAGCTGTGGATCCTGTGTGTCATGTAGGACTGGCCTTGGAAATTTATGTGACACGAATAGACTTACTGGAACAGCACAATATGATGGTACATTTAGATTAAAAGATGAACAAAATGACGATATCCATCAAATGGCTAAACTAGGCGTTTTTGCTGAAGAAATAGTAATTCCTGAAAATGCTTGCTTCAAAATTGATGACGATGTTCCTATTGACGTTGCATGCTTAATTGGTTGCTCTGTCACAACAGGTGTAGGAGGAGTAATTAATCAAAAAAATATTTTCCCTGGTGCAACTATTGCTGTATTTGGGACAGGTGGAGTAGGATTAAATACTATTCTAGGTGGCCAAATAATGAACTCATCTAAAATCATTGCGGTGGATATTCTAGATACTAAACTTGAGTTTAGCTATAAATTTGGAGCTACACACACTATTAATTCAAAAACAGATAATGTTCATGAGAAAATCCAAGAAATTACAAATGGTCAAGGAGTAGATTTTGGTTTCGATGCCTTTGGAAGTGCCATTACAACTGAACAGATGATGAAATCATTAAAAAAAGGTGGAACTGGAGTAATTATCGGTCTGGCTCCAATGGGTGTGACTGCAAATATTGATTTAGTTGATATGGTAAGAGATCATAAAACTTTAGTCGGTTCATATTATGGATCAGTTTCTCCACATGTAACATTTGAAAGAATTATTGATTTTTATAAATCAGGAAAATTGGATATAAATTCGGTCATAGAAAGAAAATATTCTTTAGATAAGATCAATGAAGCATATGAAGATCTTGAAAATGGTAAAGACGGTAGAGGAATAATTGATTTTACAATTTAATACTTTTAGGTAGTTATAAAGAAAATTCCAGCTGCATATATTGCAACTAAAACAATTAGAAATATGTTCTTCATATATCCACTTAAGTTGCCTTTCAAAAATATCAATAATGCTGAAATTGAAATTAATAATAAACCAGTTATTGTAGCTATAATATGAGCATTTTCAAATTGCTCAATAATATTGCCAACATAAAATATATCAGTATAAAAAATAATAGTTACATTAAATACGCAACTTCCAAATAAACCTGCGACTCCCAAATCTGTTGCTTTCATACGTACTGAAGCTATATATGAAGAAGCTTCTGGCATAGAAGTAACAATTGATGAAACTATTATTCCTAAAGTGCTTGAGGCAACGCCTGTTTCGTGAGAAATATTATCAACACTATATGCTAAAAAAAATCCCGAAAAAACGACTCCTATTGAAATAAGAATAAAGAAAGACCAAGCTTTAAGAGCTGTAATATCAGTATCGTTTTCTTCGACTTCCTCATCTGGTTTTAATTTGTAGGTATACCTTAAACCAATAATATAAAAAACAAAAATAATAAAAGAAGATAATCCTAAATTATAAAATGAATATGAAAAATTAATAAAAGTAACCACTAAAACAACAATAGTCATAAATGTAGCTAAAGCTGCTAAATAAATCTGACTACTTGATATCTGGTCGACAACCGTTTTACCTCCAAAAATTAATGCAATAGAGCAAAATATAAGCATGTTTACCATGTTAGATCCAAGTATGTCTCCTAGCGCAAGTGAAGGATTTGGAGGATCTAACAAAACTGCAGATATATTTGCAGATAATTCTGGAAGAGATGTGGCTAATGCAACTAAAATACTACCAATAAATAATCTACCTAGCCCGGTAATCGATGCTAAAACGTCTCCATATTTTGCTAAATAGCTACCAAAAACTACAGTAGATACTGCACTAATTGCAAAAATAATTATGTTAAGTGTTAATGCATCCATCTAATTCACCATTGACCTGTCTTTACTAAAAGATATCCAATAATCATTATAAATAAAAATAATATAATTGAAAAAATTATAAATAGTCTGAAAAATTTTTGAAATTTACTCAGATTATCGTACCCTTGATTTATATAATCTTCCCAAGGATCATTTATTTTATTTTTATCTTCAACAACTTTAAAATTTTTTTTCATTAGCCATCATAAACTACAATAAAAAAGTTTATATCTCAATTATAAATTATTACGTAATAGTATAAAATTCATAGTATAAATAGGGTGAGGATTAATAATGTTCGATTTTATAGGCGTGGCAATCGGTATCCTATTTGCAATCCTTATCATTTCAGGCGTTATTTTCCTAATTGGATACTCTTTGAAAAATTCAGGTGTAAAAATTAGCTTTGATTTGTCATTAAATGGATATTTCTATTTTGTAAGACTAATTTCTGGTGGAGTTTTTTGTTTAGCAGGAATATCTAGAATTTTACAAGGAATATTCGCTTCTATATTTGGATCAAGTTTCAGCTATGAAATGATTAATTTAGCAGAAAATCTTAATGGGTCAGAAACTCCTAAAACTAATCTTATGTACGATGGAAGCATCGAGGCAAGCCTCTTCACAGGAATAACGACTGCTATTATTAGCGGAATCATCTATTTAGTACATGTTTACCTACAAAAAAGAAATGATCTCTCTAGTGACACAAATACAAACAATGATATTATGTTCAAAATTTTAGTTTTTGCAGGCACAGTATTTTTTGGATTAATTTCTATAACTGCTCTGGTAGGAACAATTGACGAACTTTATAAATTTATTCTATTTGATTCTATAAAAGATATTGAAGACTGGAGAAGAGGAGTTCCCGGAGAACCTCTTTCAATCGCAATAAGCTCAGTGATAATATGGAGTATTACATTGAGGAGATTAATAAATATAGTTTCAAAAAAATAAAATTATTGAATAATATGAACTTTGATTGATCCTGATGTTTTATCATAAGCTATATTAAATCCTTCTTGAATTTTATCTAATGAATACTCATGAGAAATTATCTTTTTGTAAGGATGTTTCCCAGAAGATAAAATATCTATAGCTATTTCAAAATCATGCTTACCATTTATATTTGCATAGCAAGTTGCAGGAATAAAGCTAATCTCCTTAATCATTGGTTGTAAAAAATCAATTTCTACAGGATTTCTAAATCCGCCTAAAACAATTACTTTTCCTGTATTCTTAACACATTTTGCAGCTTGAACTAGCGGACCGGCAGATGTTCCTCCAATTGTTTCAACTACAACATCTACTCCGATCCCTTGGGTTATTTCAAAGCACTTTTCCTCGAGTTCACCTGGCTCTGCACCAACAACTATGTCAGCACCCATATTTTTTGCAGCTTCAGCTTGGTGTGGATATTTTGCAGAAGCAATTATGGTTTTAGCTCCAAAATATTTTGCAACAGAAATTGACGAAAGACCAATTGTGGAAGATCCAACTATTGCAACACTTTCACCTGGTAAAAATTGAGCAAATCTAAATCCATGTACTGAAACAGCCATCGGTTCTACCAAGGCTCCATCATTCCAATCCATTTCATCTGATAATTTAAATAAACCATTAGGTCTCCTAGTTATATATTCAGAAAAGCCTCCACCTGTTTCTTCTGCAGGACTCACACAATGCCTAAATTGCCCATATTTACAAAAATAACAATCATTACATGCTTTTCCAGCTCCAATATTATCTATTGCAACTCTATCTCCAATAATCAAAGGCCCGGCATATTTATTTGGTAATTCTTCTATAACACCAGCTATTTCGTGACCACTAGGCACAATTTGAGGTTCCGTTCTTTCATTTGTCATATGTAAGTCTGAGCCGCAAATACCAGAGGATTTAATATTTATAATTGCTGATCCTTCAAAAACATTTGGAAATGGTATTTTTTGAACAATATAGTCTCCAGAACCATCATCCAAAGCAGCAGTAATTTTATTTTGGATATCCAAATCAATCTCCCTTATATAAATTCTTATATATTAAGAACCTAACATATTTTTACCTTTTTCGTGAAAAAAATAAAATAAATGCATATAAACCAAAAAAAATAAGTAATCCGATTGCAAAAATCGTTAATAATAAATTCTCAGAAAAACTTGATACAAAATCTGCTACCCATTTTGCAAAATCAGGGTTAATTGAATCGCCATGATGATTTATTAGATGACTTTCTTTTTGATAGTAGAAATACATTTAATTTGTAATTCTTTTATAAAATCTAGAAGAAAACTTTTTTTCGCTAATTGAAAATGATGCAATTGAAGCTATTATAAGAGAAATAACTCCAACCCATAATCCAAAGTCATAATTTCCAAAAATATCAAAAACCATGCCAAATAATAATACAGCTCCAGCTCCTCCAAGTTGATGGGACATATTAATGAGACCAACCAAAGAACCTAGTTTTTTTTGACCATATATTTCAGAAGTTAAGGCTGTGGTAAGTGGTACAGTTGCTAACCATGACATTCCTCCAACTATTGCAAATGCCCAAAGAGCAACCTGGCCAGATAGGAGAAGAAGAGCTAGAAAAGCTATACCTCTAATTGCATATACTAATCCTAATATTATTCTTCTTTGAAAAATATCAGAAAAATATCCGGAACAAAAAACTGATACTCCATTTACTGCACTCAAAACTCCAAAAGATAGCGCTGCTTCAGAGGTAGATATATTTTCTGATATAGCCCACTTTATGAAATGAACAGAAATAGATGCTGTTGTTATTCCACATACAAAATAACCTAATGATAATTGCCACATGGGTTTTGAATTGTAAGCAGTTGTCCAATTATCTACCCATAGTGGGCCTGATTCCTCAGCTGTATCTAAATTATCTTTTTTAGAATCCTCCTCAGATAAATTTAGATCACTAGGAGTATTTTTTAAAACGATTATTGATGATGGCACAACAACGATTAACCCAAATAAACCTACCACAACCCATGCCAACTCCCAGCTATAATTTATGGCAATAAAAGTCAATAAGGGAATAAAAAATAGACTTCCTATTGAACCTCCTGCCATTACGGCTCCCATAGCAACCCCTCTTCTTCTGGCAAACCATCTTGAAAGAATTATTCCTAGAGGTCCACCCGTTCCAGTTGCAAATGAAATTAAGAATCCATAATAAAAAGATAATGTAAAAACATTATATGATGTAGCAACTAAAATAGAACTTAATGAAACAATTAGAGAGCAGAAAACCATAACTATTTTTGGGCCATACTTATCGGACAGTTGTCCAAGTATTGGATTAGCCAACCCATTAACAAGCCATCCTATACTCGCAGCTAAGCTTATAGAAGATACGTTTACTTCCCATTCTGAGCCCCATGTATCAACAAAAATTCCAAATCCTTGCCTTGTACCAATTCCAATAGAATTGAAAAGAAAAAGCACACCAACAATTAACCATCCATAGTAAATTTTTTTTGATCGAAAAGAAAATATATTTAACATTAATCTAATTAGTACATAAAAATCTTATTATTATAATAATATTAAAATATGAACTTTTACGAAAAAATTTCTAAGTTTTTTGTTGATAACCCTCGAAAGTTATTTCTTCTATTTATACTCATAACAATTGGATTATCACTTTCATATTCATTTATCCCATATAAAGGTGATGCATCAACCTCTCCTAAAGATCCAGTGATAGATTTGGATATAGATATATCAAAAAAATTTTCAGACGAAGTACATTTTGCTTTATACTTACTTGAAGTTCCGAGTGGTGAAGATATTCTCTCTAAAAAGTATTTACTAGAAATATATAATGCATCAGAAAAATTAAGATTAAGTGATTCTAATAAGAAATTATCTCCAGACACTATTGAAAAGAAAAATCATCTTTTTAACTATGTAGATTCTGAAACAGGAATTGAGGTAAATGGAATATTAACATTAGCAGATGTTGTAAATAACATTTTAATCTTAAATCCCAATTATAATAAAACGCTTGAAAATGCTTCTAATGAAGAGGTTAAGGAAGTGATATCTGCAGTTTTGAAAGGTGATCAGATAAAAGATATCAAAAGAAATATTAGTATTCATTCAAATATTGAAAAGAAAAATATAAACGGAAAAGAGATAGATTGGTGGACTTCACCTGCAATGCTAATAGTTGTACTTGGAAATAATGAATCATTAGGAGGCGGATCCCAAAGAGTTGCACTAGGAGGAGATAAAAATACCTTAGATAAAGAAAAATTTAATATTAATGTTCTAGATGTTTTAAAACAAGAAACCCTATCATTAAAAATATGGGGAATAGCAATTGATGTTAATACTGAAGGAGAGAGACAAGGGTATTCTTCGGCATTATTCATAACATTAACTGTGATTGCAGCTGTAGCTGTAGTGGGGCTTTCTTTAAGGTCTTATTGGGCGGTAGTTTTAGTAGGAATTGGATTGTCTACTCTAATGATTTGGTTAAAAGGGATCTCATTTTTATTAGGTCTTAAAGGGGGGTTGATTTCTGACTTAATTGTTCCAATTGCTATGGTTTCATTTGGAGTAGATTTTGCAGTTCATTCGATTAGAAGATATCAAGAAGAAAAAAGTAATAATATAACTTTTGATAAAAAGTTTATTATTGCATTTGGAGGAGTAGGGTCAGCATTAACATTAGCTTTTATAAGTGATGCTATTGCTTTTTTATCTAACATAACTGCCGGAATTGAATCAGTTGTTCATTTTGGTTTGGCAGCTGGAGTAGCAGCGTTTGCATCTTACATTGTATTAGGAATATACGCACCTTTCATTCTTTCTAAAATAGAATCTATTGACAACAATAATAATAAAAATAAATTTTTATGGACAATAGAAGCAATAGGATCCGCAGGTCTTTCAGGAGGCTCTGTTATTGTTTTCTTACTTGTGTCTCCATTAATTGGGATAATCATGATTCTAACTAACTTACTTATGTTTTTATTATTACCCGTATATTTAGCAAGCAGATCTAAAAAAAATATAGAAAAAGAAGAAAAAATAAATAATAAAAATATTTTTGTTAAATTTGAAGAAATGTTTAGCAATATCATTATATTTATTGCAAAAAAACCATATTTAACAATTCTAGTATTTGCGTTAATAACTGCTTATTCTACTTTTTTAGCCTTGAAGCTTGAAGCAAGATTTGAAGTCGCAGATTTTTTCAATGAAGAATCAGAGTTTGTAGTTGGATTAGATAAGCTAGATTATCACTTTGGAGACACAACAGGTGAAATTGGGGTTATATATATCAAGGGGGATTTATCAAATCCTTTGGCTATAGAAGACATGAAAAAACTTATAGAAAACTTAGATAGCAAAGAATTTTTAGCGCATGACAAGATGGGAGAACTCCTCTTAATTGAGCCTAATTTAATGTCTCTAATAAATCAGACAAATATTTCAGGAAATAATAAAAAAGAAAATCAAGAAACTTTCGAGAACTTAATAAATCAAGGACTAATTAATGAAAATAATGAAGAATTTTATTCATCCAATAGAATAAAGTTTACGCTTATAAAAGAAGGAGATGAATTCTCTACTGTATTTAGAGTAGGAATCCCAGATTCAGCTAATCAAAAAGTTACTACCCTTGCTAGAAATGAACTAGAAAAAGAATTAGAATTTTTGAATAATAAAACTTATATTTCAGACTTTGGTATCACAGGTTCTCCTTTTGTAAGGGATATAGAATTATCTTCAGCCACTAGTTCGTTGTACAAATCTATCCCCATAGCAGCATTTGCTTCATTTATAGTTTTACTTATTACTTTTAGATCAATAAGATATGCACTGGTAACTGTAATCCCAATTGGATTAGTTGTAAGTTGGTTATATGGGATCATGTTCATTGGAGGCTATTCTTTGAATCTGGTTACTGCAACTATAGGTGCAATTTCTATTGGAGTTGGAATAGATTTTTCAATACATATAACCCAAAGATTTAGAGAAGAGATAAGAAAAAATAGCTACGACATTGCTTTGCAAAAAACCTTAAATGGAACAGGGATTGCTCTATTAGGATCAGCCTTATCTAGTATTGTAGGTTTTTCTATAATGGGATTTGCTCCAATGCCCATGTTTTCAAGCTTTGGACAAATAACTGCAATAATGATTTTTCTAGCACTAATATCATCAGTATTTGTACTTCCAAGTTTATTAGTTATAGTATCTAAAAAATAATAATGTAGAATTTATTTTATGAATGAAAATGACTATTCAATAAGTGAAGTGTCAAAGATAACAGGAGTATCCACTTCTGCTATAAATTACTATGTAAGATTAAATATTTTGGAACCTCCAAAAAAAATTTCTAAGACTAGATCTGTATTTTCAACTTTTCATCTAGAAAAAATAAATGAAATAAAACAAATGCAAAGTAACGGATTCCCTTTAAAACTAATAAAGAAAAAAATTAATTCTATTTCGTCTCAAATTAAAGAATATTATCCAATTAAGGAAATTATTAAGTTGTCTAATGTAAGCAAACTATTTTATGACGACTTAATAGAAAATAAACTTATCAATTCTCCAAAAAAGATCAAAGGAGAAGAAGCTCATCCTAACGGAGTCATAAAAATAATAAAATCATATAAAAACCTTTATGATTATGGAGTATCTTTTGAAACATTAAAAAGACATGATGAATATAAACAGCTAAGCGAAGCTGAAGCTTACTTTCTACTAGAACATCTGAATGATGCAAAAAAAAATAAAGATGAATTTAATCAATTTGAAATAGTTCAAGCTTTTCAAAATATAAGAAATTTTTACAGAATGGATTTTTTTAATGACTAATATAGCAATAATAGGTCAATCTGCATTTGGTGAAAATGTTGCTTCTGAAGTATCTAAAATAAAAGATTGTAAAATTGTTGGAATTTTCACACCTCATAATCATGATAATGATCCTCTTTATCAATATGCTTTAAAAAACAAAATAAATATTTATAGATTTAAGAAATTAAGATCAATAAAAGCAATTGAAGAATTTAAGAAACTAGAAGTTGATTTATTAGTGATGGCTTATGTAACAGATATTGTACCTATGGAAATTATAAATAATCCTACAAAAGGAACTATTCAATATCATCCCTCTTTGTTACCAAAACATAGAGGACCTTCTTCAATAAATTGGGCTATTATAAATGGAGATAAAAGTACTGGTATAACTATTTTTTGGCCTGACGAAGGGTTAGATACAGGCCCCATATTAATGCAAAAAGAAGTTGATATTTCTCCAGATGATACTACTGGAAGCTTGTACTTCGAGAAACTATTTCCAATGGGGGTCAATTCTTTAGTAAATTCAATAAAACTTGTTATTTCAAATAAAGCTCCAAAAATAATTCAAGATGAACTTAATGCATCCTATGAATCATGGTGCTCAAAAAAAGAAATTGATTGGGACAAAGATCCAAATCAAATTTATAATTTAATAAGAGGTTGTGATCCACAACCAGGAGCTTGGACCAAAATTGATTCAAAAATAGTTTCTATTTATAACTGTAAACTTGAAAAAAATGAAAATATTACTATCAGAAAAAAATTTATAATAGAAAATAAAAAAATTAGTGTTGGACTTAACGATAAGAAAATTACTATAGGAAGAATAAAAGATCTAAAGGGACAAAAGGTTGATGCTTACCAGTGGTTCGAAGAAAATAATATTACAAACAATTCAAATTTAGGATAAATTTAGTGCAAAAAAATCATATAAACCTTATAAAAGAATCTTTAGGGAATAAAAAAGCTGATTATAAAGAGATTCGAATAGAAGAAAATATTTCAACTAGAATTAACTACAATGGTAAGACCAGAGAAAATGTTTCTATAAATTCTCATTTTGGAGGTTCTGCAAGATCGATGCTTAATGGGGGATGGGGATTTACAAGTTTCAATGATATACAACAAGCTCCAACTAAGATGAATGAATCTATAGAATTAGCTAGTTTTAACAAAAATCCTGATTTTAAAATTCATAGCAATTCTCCAAAAAAAGTTATTTTAGACGCTAACTTAAAAAAAGACCCTCGATCAATTTCTTTATCTGAAAAAATTTCCCTTTTAGATCATTACAAAGATCTAATAATAAATAACAATAAAATTCAAGGATGCGAGATCACTTATGGAGATACGGAAAGAAAAGTAATTTTTGCCGATAGCGAAGGAAATGAAATAGAGCAGAATTTTATTCATGTAATTTTAAGAATTGCTGCTAATAGTTCTGATGGAAATGAACTTCTACAGTCGGGATTTTCAATAGGGTCCATGGGAGATTATTCTATAGTAGAGAATCTTGATGAAAAAGTTCTAGAATGCACAAAAAAATCTATAGATCTAATAAAAGCACCAAAAGTAGATGGAAAAGAAACAACTGTAGTCTTAGATCAAATATTAGCAGGGGTTTTTGTTCACGAAGCTTTTGGCCATCTTTCTGAAGCTGATAATGTTTATGAAAATAAAAGATTACAAGATATATTGAAATTAGGAAAAAAATTCGGAAATTCAGACTTGAATATTACGGATGGTGCAAAAATTCCAAATCTTAGAGGGTCTTATGAATATGATGATGAAGGAACACCAGCAACAATAACTCCTCTAATTAGAGAAGGTATTCTTGTTGGAAGACTACATTCAAAAGAAACTGCAAGTAAAATGTCAGAAAAGCCAACGGGTAATGCAAGAGCTATATCTTATGCCTATCCACCAATCGTCAGAATGACTAACACTATAATTGAAAATAGTACAAATACTAAAGAAGATATTATTAAAGATACAAAAGATGGATTGTATGTAAAAAATTGGTATGGAGGAATGACAGAACATGAAATGTTTACTTTTTCTTCCGCAGAAACTTATAAAATTGAAAATGGAGAAATAAAGGATACGATGCGACCAGTTAAATTATCAGGAAACTTATTTACTACATTGAAAAATATTAATGGAATAGCCAATGATTTAGAAATAAATCAAGGTGGAGGTTGCGGTAAGGGAGGACAAAGCCCTTTACCTGTATCTAATGGATCGCCTCATATTAGAATAAACAATTGTTTAGTATCGAGTGGATAATGGAAAAGATTGAAAAATTTTTAAATAAATATTTTGAGCAATATGAAATTTATGAAGAAGAAAATGAATACAAAAGTATTGCATTTGAATCAAATAACTTAAAAGAAATTTCTATAAAGCAATCAAAAGGATTTGCAGTTAGAGCAATAAAAAATTCAGGATTAACTTTTTCGTCATCAAGTAATTATGACTTAGAAAAGTTCAACTCAAATTTTCTTGAATTAAGTCAATTCCCTACACAGACCAATATTGAATTCCCAAAAGACCAATCACATAAAAATAATGTGAAAATTTATTCAAAAGACGAATTTTTACTAGAAAACAATTATTTTATAGATAAGTTAGAAAAAAATATAAAGAAAATATTAAAAAAATTCCCTGAAGCCTTATGTGATGCTGAATTTGACTTAGGGCTAGGAACATCTTATATAAATAATTCAAATGGACTAAATCTGGAATCCAAAGAATCCGGGATTAGTTTTTTTATCTCAGCTCAAACGATAAATGGAAATGACATGCTAAATATTTATAGTTATGCAAGTTCTGTTAAGAATATTGAAGACAATGTTATAGATCTACTAACTACAAAATTAATAGAAAATTTATCAATAGCTAAAAATATAAAAGAAACTCCTTCTAAGGGTTGTCCGATAATTTTTACGCCACATGGGCTTTATCAAACAATACTTTCTCCATTACTTGTTTCTTTCAATGGAAGTAATTTATCTAAAAATCTATCGAAACTAACCAACAAGGAAAACGAAAAGATTTTTGATAAAAAAATAACGATTATAGATGACCCTTTAATAGATTTCAGCACATCTTCAAGAAATTATGATGCAGAAGGAATTAGTAGCCAAGTAAATACATTAATTAAAAATGGTAATTTTATTTCAGGAATATTTGATTTAAAGACAGCACACGATTATAACTGTAAATCAACAGGTTCAGCCACAAGATCAGTACATTCAAATACTTTTCCAAGTGTTTCAAATTTGATAATGAATAGTGGAGACATATCTATAAGTAAAATGATAGAAGGAATTGATGAAGGAATATTAGTTGATAATCTTTTAGGAGCAGGTCAAGGGAATGAGCTTTCTGGAGATTTTAGTGCAAATATATCCTTGGGTTATAAAATAGAAAAAGGAAAATTAGTTGGAAGAGTAAAAAATACAATGATTTCTGGAAACTCTTTCAAAGCGTTAAGTGATGTACAAGCTATAAGCAAAGAAACTGAAAATATATATGGATCATTACAACTACCATTTTTACAGACTAGTAATGTGGAGATTTCCTCATGAAAAATGAGATAGATTTCTCTAAAATAAATTACGAAGTATATGAAGAATATTATGAAAAAATATTAAATTTAGATGTTAAAGAAATTGAAAAACTATTAAAAGACTTAATAGTTTTTGAAGATCAAAATAAAGGCTATAACTTTGAGGATTTTATTCTTAAATTCGTTGATCATAAAAATAAAAAAATAAGATTCATTTGTACAAAATACTTATCAAAAAGCTCTGATGTATCTTCACTTAGAAAAATTAGACAAATAATAACAAATGAAAAAGATAAAGATATCAAATCAGAAGCTATTATTATTTTTGGAGAATGGGTTTCTGATTATGTAGCAAAAAATAAACAAATAAAAAAACTTATAGAATTTGGTCTAATCTTTATTGATTCATCAAAATACGAGGATCATAAGAACTTAATGATTCAAAGCTTGAGTCATATAAAAAATTCAGATATTGAAAATTTAATTCTTGAAAAATTTAGTACAAATGAAGATCAAAACTTGATTTCTTCTATAATATCTATGGGAAATAATGGAGATCTAAAATGGATCCCTCTAATTGAAGAAATGTTAGATCATGATAACTATAAAATAAGGTCAGAATCTTGCATTGCACTAAGTTTACTTGGAAATGAAGAAAATTTAGATCAAATAAAAGATTTATTGGAAGATGAAGAGTTAGAAACTCAAAAAGCAGCTGTAAGTGGAATATCTAATATTGGAGGAGCATATGCAAAAAATATTTTAGATAATCTAAAATTTTCTAGTGAACCTGAAATTATAAATCTTAGTAAAGAAAAATTATCTGAAATAAAAATAGATGAAGAGTTGATCTCATCTGCAACCCCAGAAAAAATATCAGAAGAATCAGAAAAAGATATCAATGAAAATAATGAAAATGATTTTGATGAATATAATGCGGGAGAGATTGAAGGCTGGGGTTCCTTAAATCCTGATGGGACATCATTTATTGCCCCAGACGCAATAGACGATGATATTAATGATCCCATAAAATCTCTAGCTGATTATGAAAAACCTATTGACCAACCGGATATGGATGACTAATTTTGAGCTATTATAGAAGCTCCTAAAATCGAAGCATCTTCCCCAAGCTTAGTCATTCGAATAGGAGGAGATTTTTTATAAAACTGTATACAATAATGTGAAACTGAAGCCTTGAGTTCATCCCAGTATTTATCGTTTATAGCTTCGGCAACAGAGCCTCCTAAAATAATTACCTCTGGATTCAATACTGCTAACAAAGAAGCAAGTCCTCTACCTAAATTTTCAATTACTGAAGATAAAATTTCTTTGCATAAGATATCACCTTTATTTGCATAATCAAAAACTATTTTAGAATTTATTTTCTCAATAGAGTATTTCTCTAAAATTTTACTTTTATTTTTTTCTAGTATTTCTTTAGCAATTGAAGCTATAGCAGTTCCAGATACATTACCTTCAAGGCATCCTGGACATCCCAGAGAACAACTGTGCCCATTTGGATTAATTATTATATGCCCTACCTCACCTGCAAACCAATTATGACCTTGAATCATATTTCCATTAGAAATCATACCAGCTCCTACACCAGTTGAAACAGTCAAATAAACAACATTTTCAGAGCCTGAGAATTCTCCAAATTTTGTCTCCGCCAATGCAGCTAGTGTCGCATCGTGTCCAACTCTAGGAATAACAGACAAATTATTCTTAATAATTGGAATCAATGATTTGTTATGCCATCCAGTTAGATTAGGAGGATTTATATACTTTCCACTTATTTGATCTAATGGGCCTGCAGAAGAATAGCCTATTCCTTTAATATTTTTATTTTCAGAGATTTTTATTATCATGTCTGATATTAAATCTCCAGCTTTTTCAATACCTAAAGAAGGTGAATATTCAACCTTAGATTTATCGCATATTCGTCCTGATGAATTTACTAAAGCTACTCGGATATTAGTTCCTCCTATATCAGCAGCCACAACTAAGTCTGAATTTTTATCGATATTGATTTTCATATCGTAATTATACTAATTATTTTCTAAAAGTTCAGAAAGGTCTATAGATTCGATTTCGTCTTTACTTATCCCACATTCTTCAGCTAAAGATAAGGCATTTGAAGTTAGCTTTCTTGTATATAAAAATTCTAAAACATCACTTATATCAAGTTTTTGTGAAAAACAAATAAATCTTTCATCTGTAATGGCTTCTTCGGGAATATCAACTTGTTGAATAATACCTTCTGGTTCAGGAAGGTCAAATTCAAAGTATCTTAATAAGGCTTCAGCATCTATATAGCAGCCTTCTAATTCTAAAATTATATTTGGGAGATCTCCTAATGAAGGATTCAAAGGATCAGAGAAAATATCTCCTAACTTATAAGATAAACATTCTGCAGATGAAGGATTTAGGCCTAAATCTAAAAGCTCTCTAGGTATCTCTATACAATTAGCCAAATTAGAGAGATCAGAAAAAATTTGTATGGGAAATAAACCTTCGCTTTCATAAATAAAATTTAATGCTTCTTTTGTATTATCAAAATTTATATTCTTATCCCCTGCGACGCCTGCAAAGCATTCTAAAGAATCAATATTTTTTGGCAATATTGACACTAAAGGTTTATTTTCAATAACCCCCTCAAAGATATCTCCTCCTTTAGATGAATCATAAATATTTCTTGACTGTTCATTCAAGCAAAACAATGTCCCTAATGAATAAGTAAAAATTGGAGCTCCAAAGTTTTCTCTCAAATAATCAAACTTTTCATTTTGATTATTTGTTTTAATGCATGATAACTCTTCAGGAGAAAGTTGGATGTTTTTGTTAATAAGTAATCCTTGAATAATTCTAAAGTTTGTACTTGAAGATAAGCAATCCAATATTTCAGGGTTTGGGAAACTGGTTTCAGAATAAAAATCAGTTGCAACTTTTTCATCAGAGAAATCTTTATAAAAACATTTTTTTTCTTCTTCAGGCAATTCATTAAGAAAAGATTCAAAACTTACCAAAGGATTAATTGTTATAGGTGTTTCATCAACTAATGAACTATCTACTTGATTTTGACCACAAGCAATAAACAAACCTAAAATAAAAATTATAAAAAATCTATGCATAATAATATTTTATCAATTTAAAGCTATTTCTAAATAGTAAATTCATAAAAAACATAGTAAATTTAAATCAAATTACAATGGAGTTTTTATGGAAAGTAAAGCTGCAATTCATACAGAATATGGAAAAGAATTAACCGTAGATAATGTACAAATTCCAGACCCTAGACCAGATCAGGTAATTGTAAAATTACACTCAAGTGGAGTTTGCCATAGTCAATTGCACCAAATGCATAACCCTGAAAGTCCTACACCATCTTTACTAGGGCACGAGGGTACAGGAACTGTAATTGCGAAAGGATCAGAAGTTAATCATCTTGAAGAAGGTGATCTTGCAATTGTGACTTGGGTAAATAGAGAACCTTTAAAAGGGAGGCCTACGTTTCCACCAACGGGTGTAACTTATAATGAAGCCCCGCTTAATGGTGCCACTTATACTTGGGCAGAGCATGTTTTAGTAAGATCAGGGTATGTGGTAAAGATACCAAAAGATTCAAATAAATATAATTCATCAATTGTTGGCTGCGCTGTACTCACAGGAGCTGGAGCAGTTCTTCATACTGCTAAGGTTAGACCTGAAGAATCTGTAGCTATATTTGGAGTAGGGGGAGTTGGATTATCTGCCCTAATTATGGCTAAAGTTTTAGAATCTTATCCTAGAATAGCCGTTGATATATCTGATGAGAAATTAGAATTTGCAAGAAAATTTGGGGCTACTCATACTATAAATTCAACAAAAGAAGACCCGGTAGAGGCTATACATGAAATCACTTCAGGAGGATCTGATTACTCTTTTGATACTGTTGGGCTTAGAATAACGAACGAACAAATTTTGCCTAGTGTTAGAGGAGGAGGATCTGGAGCTGAAAATATAGGCGGAATGGCCGTTCTTGTGGGAATGCCAGGAAAAGAAATGACCTTAGATCCAGGCCATTTTATGTTTCATCAAAGACAATTTAGGGGCTCACTTGGAGCTACATATCCAGATAAAGATTTCCAAATGTATTTAAGGCTTTATGAGGAAGGAAAATTTCCTTTGGATCAACTTGTAACAAAAGAATATAAATTACAAGATATAAATAAAGCATGTGATGATCTACAAAATGGAAAAATCACCGGAAGATCAATCATAAATTTTGATTCTTAATTCTAAAGGTACCTATGAAAAAAATATTTATTACTGGAGGAACTGGATTAATTGGATCAATATTAAATAATCACTTACAAAAAGATTATGAAATATTAAATCTTGATATTAGTAAGTCAAATAAAAATTCATCAGGAACCATAATAGGAGATATGAATAATTATAATGATGTATTTGAGGGTTCAAAAGGCTGCTCTGCTATCATTCATTTGGGTGCAGTAGTAAGCGTAGACTCAAATTGGGACTTAGTACTGAAAAATAATATAGAATCCACAAAAAACGTCTACGAATCTGCAAAAAATAATAATATAGATAAAGTAGTATTTGCAAGTTCTAATCATGCAGTTGGATTATTTGAAAATGATGACCCTTATAAACAAATTGTTGCTGGAAATTATAAAAATATAGACCACAAGAAAATTCCTATAATAGATCATAATGTACCGATAAGACCTGATTCTTATTATGGAATATCTAAAGCTTATGGAGAGTCAATGGGAAGATTTTACTATGAAATGTATGGTATTCAATCCATAAACTTAAGAATTGGAACAGTACAAAAAATAGATACACCAAAGAACTCTATAAGACATTTTGCAACTTGGCTTTCCCATAAAGATATTGCTCAACTTGTAGAAAAAAGTTTAATTACTAAATTAGGATTTGAAATATTTTACGGAGTTTCAAATAATAAATGGCGCTTTTGGGATATAGAAAATGCTTATAAAAAAATTGGCTATGAACCAATAGAAAATGCAGAAAATTATAGAAAGTAGGAACTAATGGCAATAAATATAGATTTATCAAATAAAAAAGGAATAATATTTGGCTTAGCAAATCAAAGGTCTATAGCTTGGTCTATATCTGAAAAATTAATGGACGCAGGAGCTCAGTTAGCATTTACTTACTTGGACGAAAGACTTTTAAAAGGTATAAATAATTTACTTGAAGGAAATGATTCTTTGCTTTTGAAATGTGATGCCAATGATGAATCAGAAGTAAAAAAAGTCATGAAAACATTTTATGAAAAATATGGTGAAATTGATTTCATTGTTCATTCAGTAGCTTTTGCAAATAGAGAAGACTTAGGTGGAAATTTTTCAGATCTATCTAAAGAAGGTTTTTCTTTGGCTTTAGAAACAAGTTCTTATTCTTTAGTGACAATAGCAAGAGAAGCTTCAAAATATTTTTCTAAAGATGGAGGATCTGTAATATCTATGACTTTTGATGCTTCCACTAGAGTTTACCCTGGATACAATGTCATGGGAACAGCTAAGGCTGCACTTGAAAACATAAATAGACAGTTATCTTCAGAATTTGGTTCTAGGCAAATTAGATTTAATTCAATTTCAGCTGGACCTCTTCCTTCATTATCTGCTAGAAGTATCCCAGGATTTGTAAAAATGAGAAAAGCTCATGAAGAAAGATCTCCAATAAAAAGACCAATTACACATGAAGAAGTAGCTAATACAGCATTATTTCTTATCAGTGACTTATCTAGTGGTATAACTGGCAGTATTATTCCTGTGGATGGGGGATATGGAATAATTGCGCTCTAGTATAAGAAAACCAAATATATTTTATGGTTGGTGGATAGTTTTAAGTGCAGGGATTGTGCAGTGGTATTCTTCTGCTGTATTTTGGAGAGGATTCCCTCCTTTTTTTGATGCTATTCTAAGTACATTTGGTTGGAGTACAGCAGCTACAGGTGCAGCAGTTTCAATTCAAAGATCTGAAAGTGGATTGATTTCTCCTTTTGTTGGTACTGTAATAAAAAGGTTTGGTCCAAAAAAAGTTATGGCTTTCGGAATTTTTTTAACTGGAGGATCTTTTATTTGGATGAGTAGAATGCAAGAATTATGGGAATTTTATTGCGCTATAACAATATTAACTCTTGGAATGTCTTTTGGTACTTTTATTATATTTTTGGCTGTTGTAGGTAATTGGTTTCATAAAAATCGAGGTAAAGCGATATCTATGCTGATGGCAGGAGCAGGACTTGGGGGAATTACAATTCCATTAATTGTTTTAGGAATAGAAGAATTTGGATGGAGAAATATGATTTTCTCAGTTGGATTAGGATTTTGGATCCTAGGTTTTCCAACATCATTAGTACTTAGAGGAGATCCAGAAGATTATGGTCAATATCCGGATGGAGAAAAACCTACGTCTGATTCAGATTCTAAAGAACAAGTAGATTCTAGAAATACCGGTTTTTCTGTAGGACAGGCCTTAAGGAATGGAAATTTTTGGAAATTAGCATTAGCTGCCGGAATTAGTCAATCTGTTTTTACAAGTAATTTATTTCACCTAACTTCATTTAAGGAATTTGGACTAACTACAACTTTTGCAGCAACAATAATTGGTCTTTCATGGTGGGGAGATATATCAGGAAGAATTATAGTTGGATTCATAACAGACAGATTTGATCGTAAAAAGCTACTTACTATATCTTTTAGCTTATTAACACTAGGAATTTTAGGAGTAAGCATAATAGGTTCTCAAAATGAATATGAATATCTTGATAAAAATCTAGGAATTATTCTTTTTATTATTTTTTTTGGCTTAGGATTTGGCTCTTCTGTTCCTTTGAGACTTACCTTAGCTGCAGATTATTTTGGTAGAAAAAACTATGGTTCAATGGTTGGAATATTGAATACTGTAGGAGCAGTTTTTGGAACTTTGTCTCCACTATTAATTGGATTAACAAAAGATTTTACGGGTGAATATAAATATGCATATTATATTTTGACAGCAATGATGATATTTTCAATTCCACTAGTTATTTCATTAAAAAAAAATAATTAATCAAAAATAAGCTCTAAATTTAATGAATATTTTTCGGGAGAATTCTATTCTCTATATAACTCGATTTTTTTTTCAATATTTTAGTAAAAGAGATTTTTTTTGAATTCATTTGTACATTTACATAATCATTCTGAATATAGCTTATTAGATGGTATGAGTAACCTAGAAAAAATGGTTGCCAGAGTTAAGGCTAACAATCAACCTGCAATAGCTATAACTGATCATGGCAATATGTATGGAGCCGTAGAATTTTATAAATATTCAAAAAAATATGACATAAAACCTATTATTGGACTAGAAGCTTACTGCGCTATAGAAGATAGCCTTAAAAAAAATAATGAAGAAAAAAGTCCGTACCACCTAACTCTTTTATCAGAAAATGAAACTGGTTATCAAAATCTTATGAAAATGGTAACTCATTCAAACTTAAATGGATTCTATTACAAGCCCAGAATAGATAAAAAAATTCTTGAAAAATATAATGAAGGAATAATTGTACTTTCGGGTTGTCCTTCATCTGAACTTTCAAGATCCATTGTCAGTAATGATCAGGAAAAAATAAAAAATACTTATGGATGGTTTTCTGACGTTTTTAAGGATAGGTTTTATTTAGAAATAATGGATCATATAGGAGTTCCTAATCAAAAAATAATTAACCAGCAGCTTCTAGAAATAAGTAAAAATAATAATCTGCCACTTGTGATAACTAACGACAACCACTATGTGGAAAAGCATGACCATGCTGCACATGAATTACTAATGTGCCTACAAACGAATTCAAATATTAATGATCCAAAAAGATTTAAATTTGATGATGATAATTATTACATAAAATCTTCTGAAGAAATGTGGGAAGAGTGGAAGGAATTGCCTTCAGGATTAAATAATACATTGGAAATAAGTGAAAGATGCAATATAAAAATAGATTTCAGTAAAGCTTTATTACCAAAATATGATTGTCCCGATAATAAATCCTCAATGGAATATCTAAGAGAACTTTCATATAAAGGTTTTAGTAAAAGATTTAATGAAAATGATCCAGAATTAATTGAAAGGTTAGATTACGAATTAGAAGTAATAGAAAAAAGTAATTTTCCTGATTATTTTTTAGTTTGCTGGGATATTTTTAATTTTGTAAACTCTAAAAATATTTTATCCGCAGTAAGAGGTTCTGCTGCTGCAAGCTTGGTGCTTTATTGTTTAGAAGTAACAAAAATAAACCCTATGGAGCATAATTTAGTTTTTGAAAGATTTCTAAACCTTGAGCGAAGAGAAATGCCTGATATAGATATGGATTTTGAGGATGACAAAAGAAATGAAGTAATGAAATATTGCGTAGAAAGATATGGAAAAGATCATATAGCTCAAATCATTACTTTTGGAACAATGGGAGCTAAAGCTGCTGTAAGGGACGTAACTAGAGTTTTAGACTTACCAATATCAGTTGGTGATAAACTAGCAGGGATTATTCCTACAAAAGTAGGAACTAAAATCAAAGATGCTCTTGAAATTGATGAATTCAAGGATCTAATGAAAGATCCTGATAATAGAAAAGTTGTAGATTTTGCTCAAAAATTAGAAGGAACAGTAAGGCATGCATCAACACATGCAGCTGGGGTTATTATTTCTCAAGATGATCTAACTAATGATGTGCCTTTACAAATCTCCACATCTGGAGAAGAAAATGCACCTCCTACAACTCAGTATGCGATGGCCGCTATAGCAGATGTTGGATTACTTAAAATGGATTTTCTTGGGCTAACAAACTTAAGTATTATAAGTAAAACAATTGAGCTTATAGAAAAAAGAACAGAAAAAGAATTTAATATTTATGAAATATCAAAAAATGATGAACAAACATTTGAATTATTATCAAAAGGAGATACATTTGGAGTCTTTCAATTAGAATCTGCTGGAATGAGAAAATATATAAAAGACTTGAAGCCATCAAGTATCTCAGATATTGCAGCGATGATAGCTTTATATAGACCTGGCCCTATGGAGCATATTGATAGATTTATAAGATCAAAATACGGTAAGGAAAAAATAAAATATCCACATGATGCATTAAAAGATATTTTATCTGAAACATATGGAATTATTGTTTATCAGGATCAGGTTCTAAAAATAGCGCAGGCATTTGGAGGATATACTCTGGGAGAGGCTGATATTTTAAGAAAAGCCATGGGTAAAAAGATTAAAGAGGTAATGCAAGCTGAGAAAGATAGATTTATATCAGGATCATTAGAAAAAGGATTTGATGAAAAAACAAGCAACGAAGTTTTTGAGCTTATAGAACCTTTTGCAGGTTATGCATTTAATAAAGCCCATAGTGTTTCATATGCAATGATAGCCTACTGGACTGCCTATTTTAAAGCTAACTATAAAATAGAATATTTTACAGCTTTATTAAACTCTTCAATTAATAATACGGAAAAAATTTCTGTATCTGTTACCGAAATAAGAAAAACTGATCTAGAAATTTTGAAACCAAATATTAATAATTCTAATGTTTTTTTTAGTATCTTATCTTCAGATAAAGGCAAATTAATTGGTTATGGGCTTTCATCCTTGAAGAATGTTAGCAGTGTGTCTTTGTCAAAAATAATTGAAGAAAGAGAAAAAAGCGGACCTTTTGAATCTTTAGGAGATTTTTGTAAAAGAATTGATTCCTCATGGATAAATAAAAAAATTTTAGAAAGCTTAATTAAATCTGGTAGCTTTGATGAATTTGGAGATAGAGGAGGATTACTGGATTCAGTAGAAAGGATTCTTATACAGATAAATAGCCTAACAAGATTAAGAAATAGTAATCAATCTACAATGTTTGATCTTTTTGGTGAAGAAGTAGAAACTCCTGTTAACGTAATTGAAGTTGCTGAAACAGCTACTCAAGATAATGAAAAAATGCATTGGGAACAAGAGGTCATGGGCATTTCATTTACAGAAAACCCTAATCATAAAAAAATGTTAAGACTCAAACAGATGAATGAAGAAATAATTGTTTCTTTACAACAAATTGAATCAGTAGATATAAATAAACCTCAAACATTTATAGCTGAAATAAAATCCTATGAGAAAAGAGTTTCAAGAAAAGGTGCTGAATTCATGATTGTAAAGCTAGAGCTTACTGACGGCCCTATTGACTTAATGGTTTGGCAAAATAAAATCAGCGAAGTAGATATATGGCTTCATAGCCCTATTGCAAAAATAAAAGGAAAAATAAATAATCGAAATGGAGAAAATTCTCTATGGTATGACAGTGGAGAAATTTTTTCTTTCGATGAGCAATCTGATATATCAAATACATTTACGAATAAAACACCAATTATAACTAAGGAGGAATATAAACCAAATATGAAAAACGAAAAAACTCCAATTGAAGAAATTACTGATGAAAAAATAAATCAAGTAAAAGAAGTAATAATAACTGTAAATAGTGAAGAACACTCAAGTAATAAACACATAATGGACGACCTTACTAGAATATTGCTCGATAATGAAGGTAATGTTCCTGTATCAATAGTAGTTAAGAGCAATTCAGAAAAAGTTAAGCTTAATTTGCCTTTTGCAAATGTGAATACCTCTAAATCTTTAGAAGAAAAGTTGGATAATATAATTGGTCTTCAAAATGTTTTCTACAAGCAATAATTCTACTCACTTCTAAGTGCTTCAATAGGATCAAGTTCAGAGGCTCTGTAGGCAGGATAGGCCCCAGATATCAACCCAACTAAAAGGGATACTACGAATGCTAAAAATACGCTTGTTGGAGTTATTACAGCTGATAAGTTTTCTTCTTCTCCAAAAGTTATACCACTTAGATTCAAACAAATTATAATTCCAATAAAAATACCAAGTAATCCTCCTAATAGACAAATAGCTAAGGCTTCCGTAATAAATTGAAGACGGATATCAAATTTAGTTGCTCCTATAGACCTTAAAGTACCTATTTCTCTTGTTCTTTCAGTAACACTCACAAGCATAATATTTCCGACACCAATGGCACCAACTAAAAGTGAAATTCCTGCTATGGATCCTAAAAATAAAGTTAATGCACCTGTAACTTGATTAGCTGCTTCAAGGAGTTGATCCATACTTGTGATTTCAAAATCTGGATCTATAACTCCATGTATTTCCTTTAAATTTTCTTCTAATAAGTAAGATACAAAAGATTTATCTATTTCATCATCTGACCTTACTAGTATTCTAAACACATTTACATCACCAGTTGGGTTTTTTAAAAATGCAATTCTATTTTGCATTGTTGACACAGGTATAAAAACTGAAAAGTCGTCGTCTCCATCTCCTCCTTTAGGTTTCATAACTCCGGTTACTAAAAATCTAAAATCAAACCTATTAAATAAACTTAGTCGAACAGTTTTACCCATAGCTTCTCCGTCAGGAAAAAGTTTTTTTGAAATTTCTGAACCTAAAACCATACGTAAAGCCTTAGTATCAACATCTTTTTGGGTTATAAAATCTCCCATTAATGTTTCTGTTGATGTCACATCTATATACTCAGGAGTAGTTCCAAAAACATTAGCTTCTGTATTATAATTTCCAGCAATTAATTGTGCGGGAAAATCTATTTGGGGCGCTATATTTCTAACACCTTCTATATTTCTTTCTAGTAATTTTTCAGAATCGCTTAAAGTAAGAGATGTACCAGAATTCCTTGCCCCTTGTACTCCAGTAGAAGAGTCCTCAGAACTTGCGGTAATAAATAAAAGGTTAGTTCCTAGAGCAGTTATTTCATCCTCAACTTGTTTTTTTATGCCCTGCCCCAAAGAAACAAGAACTATTACAGAAGTTACTCCAACAATTACCCCCAAAGCAGTTAATCCACTTCTTAGAGGTGTAGAAATTATTGACCGAAAGGCAAAAATTATTGCATCAAATATATTCACAATTACTCCTGGACTACCATTCCGTCTTTCATTTCTATAATTCTTGATGCTTTTTGGGCTACTAAGTGGTCATGAGTTATCATAATAACTGTTATTCCTTCTATGGATAATGATTTAAATATTTGGATAATTTCTTCTCCTGTTTTTGAATCTAGCGCTCCTGTGGGTTCATCGGCTAGAATTATCTTTGGTTGCCCAACTAATGCTCGAGCTATAGAAACTCTTTGCTGTTCTCCTCCAGATAATTCAACAGGTGAGTGAGATATTCTTTCTGCTAGGCCTAGTTTAGTAAGAGCTATAATTGATTTCTTTCTTCTTTCACTATCCTTTCTATAAATTAATGGCATTTCTACTTGCCTTACAGCTGAAAGTCTCGGAATTAGATTGTAATTCTGAAAAACAAAACCAAAAACATTTCCTCTAATTAAAGATCTTTTATTGTCATTAAGTGTAGAAACATCATTGTTTCCTAAAAGATATTTTCCATGAGAAGGTCTATCCAATAAACCAATTATATTCATCATGGTACTTTTACCAGACCCTGAAGGACCTTTAATAGCAACAAACTCCCCTTGATCAATTTTTATATCTACATTGGACAATGCATTAACTTTATTAAATCCAGTATCAAAAATTTTAGAAACTTCCTTTAGTTCTATCATTTTTTTCCGCCTCCTGGCATTGGAGGCTTACCTCTGGTAAGTTCATCAATTGATTTAGGAGAATCTTTTTCTTCCATAAACGAAGAAATTATTGATTCATTAGATTTAACTCCTATTTTCTTTATATAAATCATCTCATTATTATCTAAGCCTGCTAGAATTTCTGTTTGCTTACCATCAGTTAATCCTGTTGTCACAGGAGAATACAGTATTTCATTATCAGAAATCGAGGTTATAATTTTAGGCCCGTCCTTATCCATAATCAAAGCATCAGAAGGTACTACTAAAACATCTTGAACAGAATCTTTTAGCAAAGTAACTGTCCCATTCATACCTTCTGCTGGAAGTTCCGCTGATAACAGAGAGGATAAGACTCCCTGTAAACCTTCTCTATCTATAGAATTAATATCAAGTTGTCCTCTTTGTGACCCTTCCCCTCTATTCATATTAGATGGAAAATTTTGATCCAATCCATCAATATTTGGGAGACCTGGAATATTGCTTAAGTCCATACTAGAAAATGAATCTAAAAGAGGTGTAAACTGATTCATAACACTCAGCACTTCAAATCCTCTAATAAACCTAGCTTCAACAGGATAAGTTACAATTCCTTGGGTAACATTAGGAACATTCGAAATTGAAGTGATTTGAATTATAGACGGAGGAAAAGGTTTGGAATCTAAAGAAACTAATCCGTACATTCCTGAGCTCATTTCTACAAACTCTGCTTCAGAAGCTATTATATCCATTTGCATTGTTGATGGATCAGACAAGGTAAACATACTTTGTCCAGAAGTTATAAATTCCCCTTGCTTATAATTTATCGAAGATACTTGTCCGTCAAATAATGCAATGATTTTAGTTTTGGATAAATTTGCCTTAGCTTGTTCTACTAGTAATTCCTGTATTTCAATATCATTTGTATCTGTTCCATTCTGAACTCTAGTATGTGTTAACTTAGATTTAGCTAAATTTTCTTCAGCTAATTTGATTTCTTCAGGATCAGCCCCTTTTTGCATTTCTGCTAAAGATAATAACCTTTTTTGTAAATTTTTCTCAGCTTGTTCTTCTAGTTTGGTAAATTTTTCTATGTCATTAGAAGAAGGGTTTCTTAAAGTGTTTAAATTATTATTTGCGTCTTTTAAGTTTGCATTTGAACTCTCTAATTGATCCAAATACACGTTAACTTGTTCAATAGAAGAAGTGTAATTAGAATTTGAATTAATTAATGCTTTTGACAAGTTCATTTCGGTTGTGTTGGCATCACAACATTTGAAAATTTCATCCAATATAGCATCCGTAACAGATTTATCTACTGGATAGCTAGAAATTGATACGCATACATTTTCTCTTTTTGGTAAAGAATCTACATCACAATAATTATTAACCGATTCAGTAAGTGTGATCATGGAGGCATCAACATTTCTTCTAGCATTTTCTAAAAGTAGATTGGAATTTGATACAGCTTGTTCAGCCTGTTCAATTAATTTAGTAACAGAATCAAATTGAACATCTGTAGGAACCATTAATTCATCATAGTTTTCTTGAGCTGTAATAAAATTAGCTTCAGCTTGACTTACCAATTCTTCAGCAGTTCTTAACTGTTCTATTGAGGGATATTCTAGTAAATCATTTAAGGCTTTTTGAGCTTGATTTACTAAATATAGAGCATTTTTTAAATCTTCTTCAGATGGATAATCAAGCAATTTGTTTAGTTGGAGTTGTTGTCTTTCTAATGCATTTTGTAAATCTTTTGAATCTAATTCTGCTAATAATTGTCCTTCTGTTACATTATCCCCCTCTTCAACTAAAATTTCAGATAAATTCCCACTTGTACCAAATGATAATGAAATCTTTTTATCTATTTGTGTACTTCCAGAAGCAATAAGTGTATTTGCTACACTCCCTTTTTGAAGCATATGTTCTTCATAAGAAATAATTTGAGAATCATCTTCAGAATTAAAAAAATAGAAGGCTGAAAAAATAATAATTATTAAAACTATAGACAGGCTTAGAAGATAGAAAAATTTTTTCCCAAACATACTTTGAGACTCAGCTATAAGCTTATCAATGTCATTTGAATTTTGCAAAGTAATCTCCAAAATTTATATATATATTTAAATTTTATCGCAGTTTTATGAATATTTTATGAAGAAAAGCCATTAGTCGAATATCATTAACATAATCAAAATATACTATCCTATTATTATGTATAAAATAAATGGTTTCAATTTAAGAATCCCTGTAGTAGCATCTCCTATGTTTATAGTGTCTAATCCTAAGTTAGTAGCAAATCAATGTAAATCAGGTATTGTAGGTTCTTTTCCCGCTCTCAATGCAAGATCACCTGAAACTTTAAATGATTGGATTAATAAAATCAAAGATGAGCTAGAAGACTTTAAGGTAAACAATCCTGACAAAATAGTAGCTCCATTTGCAGTAAATCAAATATGCCATAAATCAAATAAACGCCTAATTTCAGATATGGAAACATGCGTAGATCAGAAAGTTCCGATAATAATAACTAGCCTAAGGCCACCGGATGAAATTATAGAAGCCGCTCATAGTTATGGTGGAATTGTATTTCATGATGTGATTAGTCAAAGACATGCAAAAAAAGCTGCTGAACTAGGAGTAGACGGATTGATTTTAGTATGCGCCGGTGCAGGAGGACATGCAGGTAATTTATCACCATTTGCTCTACTTAGAGAGGTCAAAGAATGGTTTAATGGAACTATTTTGCTATCTGGAGCCATCGCAGATGGTTCTTCAATTGCATCGGCATTAGCATTGGGAGCCGATTTAGCATATATCGGATCAAGATTTATACCAACAATTGAAGCAAATGCAAATGAGGTTTATAAAAAAATGATTTTAGATAGCTCTGCAAAAGATGTTGTTTATACTTCCTTTTTTTCAGGTATCAAAGGAAATTATCTTAGAGGATCAATTGAAAATGCTGGATTAGATCCTGATGAACTAGAGGATGGAAGTAAAGATCAGATGAGTTTTAGTAATCCGGAAAAACCAAAAACATGGAAGGACATATGGGGCTCAGGGCAAGGTATAGGAAGAATAAGAGATATTACATCAGTAAAAACTGTAGTAAATGAACTCGAAAATGAACTAAATGAAGCTTTAGATGATTTTATAAAAAAAACAAAAGGATTAAAAAATGGAAAAATTTAAACAATTGTACAAATTTTGGTGGTTTAGATGGACTCTGTGGTTTGCAATTGGTGCTGTTATTGCTGTTATTATTAAGAGCTAATAATCAAGAATACCAATCGTAACACCAAATGTATGATCTGGATAAAAATCTTTAATATATCCTGAATCTATCAAAACTTCTTCAGTAACTCTTTTTAATATCCCCGCTCCATGGCCATGAACTATTCTAACTTGTGAATAATTTTGATTAACACACTCTAAAATATGATCTTCTATGGCAATTCTAGCTTCTACTGCTCTAAAACCGTGTATATCAATTGAAATTTTTTTTTCTTCGGACATAATTATTTTAAACTAATTAAATACATTATATTAAATAAAGTTATGAGAATAGCAACACTTGGGATTTCACACGAAACAAATACTTTTTCAATTGTACCTGCAACATATGAAGAGTTTGAAAAGAAAGAAATAAAAAGGAAAAATGAAATAATAAGTCATTTTGAAAATTCAAACTATACAATTGCAGGATACATTGAGGCATCAAAAAAATTTAATTTTGAATTAATACCTTTGATGTATGCAAACACAGGTCCAATAGGAACTATCACTAAAGATGCTTATGACAGATTATCTACAGAAATGCTTGATATGTTGAGAAATGATGGTCCTTGGGATGGTGTCTTGATTGCAAATCATGGTGCTGCTGTTTCAGATGAATTCCCTGACATGGATGCGGATTTTACTAAAAAAGTAAGAGAAATAGTTGGAGAAGAGACTCCCGTTGGAATAACTTTAGATATGCATGCAAATATTTCAAAAGATACTGTAAAAAATACGGATATTTGCATAGTGTGGAGAACATGTCCTCACTTAGATGCAAAAGTTAGAGGTTTCAAATGTGCATCATTAATATTCAAAGCAATAAAAAAAGAAATAAGTCCAACTCAATTTATTGAGGCTCCTCCATTGTTAGTCAATATAGTAAAACAATTTACTGGACAAGAGCCTATGAAAGGACTCGTAAAAGAGTGTATTGATGAAAATTTACTTGATGGGGTTTTAGATACATCTATTTCAGAAGGGTATCCTTATGCTGATGTGATTGAAATGGGTATGTCATGGATAACTATAACTGATAATAATCCAAAATTAGCAGAAAGAATCTCAAAAAAACTATCAAAACAAGCTTGGGAAAAAAGAGAAGAACTAAATAAGCCCGTACCTGGTATAGATGAAGCATTACAAATTGCAAAAAATATATATATGGGACCAAAACCCAAAGGAAAAGAAAATTTTGTACCAAATGATGGAGAGGCATTAGAAGATACTAAAAAAAGTGAGCATTCTCACCTCGGTCCAATAGTATTAATGGATGTTGGAGATAATATTGGAGGTGGCTCAGCCGCAGATTCAACTCATATCTTAAAAAGAGCTAGAGAAATGAAAATTACAAACTATTTACAAAGCCTTTATGATCCAGATGTAGTAAAAGAATGTATCTTAGCAGGAGAAGGATCAAAGATTTCTATATCAGTTGGAGGAAAGACTGATCAAATGCATGGAAAACCAATAATTCTAAGTGGTACCGTGGAAAAAATTCATGATGGTAAATATGAGGAGCATAGACCAAATCATGGTGGTTTTAGATTTTTTGATGATGGCAAAAGAATAAAGTTTGAAACAAATGACGGAATGACTATACTAATCACATCAAAACGTAGTGGAAACACAGCAAGAGAGCAAATGTATTCAATGGGAATATACCCAGAAAATTATAAAATAATTATAGCTAAAGGAGTTAGCTCTCCTAGACCTGCCTATCAACCTATAGCGGGAAAAATAATTTTAGTAAATTCGCCAGGAGTAACTACTTCAGATCTAACTTTTTTTGAATATAAAAACATTAGACAAAATATGTTTCCTTTTGATAAAAATGCAAAATATTTAAGTTGAATTGTTTACCTTTTTAGTATAGAAAATAAATTATGTTTACAAACAATCAATCTAAAGAAATTCTTAATCTATTAATTTCAAAAGGGATAGAATTCAAATTACATAATGGTATGCCTGTTATTTACAGCAAACATAAAATTGATCCAAATCTATTTAATATTGCAAAAAAATACAGAGAAGGAATTGCAAGAATATTAATCAAAGAAAAAGAATCATTTTATGAAAAATATAAAATTGCTAGTGAAACAGAAAAAGGGTTCTTAAAAATAATTTTAGAAGAAAAGTTTAATATGAAGTTATAAAACTAATTTTATAAATTCTAATTCATCACCATCTATTTTTTTTATAGAATGACTTTTCTCACTAAAACCTAATTCAGAAAATAATTTAAGCTTTAGCTTATCCATAATAAATATTTCTACATAAATATTATTAATATTTTTGCTTTGAATTTTTTCAATAACAAATTGTATTAATTCATAAGTACTAGTTAAATTTTGAGGGTCAATTAAGCAGTCAACTCTGAAATTTTTCTTTATAGTTTCCAAATAAGACACTGTAGAAAAAAGCCTATTTTCAGAATCACTCATACAAAACCATTCTCCATTTTTATCAGTAATAGAAGCATATTTGTTATATAAACCTAAGCATCCTGAAGAAGTATTTATTAGGTTTATTTTTGCATTTAGTTCTATTTGTTTATTTGATCTAAGAGATAAAACAAAAGGGATTATAGAAATCCTAAATTTCATATTCCCATTTGAAATTGATTTGGGCAAATTTGATTTATGATATTCTGATAAAAATTTATCAAAGTCATAATTAGATTTTGAATTAAATAGTACATTTGAATTTGAAATAGTCTTCCAACCTAGCGATTCATAAATTTTTTTTGCAACAGGATTAACTGTTCCAAGAAATATAATTTCACTTCTGGGATTAGAAAAGTAATCATCAACTATTTTTTTACATAAAAGATTTGCATATCCATTGCCTCTGGATTCAATTGATGTACAAACTTCTCCTAAGCCTGATATATAAGAATTTGTATTATTAAAAATTATTATTGCACTACTTTTTATAAAATTTATTTCTTCAAAAGTATAAAGCTTTATTGAATTTATTATTTTTTCAGATCCTGATAATAATATTTTGTTTATATCAATATTATTTTCATTTTCAAATCCATTATTTATCCATAAATCATATAGATTTGAAATTTTTTTTGAAGCTATAGGAATTGTATAAGTTTTTAACATTTATTGATAAAATTATAATAAATAATTTCATTTTACTAAAATGTCAAAAAAAGATAATTTAATTTGGATGGATCTAGAGTTTACAGGCTTGTCAGATGAACAAGTAATTATTGAAAGTGCATGCATAATTACTGATAAAAATTTGGAAGTTTTAGAAGAAGGTCCAAACATAGTAATAAATAGAACAGAAGAAGAATTAAAAATAATAGAAGACTGGCCTCTTAAAGTTCATACTGAGTCAGGACTTTTAGAAAAAGTAAAAAATTCAAAAATTAATATTTCTGAAGCTGATGACTTAAATTTTAAATTTATATCTCAATGGGTTGATGAAAATAAAGGTATATTATGCGGAAATTCTATTCATATAGATAGAAGATATATACACAAAGAAATGCCTAAGTTAGATAACTATTTGAGCTATAGAATGATAGACGTATCCTCATTTAAAGAAGTTATAAAAAGATGGTTTAAGCCAAATGAAAACGAACCTTCTAAAAAAAATAATCACTTAGCTTTAGATGATATTAGAGAAAGCATAGATGAATTGAAATGGTATAAAGAAAATTATTTTAAATTATGAAAAAAATTAGTCAAAAAGAATTTCAAAACAGAAGAAAAAATCTTTTTTCTAACATGGAAGAAAATTCTATTCTAATCGTAAGCGGAGAAGAAGAAAAAGTAAGAAATAATGATGTTAATTATGAATTCAGGCAAAGTTCTGATTTTTGGTATCTTACTGGAATTGAGGAACCTGAAGCTTTATTGATTTTAATAAAAAAAGACTCTGAAAAATATATTTTATTCACGCAAGAAAAAAAAGTAGAAGAAGAAGTTTGGACTGGTTATAAAATAGGAGTTGAAAAAGCTAAGTCTTTCTACTTAGCTGACTTGGCATATAATACCAATCAGCTTGATAAATTATCAGAGTTACTTTTTAGCTGTGAAAAAATATATTATAACTTGGGCTCATCAAAGAAATTAGACGACTTAATATTTACAGGTTTAGATAATTTCAAAAGAATTAAGTCTAGAACAGGTATCCCAAATCCATTAATCATTGATCCTTCAATACTCATAGATTCGATGAGATTAATTAAAACTCATGATGAAATTGAAGTAATCAAAAACGCAATTGATTTAACTGAGAAAGGTTTTATAGAAGCATTTAAGTATTCTGCTCCAGGTAAGTATGAGTATGAAGTTCAACAAATAATGGAAATGGAATTTAGACTCGGTGGTTCAAAAAGGAATGGATATCCGTCTATTGTTGCTTCTGGAAAAAATTCATGTATTTTGCACTATATAGAAAATGATCAAAAATTAACTAAAGACACTTTGATATTAATAGATGCAGGGTCTGAGTGGGATTACTATTCTGCTGATATAACCAGGACATGGCCAGTAAGTGGAAAATTTACATCCGAACAAACTGATATTTACGAGCTCGTATTAGAAGCAAATACAAAAGCTATTGAAGAATGTAAAGTAGGTAACTCAATAAATGACCCTCATATAAAAGCTTTAACTATTTTAGTTGAAGGGTTAAAACATCTTAAAATATTAGATAAATCTACAGATGAAATAATTGAAGAAAAGCTGTATTTTCCATTTTACATGCACTCAACCTCACATTGGCTGGGTCTTGATGTCCACGACTCTGGAAAATATAAAGATAGAGATGAAAATTTTACTGAATTCCAAGAAGGAATGGTCCTAACTATAGAACCTGGTTTATATTTTGGAGATATGGCTCAAAAGATTTCAAAAAAATATAAGGATATTGGTATAAGAATAGAAGATGATATTTTAATTACTAAATCTGGACCAAAAAATTTATCTGAAAAAATACCTAAGTCTATTAAGGAACTGGAAAACTTTTACTAAACTATTATCTATCTTGGACTGATCCGTCGAATCCAATTGGGGTATCAAGAATTTTGGGGTTTTCTCCTAAACTTAAAGATTTTTCATTTAAAGTTATTCCTAGGCCTGGTTCTTCAGGAACTATTAAATATCCATTTTCAAGCTTTATAGGATTATCTATCAGATCGCTTTTAGGAGGTTGATCTTCGCCTGTAAATTCTTGTAACGCAAAGTTAGGTATTGAAGCATCAAGTTGAACGCAAGCAGCTGTTGAAACAGGTGATAATGGATTATGAGGAATAACTTTTATATGATGAGACTCTGCCATAGCAGAAATTTTCTTACAACCTGAAATTCCGGATGCAAGACATAAATCTGGCCTTATATAACTTGTAGCTTTAGCTTCAAGTAATTGTTGAAATTCATAAATACTAGTAAATCTTTCACCAGTAGCAATTGGAATATTACAATTATTTTGTATTTCTGCCATTAAGTTAGGTGAGTCAGGAAGCATTGGATCTTCATAAAAAAAAGGCGAAAACTTTTCTAATCTTTTTCCTAAGCTAATACCTTCAGCGGGACTCATTTGTCTATGGATTTCTACACAAACATCGACTGATTCTCCTACAGCTTCTTTTACTGCACCTACATTATTTACCGATTCTGTAGCCCATTCAGAAAATGACTTATGTAAAAAAAACTTATCATTATAAGGTGAAAATCTGATAGCTGTAAAACCTCTTTTGACAGCTTCTAAAGCATCTTCAACTAAAGCATCGGTGGTTCCTAATTCAGATTTAGATTTTGGATTATACATACCAACATGCATATAACATCGAACCTTATCTCTAGTTTTACCTGATAATAATTCATAAATAGGGACACCCAATCTTTTCCCTTTAATATCCCATAATGCTATATCAATAGCTGATAGAGCTCCTTGCACTACGGATCCCATAAAATGACTAGATCTATATAACCATTGATAATGATGTTCAATCAAAGAAGGGTCTTTCCCTAACAAATATGGTTCCATTGTTTCAATCATAGTTTTGGTTGGTCTTTGCCATCCATGAACACCGCCTTCTCCTATTCCAACAGTACCATCTTCACAATAAATCTTAAGTAAAAGCCATCTATCCCATAAAATAGTCTCAATTTTTTCAATTTTCGTTCTTTTCATTAGACCCTCACTTCACCCTTGAATATGACAAATATATTGATAATCCTAATCCTAACATAGCAACTGGCTGATAAAAAAATTGATACCACCAAACTTGATATGAAATAAATATTGTAGAGAAATAAAAATATATAAAAATCCAATATGTCATTGTTGTGATTGCGGATACAATTGGAAAAATTTTATTTATTTTTTTTCTCGACATTCTAATTACAAGCTCAGCATTTAATACTCCAAATAAAACTAAAAAAATCAGAGTTATTACCCTTAGGAACATTATTGCAATTGATTGAATATTTCCTAAAACATCTATATTTAAGATTAATACAATTAAAAAAGAATATAAAAATGAAGAAAAAAGAGCAAAAATAATACTACTGATTATAATTCTAAAAAAATCCTTGAACGCTACATTTAATATGTCAGGTTTACCTATAGATCCACAATCAATACATTTTATTCCAACTAAAGAATCTGTTGTACAATTGTTGCAAACTGGTTTATTACATCGAGAGCATGTTAATACTGTTTCTTTATTTTTGTGGTAAAAACAATTTTGCATCACTTTTCATCTCTATCAAATATTATTCTACTAAGTATAATTCTACGATTAAAATTATTATATTCTCCATCTACTAAAATTCTTCTCAATAATAATAATAATAGAACAAAAATAATTGAATAAAGTGACATTTTAGATAAAGATTGAAAAAAAACATGAAGATACAAAGCATCAAAAATTATGACTAATACTGTAATAATAAAAGAAAGAATCCATGGCATTGCACTATCCCTTAATTTAACAATTATCCAAAATAATAAGAAAAAAATAACAAGAATAAAAAAAATAAAAATATTCACTCCTGCAAGTAAACCTATTGAAATTGATAACCCTTTACCTCCTCTAAAATTCAGAAAAAATGACCAATTATGTCCAATAATCAGAAATAATGAAGCCAAGATATATTCGTTGTAAAAATTGAATACTAAATATGTTGGAACAAATCCTTTTAGTAATACATCTATTAATAAAATTAGCAATATTATTTTTTTAGAAGAATATTGATAGATATTAGATAATCCAGAATGTTTTGAACCTATTTTCAAGATGTCAATTCTATATAATTTTTCACCTATAATGTGACTTGTTGGAAAAGAACCTATTAGATATAAAATAAAAGAAAAAATTATAAAAATAAGCATTAAATAACCTATAGAGATTTTTTCAATTTAATTATTGATTCATATTCAATTTCAGAAATCGCATTAGATTGACTGATTTCTATACCTTCATGAATTCCATGAAAATCACTTCCTCCAGAAACTACTAAATCTAAACTTTTACATATTTCTAATAATTCTTTCTGTCTATGCAAACCATATCTAGGAGAGTGTACTTCAATTCCAGATAAACCCATATTTTTGAATAAATTAATCTCAGATAAAAAAATTTTTTCACTAATATTTGGATGGGCCCAAATTGAAATTCCTTTTGAAATTTTTATTACTTCAATGGCTTTTTCAACAGTCATTCTAGGCTCCTTAATATCTTTTAGGTGTTTGTTTGAAAGATATTTCTCAAACGCTTCATTGACACTTTTCACATATCCCTGTTTTATCAGTTCCAATGCTATATGAGGTCTTCCTATGGATCCTTTAGAATTTGAAATAACATTATCTATGGATATATTTATATCTTTTGATTTTAAAAAAAATAATATTTTTTTTATCGAATCTAATCTTTTTTTTTGCATAGCTTCTATTAGTTCAATAATTTCTTCATTATAGAAGTCAATAAATAAACCAATAATATGATATTCATTACTTCCATATGTACAAGAAAATTCAACTCCAGGAATTAAATCAATTGAAAATTTAGAACCTTTTAGAATATCTCTCGCCTGAATACTTCCTGAAAAGTTATCATGGTCAGTTATGGCGATCGTTTTTAAGTTTGCTTTTTCTGCTTTTATAAGAATTTCTTTAGGAGAATAAATTCCATCAGAAAAATTAGTATGGATATGTAAGTCTGCATACATTAAATATTGATTTCTTTATCTAATCTTGTTATTGACTTTGTACGCTTATTTGATTGGTCAACATCTATCAAAACAGAATTAAATACCATTTCTCCTTTTTCTACGGGATTCATCCTTCTTTTTTGTCCATTAAAAAACCTATTTATTGATGCATCTTTATCCATGCCAAGTATACTATTTTTTCCTCCTACCATTCCTAAATCAGAAACAAATCCTGTCCCTTGAGGTAAAATTTTATTATCTGCGGTAGGGACATGTGTATGAGTCCCAACTAATGCTGTGATTTTTCCATCTAGGTGCCAAGCCATAGCAGCTTTCTCTGATGTAGCTTCTGCATGAAAATCTATAAAAATAGGTACATTTGGAAGATCATCCAAAATTGTTGAAATAGAAGAAAAAGGAGAATCTATATCTCCCATCCAGACTGAGCCCATTAAATTTATAACAACCAGTTCATTATTAAAAAAAATACCTGTTCCTGGTTTATTTTTTGGATAATTATTAGGCCGTAATATTTTTGAATTTAAACTTTCTAATTCATCAAAAATATCCGGTTTATCCCAAATATGGTTACCCGAAGTAATAACGTCAACACCGCAATCGAAAAATTCTTTAGATGTTTTTTTTGTTAAACCAAAACCACCTGCAGAATTTTCTCCTTGAGCTATCACAAAATCAATATTTTGTTCCTCAACTAATTTAGGAAGAAGAGTTGAAAGAGTCTTTCTTCCTCCTCTACCTACAACATCTCCTATCATAAGGACTTTCAATATTAGCTCCTAGTTGAAATCTCCAGTTGTCTCTACTGCTCTAGTTTCCCGTATTACTATAATTTTTATTTGACCAGGGAAATTTAGTTTTTGTTTGATTTCTTCAGAAATACTTCTTGCTAATGAGGATGCTTTAATATCATTAATTGTATCTGGATCCACCATAACTCGAACTTCTCTACCTGCCTGAATAGCATAACATTTTTGAACACCTTCATGAGCTAACGCAATTTCTTCAAGTGCTGTTAATCTTTCAATATATCTTTCCAATGAATCATTTCTAGCTCCAGGTCTAGCTGCAGATATAGCATCTGCTGCTGCAACTACATAGCTTTCAGCACAACTCATTTCTCTGTCATGATGCTCCCTAATTGCAGTTACTACTGTTGGAGGTAAGTTATTTCTTTCTGCAACATCAGCCCCTATTTCAGCATGAGGCCCTTCTATTTCATGAGTTAAGGCTTTACCTAAATCATGTAAAAATCCAGCAGTTTTACAAATTTCTTCATCCAGTCCAATTTGAGCACCTATGATTCCTGCAAATCTACCCACTTCAATAGAGTGCTGTAAAACGTTTTCACCATAAGAATATCTAAATTTTAATCTACCCATTAATTCGATTATTTCTCCATTCAAACCTTTTATATTTGTATCAAATACAGCTTTTTGACCTGCTTTTTTAATCTCTCTGTTAACCTCATTCTTAGCTTTGTCTACTAATTCTTCTATTCTTGCAGGATGAATTCTTCCATCTTTAATTAGAGAGTTAACAGCTACTACTGCAGTTTGCTTTCGTATAGGATCAAAACAAGAAATAGAAATTGATTTAGGCTCTTCATCAACTATTAGATCAACTCCTGTAAAATTCTCTAAAGCTCTAATATTTCTCCCTTCTCTTCCAATTATCCGGCCTTTCATTTCTTCGTTAGGCAATTCAATTGAAGATACAGATGATTCTCCTACTACTTCAGATGCAAATCTTTGCATAGATGATGCAAGTATTTCTTTAGCTTTTTCATCTGCCTGGTCATACATTTCAGTTTCAGCATCTTTGTATAATTTGGCTAATTCAAATTCTATATCTTTGTTGGTTTTATCAATTAGTATTTCTTTAGCTTCTACAGCAGTATAATTAGAAATTTTTTCTAGAGCTTCAACTTGTTGAGAATCAATTTTCTTAACTTTATCTCTTTCTATTTCTAGAGATTTGTCTTTACTTTCAACTTCTTCAAATTTTCTTTTAAGATCACCATTTTGTTTTCTTAAATTATCTTCTCTTGTTTCTAATTGTGTCTCTTGTCTTTGAATATCTCTAAGACTATTATTTATACTTTGCTGTGCTTCACTCTTAATCTGTAGAGCACCTTCTTTGGCCTCAACCAATATTTCTCTACTTCTAGATTCAGCCCTTCTTAGTTGCCCTTCTACTGCATCTTTAGTTCTTCGCAATTCACCGTTTGCAAAAAAGGCTCTTGCTATATAACCAGCTGCAGCACCAACTAATCCTGATGCTAAAACACTAACGATAACCGCAATGATCATGTTCATAATGACCTCCAGTTATTTAGTTTTTATATTTTTTTATATTTTTTAATTTCTGATTTCATTATATCTTAATTATTGAAATTCTTTATAAAATGCAATTTTTTAGGATAATAAAACAATAAATAAGGAAAATTATGATCAATAATTCAGGAATCTTAAAGGGCTTAACTGTACTTGACTGCAGTCAAATTTTAGCAGGGCCATTTTGTTCAATGATTTTAGCTGATATGGGGGCAAGAGTAATTAAGATTGAAAAACCTAATGGTGGAGATGATATTAGGAAATGGGGACCATTTAAAAATGGTGAATCGGTAGGTTTTATGAACTTAAATCGTAACAAGGAATCGATAGTAATAGATTTTAAGAATCCAGATGGAATAGAAGCTATGAAAACTCTTGTCAAAAAAAGTGATGTAATTTTAGAGAATTATAGAACAGGTACAATGGAAAAATTGGGCTTGGGATATGAAGACTTAAAGAAATTAAATAAAAAAATAATTTATTGCTCTATCTCTGGGTTTGGACGAACCGGACCTTACGCAAAAAGAGCAGGTTTTGACTTGGTTGCACAAGGAATGAGTGGACTAATGAGTATCACTGGGCATCCTAATAATCCCCCTGCAAAGGTAGGAGTTCCAGTTGCAGATCTAAATACAGGTATGTATGCCCTATCAGCAATAGAAGCTGCATATATAAATTTATTAAAAAATGATAAAGGCCAATACATTGAAGTTTCTTTACTTGAATCTGCTTTAGCATACACAGTTTGGGAATCTACAGGTTACTTTTATAACGAGGAAATAGCGGAGCCATTAGGTTCTGCTCATAGAGTGTCTGCACCATATCAAGCAATCAGAACAAAAGATGGTTATCTTAATATTGCTGCTCCAAATCAAAGTAATTGGGAAAGATTATGTGATGCTATTGATAGAAAAGATTTATTGGATAATATCAATTTTATAGATAATACAAGCAGGATGAAAAATATAAAGAATTTAGAAACAGAGTTAGAAGTGACTTTTATGAAAAAAAATAGAACACAATGGATTCAAATATTGGATAAAGCTGGTGTGCCTTGTGGTCCTATTAATAATATTCAAGAAGTTTGGGAAGATCCTCAAATTAAGTTTAGAAATATGAAAGTTAAGACCGTTCATCCAAAAACTGGAGAAGTAGAAAACATTGGATTTGTTGCAAAATTCCTAGAAAACCCCAGTTCTATTCGAACTCCATCCCCTTTGTTAGGAGAACATACGGAAAAAGTTTTAAGTGATTTTGGATTCTCTAAAGAAGATATAAAAAAACTTTTTTTGAATAAGGCTATTTCTTAGAATTTCTAGATTTAATTCTATTTTTTCTCTTTGATCCTCTCCTCCATGCGCTAATAATAATTATCAAAAGTGGAGGTAAAATAAAAAAAAATAAAGCTTCATCTAAATATCCAACGGCTCCATGTAAAAAGAAAAAATTATTCATTTAATGATTTTACTAAGTTTATGAATTTCATTTCTGACATTTCTAAAATTTCTTTAAGGTCATTATCTAAATATTCCATATATTTCTTGGATGAAATCATATTAATAGAATCTCCTTTAGACTGAAAAATTGATGGATTACCATTTTTATACCATAGGCTACCCCCCAATTCTTTAGGAAATATATTTTTTCTTGATCTACCCATTAGAAAAAATATATATTCATCTTGAGAAAAGTTTTTATCAAATTTTTCTATATTTTTACCACTAATAAAAAGATCATTTATTTCTATTTCAGGAATTGTAATGAAAATTTTATCATCAACACTAGAAGATCCTTTGAATTTTTCAAGAACAACAAATTGGAAACTGAAATATTTTTTTTCTTCTACTGTAAACTCTATTTCTTTGTCTGATTTTTTTAGTTTCAAAATTCTATCAGATGAATCAACAAGATCGCCTAATGAGTTGTAGTCTAAACCTTGAGTATCTCGATCAGGAGGATCATAGCATCCAATAAAATTCAGGATTATAATTACAAAAAATATTATTTTTATTTTTTTCATACTTTTATTTTGAATGCTTTACTATTATATTTTCATAAATAGATAAAAAACAAAAATATTTTATGGAGTTATTATGCCAAATAGAATCAATAGAGCAATAGAATTATTAGAAGAAGACCAGCCTATTTACTATACCGGTCTTCATACTTTCTCGAAAGATTTCCTATCTTTTGAACAGGGGAAGAAAGATTCTAAAACTTGGGCTGATTATATAAATATTGGTATGGAGCATGGATCCTTTGATATGACTGGCTTAGAAGCATATATGGAAGGATTAATGGCAGGAGGACCTACTAATTCAGGTCATATAACTCCTCCTGTAATCGTAGAACTACCTGTTCAGGGAGAAACAGAGGCAATCATTCAATATAATGCTTGGCAAATAAGACAAATTTTAGCAAGAGGAGTTCATGGAATTTTATTATGCGAGGCCACTTCTCCTGATGCTGTTAGAGCTTTTGTTGAATCATGTAGATATAAATTAAACGATGCCGGTGTAGGTTTTGGATTAAGAGACGGGACAAGAGGTGTAGGATCTGAGTTTATGGCTAAAAAAAAGTGGGGTTTAGAAGATGATAATGAATATAGAGATAAAGCTGACCCTTGGCCATTAAATCCCAGAGGGGAATTATTACTAGGCCTAAAAATAGAAACTTTGGGTGGACTAAATAATTGTGAACAAATTTTAAGTATTCCTGGTATTGGTTTTGCTGAAATGGGACCCGGTGATATGTCAATGTCAATGAAAATCAGAAGAAAACCTGGAGATAAAAAAATTGATCCTAGAATAATAGAGGCTTCCATTAGAGTAAAAGAAGCATGTGATAAAAATGGTGTAAAGTTTTTAGAAACAGGTTCCCCTGAAACTATTGTAGATGTAATTAAATCTGGAGCAAGAGTTATTGCAGGTCAAGATCAAAAAGCAGCTGAAGTGGGTAGAAAATATACAAATAGAAAAATGAAAGTTTAACTAAGTTAAGTTAAAGTCCAGCTTAGATTTTTCACAATAATTTTTAAACCAATTTATTACTTCATTATGATAAGGAATCCCTTTTTCAATTCTTTTTTCATGTTCTTCATTTTCCAAAAATCCAGCATAAACTACTCTTTCAAATCCTTTTGCGGGTTTAGAATTTATAATTTTTTTCAACAATAAATCCATGTCTAATTTAAATTTTTTTACATCCGTAAAAGCATCAATTGAATATGCAACAAAATAATCAGATCCTTGATGATCATTGAATAAACCAGGCCCAGCACCAGATAAAATATTTGACATTATCTCTGCAACCATTCCCATTCCATATCCTTTATGAGATCCATTTTCTCTTGTTCCACCAAAAGGAAGTAGATGATAATCTCCCCTATCGGGAGTTGGGACTTCTTCAGTTATTGGTTCTCCTGATTTATCCGCGATCCATGAGGGTAGTAGTTTAGCTCCTGTTCTTCTTGTAAGTTCAATTTTATTCCCTGCAACTTGAGACGTTGCAATATCAAATAAAAAAGGAGGCATTTCATCCGCTGGGGCTGCCCAGGCCACTGGATTAGTTCCGAGTATTGGTTCTGATCCCCAAGTTGGTAAAGTTTGTCCAGCAGGACTCCCCGTATAACAATGACCTATCATATCTTTTTTAGCAGCCTGTAGAACATAATGACCACAACCAGCTAAATGTCCTGTATTTACTACTGAAACAGATCCCATTCCATATTTTTGAGCTTTCTCTATAGCTAAATTCATTGCTATAGGTCCTATTTCAGTACCCAAAGCATTGTCTCCATCTATCTTTGCAGTGGTAGGAGTTTCCTTAATAGTTTTGATTTTTGGATGAGGATTATAAATATCATCCTCATATCTCTTTATATATTGCCTGAGACCATTAGATACACCATGGCTTTCTACTCCACGCAAGTCATTTCCAATAAGAACAGAAGCTGAGTTACTTGCACCATCATCAGAGACTCCTATGTTTTTTAATATATTTTTTGTTAATTCAAATACCTTTTCAGAATCAACATAAACTTTATCTTCTTCGGGAACTTTAAATCTTTCTAACATTATCTCAGCTCACAATCTATTCCTATTTCACTACAATAATTTTCAAACCACTCAATTACTTCTTTATGATAAGGAATTCCCTCTTGAGATCTTTTTGTATATTCTTCACTTTCCATAAGTCCTGCATAAACAACTCTTTCATAATCTGAGGCGGGTTTAGAATCAACTATTTTATTTAATAGTAAATCCATATCTTTCTTAAATTTTTTAACATCAGTAAATGCATCAATAGAATATGCAGCAAACATATCTGAACCTTCATGATGAAGTACTGGTGCTGGCCCCATTCCTGAAAGTTCATTAGTCATAATTTCTACTACCATCCCTAAACCAAAACCTTTGTGAGAACCATTTTCTCTTGTTCCCCCAAAAGGAAGGAGATGATAATTTGATTCTCCATGTCTACCGCTTCTTTGAGGAGCATCAACTTCTTCTAAAATAGGTTCTCCATCCTTATCTGTTATCCATCCTGGTAAAATCTTTGCACCTGTTCTTAATGCTAGTCCAATTTTATTAGACGCTATTTGGGTTGTTGCAATATCAAAAAGAAAAGGAGGCATTTCATCTGCTGGAGCTGCCCAAGCTACAGGATTTGTTCCTAGTATTGGTTCTGATCCCCAGGTCGGAACAGTCAAACCTGCTCCTCCAGAAGTCATAGCTTGTCCAATCATATCTTTTTCTACAGCCTGTAAAGGATAATAACCACATCCTGCTAAATGCCCAGTATTACTAACAACAACGCATCCCATCCCATACTTTTCTGCCTTTTCTATCGCCATATCCATAGCCAATGGACCTATCTCAGCTCCTAATCCATTATCACCATCAATTGTTGCAGTAGTTGCCGATTCTCTAATAATTTTAATGTCAGGACTTGAGTTATATTGACCTGAAGCATATTTTTCTACATAAAGTCTTAGACCATTTGAAACTCCATGTGTTTCAACTCCCCTTAAGTCATTACCAATCAAGACAGAGGTAGAATTTTTAGCCCCATCCTCTGAAACCCCTGAAGATTTCAATATATTTTCAGTAACCTTTGTTATTTTTTCAACTGGTACATAAACTTTATCTTCTTCTGGGACCTTAAATCTATCTAACATATTACCCTCCTATTTGTTTCTATATATTAACCTAAATCCTAAATTTCCTGTAGAGGAATCAGGTGTGTTTTGAGTTCTCGCAGAAGCTCTATATCTATTGCAATAAGAATCATTGCATAGATAAGATCCTCCTTTCATAGTTTTTGAAGAACCATATTTTGGGCCAGAAGGGTTAATTCTTGTTTCTTTTCTATCATTTTGATGAAAAGAAGCTGAAAACCAATCTTTACACCATTCCCATACATTTCCAGCTGTATCGTATATATCCAAACTATTTGGATCATAATAATCAACGGGTGAAGTTCCAAGCCATCCATCTTGCAAGGAGTTTTTTTCTGGAAAAGTTCCATCCCAAATATTACATTTATTAAAAATTTCATCAGAATCGTTACCCCAAGAAAAATTTTTTTGAATTAATCCTCCTCTTGCAGCCATCTCCCACTCTGCTTCAGTAGGTAAATCTTTTCCAATCCATTTTGCATAAGCATTTGCGTCATTCCACGATACATGAACAACTGGATGATTTTCTAAATCTTTAAGGTTTGAATCTCCTCCATAGGGTTTTCTCCAAAAAGCATCATCAACTTTCCACCACCATGGTGCACCTGAAACTGATTCGTTTACATTTTTTTTTGTTTGATTTGATACTAATTGAAAAAAAACAAAAGACCAACCAAATTTTTCAGCTTCTGTTTTATAACCAGTTTTTGAGCAAAAATTATCAAAATCTTTGTTAGTAACAGGAAATTTGTCAAAATAAAATGTATCAATCTCAACTTCTCGCACAGGGCCTTCTCCATCAGTTACAAAAGCATTTTCATAATCAGTCCCCATCAAAAATTTTCCTTGCGAAACTTTAATCATTTTGTCTAATTTTGATTCTTCTGAAGATTTATTGATTTCAAAATCCATTTTGATCTCAAAATTATCGCTTACTTCTCTATTTGGACTACAACATTTTTTTTCGGACATAGTTCTTTTCTATAGGTTATTTACTTTAAATAAATTTATGTCTATATTACATATATCACTAGTCAGGAGTAAAGAGATGAAAATAGAAGCTATTAATACATATGTTGTTGATGCGGGCTGGAGGCCTTGGCAATTTACTGAAATTATTACCGACTCTGGCATAACTGGATATGGAGAAATGTCCGACGGAAGAAATCCATGGGGTATAGTTGGCTCTGTAGAAGATTTCAAACCTCTTCTTATAGGTAGAGATCCTTTAAATATTCAATCTATTTACTGGGATTTACAAAGAATGGCTATCCAATCAAAAGGTGGAATTGCTCTAAAAGCAATTGCAGGAATTGAGTTGGCATTATGGGATATAAAAGGAAAACACCACGGTGTACCTGTTTATGATCTTTTTGGAGGGCAAGTTAGAAATAAGCAAAAAATTTATTGGTCACACTGTGGGACATCTCGGGCTAGAAGCTATGAACAATTAGGAGTAGATCCATTAAATTCAAGACAAGATATTATAAACCTTGGTAAAGAAGTTTTAGATAAAGGATACACCTCACTTAAAACAAATATCATAATAAGACCAGATTCCCCTCTAAGCAATCCACCTGAAAGTACATATGTTTTTTTTGGAGGTTTTGGAGGAGGTTATGGAACTACAGATCAAGGATTAGAATATACTTCTGATAATCAAACATTTATTAATTATGAGCTACTAGATGTTATTGAAGACCATATTAGTGCACTGCAAGAAGGGTCTGAGGGCAAAGTAACTATTGGTCTAGATCTTAATTTTAATTTTAAACCTCAAGCTGTTAAAAAAATATGCAAAGTATTAGAAAAATATAATATGATGTGGGTTGAAATAGATATGTATGAACCAGATGGACTTAGAGAAATTACTGATTCTACAGACATTCCTATCACATCAGGAGAAAATCTATTAGGAATAACTGACTATAGACCTTACTTTGATAAAAGATCAATGGATGTTGCAATGATTGATATTCCATGGCAAGGATTCATAAATGCAAAAGAAGTTGCAGCACTCGCTGCAAGTCATCAAATAAACGTTGCCCCTCATAATTATTATTCTCATTTATCAACAATGATTTCATTAAATTTGTGCGCAAATATTCCAAACGTAAGAATTATGGAAATAGATATTGATGATGTTCCATGGAAAGATGAGATGATAGGCGGACCTTTAAATATAAAAAATGGTGTCGTTGATATACCTGATGGGCCAGGTTGGGGTGTTAATATTGATACAGATGTATTATTAAAACATGAATGGAAAAAAGGTAAAGGCCCAGGCTATACAAACAGAAAAACTAGTTAGTTGAGGAAAATAATGGATATGCCAAGAAAAAATAAAGTAAAAGATAAATTGAAAAATGGAAAAAGAGCATATGTTGCTGCTGGTAATGCTCATGCATCAGATATAGATGCTTTTGGGCATGCTGCTGTTGAATCAGGAATAGATGGAATATGGTTAGAAGGAGAGCATGGTTTAGTCGCTCCTAATAATGTTGGTGATTTAACTAGGGCATGTGATCTTTGGGGATTAACTTCCATTGTAAGAATCAATGAAAATTCTCAAGGCCAAATTTATAGAACTCTAGATTTAGGAGCCCAAGGAATTGTTGTTCCACATGTAAATACCAAAGAAGAGGCTGAAAATGTTGTTGCAGGTGGAAAATTTGCTCCCATTGGTCAAAGAGGGATGTTTGGTTCAAGGCAAGGATTTGGAGTAAATAATTTTTTTGAAGTAGCTAACGACTTAAGTTTACTTGTTGTATTGATAGAAGACATAGTTGCAGTACAAAACCTAGATACAATTCTTGAAGTTGATAATATTGATGTTTTTTTTGTAGCTCCAAGTGACCTAGCTCAATCAATGGGATATATAAATGACCTTGGAAATAAAGAGGTTACAAAAATTATTGATAATTCATTAAATAAAATAATTGATTCTGGAAGAACTGCTGGAACAATGTGTAATTTATCTAATACCAATAAATTTGCTCGAATGGGAGTAAACTTTTTATTTGCAGGTACAGGTGAATGGATGGCAAATGGTGCGAAGCAATTTGTTGATCAAGGAGAAAGCTAATTTTGAATAAAAAATATTACATATTTTTTATTTTTATTATTGTTTTTATAGGATGCAGAGGAGGAGGAGCTGATCCTTCAAGTAATGCATCGATACCTATAATTGAACCCACTCCATCTACAATGTATTGCCAGAATCAATATTATGTTGAATCATATCCTCAACTTGAAGATTTGAATTCAAATGCATTAATATTAGATGAATCTGGCATAGAATATTTTATTATAGATGAGGGCGAGTCAGAAAAACCAGACTTAGATTATTTAGTAACTTCCAAATACAGTGGATGGCTCGATAATGGATGCGTATTTGATTCTTCATATACAAGAAACGAAGCATCAGTATTTCCTCTATCTAGAGTAATTCAAGGATGGCAAATAGGAATAACTAAAATAGGTAAAAATGGAAAAATATTTATAAAGATACCTCCAGAATTAGGCTATGGCCCTCAAGGTGCACCCCCAAGAATTCCAGGTAATAGTACTTTATATTTTTATGTTGAATTAGAAGATATACAAACTATTGAAGACTATTTGAAATCTCAAGAAGCAGAATAAAAATAAGGAATAAAATATGGCAAACCCAAAAATAAGAGACATCCAGGTTATTTTTACAGAACCAGATAACATAAGGCTAGTAATAGTGAAAATCATTACTGATCAAGATGGTCTATATGGAGTAGGTTGTGCCACATTTACGCAAAGACCAAATCCAGTTAAGTCTGCAATAGAAGATTACCTTAAGCCTTTTCTTATTGGTGCTGAAGTAAATAATATAGAAGATATTTGGCAATCTTCCTATGTTTCTTCTTATTGGAGAAATGGACCTGTTCTAAATAATGCTTTATCAGGAATTGACCAAGCATTATGGGACATCAAAGGGAAGATGGCGAATATGCCTGTTTATGATCTTTTAGGAGGAAAAACAAGGGAAGCTGCAGCTGTTTATGTTCATACATCAGGAGATTCAGAAGAAGAAGTTGGAGATCAAATGCAAGCATATGTTGAGAAAGGATTTCATCATATTAGGGTACAAATATCTACTCCAGGGTATTCAACTTATGGAAATAAATCTGCAAAAACTGGTAATCAAACAACCAGTAATAAGGATCCATTAAAAGGCCCTATACCTATAACTAAAAGAATAAAAAACTATGATAAAAACAAATTATATGCTCACCCAGGAGGAGTATTTGAACCAAAACCGTATATGAGATCTGCTCTATCTTTATTTGAATATATAAGAAATCGTTTTGGATATGGAATAGAAATACTACATGATGTGCATGAAAGAATACCTCCAATATTAGGAGTATGGTTTGCAAAAGAAGTCGAAAAATATCAACTTTTTTTCTTAGAAGACCTTTTTAGCCCAGAAGATAATGAGTACTTTAAGATGGTTAGAAGCCAAACATCTACCCCTATTGCAATGGGAGAATTATACAGCTCTCCACATGAAATCATTCCAATGTTAAAAGATAGATTGATTGATTTTATAAGAATTCATATTTCAGACATAGGAGGAATCTCACCTGCAAAAAAAATTGCTGCTATGGGTGAAATAATGGGAGTAAGAACTGCCTGGCATGGACCAGGAGACACTTCACCAGTAGGACATGCCTCAAATTTAGCTTTAGACTTAAGTTGTTATAATTTTGGCATTCAAGAATATTCAATTTTTGGAGAAAATACTAAAGAAGTTTTTCCTGGCTGTCCAGAAGTAAAACAAGGGATGATGTGGCCTAATGATAAACCTGGGCTAGGAATTGATATTGATGAGAAATTAGCCAAAAAATTTCCGTTTAAAGAAAGAGAATATGGTGGAGCTTGGGACACTGTAAGAAGAGCAGATGGATCTATGGTAAAACCTTAAACAAAATATCCATTTAGTTCTTTTACTTGCTTACCTTTTTCAAAAGCTAATTTCCCGTTTACAAAAACTTTATATATTCCAGCAGATAAAACCTCAGGATCTTCAAATGTTGCTAAATCATTTATTTCATCCGAATCAAATATAACTAAATCTGCAAAATTGTTCTCTTTTATTTCTCCACGATTCTTTATTCCTATTTTGTCAGCAGGAAACTTAGTCATTCTGTTAATTAACAATTCAATAGGTATATTAAATCTTCGTCTTAACCTACCTAATATTCTTGTAAAACAGCCATAAGCTCTTGGATGAATTGTCTGACCCGTTGGAACAGAATCAGATCCAACAAAGTAATCAGGTCTTTGTAAAAGATTCATTATATCTTCTTCAACTTGTCTCCAAGTTGAAATACTTGCAGGTGGAATTACTCTAAAACCACAATTCAATTTAGTCCTAAACATTATGTCTAAAACATGCTGTATAGGTGATAAATTATCTTTTTTTGCTCCATCTAGAACACTTAGACCTGCATATTCATGCATATCTTCTCTACCTATTGATGTCCACATGGCTCCTTCAATATCGTGCCTTGGTGCATTCTTTAATAATTCTTTTTCCCAATAATCTCGTTTTTCCTGATCTGCTAGAATACTCATAATATTATCAATGCCTCCAAGATGAAAATCTCCAGGAAAAAAGATTAGAGGAATGGTGCAACCTACTGGATAGGAGTATGTCTCCATAGTTATATCTATCCCTTCTTTTTTCGCTTTATCTATGGGCTCTAATAATGCATCTATTTGGCCTGCATTCTGTTCAACTGTTCTGTAATGCTCTACAACTAGTGAAACTTCTGATCTTCTTGCAACCTCAATAGCTTCTAAAATTCCACCATTCGCAAAAGCTCTATGCTTTTCATGGCTTCTTAAGTGAACAGAATAAACTCTATTTTTTGATTTTGCGACTTTCGAAAGCTCAATTAATTCTTGAGTATTAGAAAAAGTTTGAGGATAATAATCTAAACCTGTTGAAAATCCAGCTGCACCTTGCTCAAGAGATTCTTCTAATTTATATTTTGCTTTTTTTAGTAATTCACCTTCTAAGGGAATATCATTCATTCCTGTGAGGTTTAATCTTAAAGGCCCATGGCCTGCAAAAACAGCTACGTTAATTTTACTTTTCTTATGATAAAACTTTTTTGCAGAATCAAAAGAAGTACCATCAAAATCTTCAGGGGGATGACCTAAAATTCCTGATAGATAATCTATATGTTTTTTGGATTTAGATTTATCTAATGGAACTATACCTATTCCATCAGGAGACAGAATCTCTGTAGTAACCCCTTGAGATATACCATAAATATGCTGAGGATCTCTTAAGATATCAAAATCTGCATGGGAATGGGTATCTATAAAACCTGGAGAAACACATAATCCTTCTGCATCAACAATTGTTTTAGCTTCATGATCTCTCAGGTCGCCAATAGTTACTATCTTATCTGCATTAATACCAATATCTGATTTTTTTGGTTTATTGCCTGTTCCATCAATAATATTTCCATTTTTTATAATTAAATCAAACATTCTATCCGCCAAAGTTAAAATTTCAAATAATCCATTTATACTATATTACATAAGAAAATAAACAATTATAAATAATGCCTAAAGAAGAATATTCTAATTCACAATCCTATAAGCCAGAAGAAGTTGAAAAGAAATGGCAAGATATTTGGAAAAGTGAAGATATTTACAAAACACCAGACAATGTAGATTCAAAAAAAAATTGGTATGCCTTATCAATGTTTCCTTACCCATCTGGCGATCTTCATATTGGGCATTGGTTTGCATTTGCACCAGCTGATGCTCATGCAAGATTTAAGAGACTTGAAGGGTACAATGTAATGCATCCCCAAGGGTTTGATGCATTTGGATTGCCTGCAGAAAATGCTGCTATAAAAAGAAATATTAATCCAAAAAAATGGACATTCGATAACATTCAAAATATGCAAAAACAATTTGATATGATGGGAAATTCATATGATTGGAATAGAAAGTTAGTTACTTGCACTCCTGAATATTATAAGTGGAATCAAAAGTTTTTTTTGGAAATGTATAAAAATAATTTAGCTTACAGAAAAAATGGGCCTGTTTGGTGGGATCCCATCGACCAAACAACTTTAGCTAATGAGCAAGTTGTTGATGGTAAATCTGAACGATCTGGAGCCGAAGTTGTAAAAAAAATGATGCCACAGTGGTACTTTAAAATTACCGATTATGCTGAAGAATTGCTTAATATGGATAATTTACAGTGGCCAGAAAAAATCAAGCAAATGCAAAAAAATTGGATTGGTAAATCTGAAGGAGTAACCATAGATTTTAATATTGAAGGTTCTTCCGAAAAAATAAGTACGTTTACAACTAGAATTGATACTTTGTTTGGAGTTACATTTCTAGTATTAGCACCTGAACACCCCATAATTAAAAAACTAAAATTAGAAGAAAATAAAGAAGTTTTAAAATATATACTGAATTCACAAAAGCTTTCAGAAATTGATAGAACCTCTACAGTGAGAGAAAAAACTGGTGTAAAAACAGAAATACATTGTATCAATCCAATAAATAATGAGAAAATTCCTGTTTTTGTAGGAGACTATGTTTTAGCATCATATGGAACAGGTGCTGTAATGGGTGTTCCTGCTCATGATGAAAGAGATTTTATTTTTTCTAAGAAATATAATCTCCCAATAAGATTAGTGATATCTCCCGATGGATCAAAGGAAATAGACTTAAAAAAAGCATTTACAGAAAATGGAATACTTGTTAATTCAGGGGAGTTTGACGGTCTAAATAACGAGATTGCAAAGAAAAGTATTGCAAACCTAATTGAGAAAAAAAATACTGGGAAAAAAACTATCACCTATCATCTTAGAGACTGGCTTATTTCTAGGCAAAGATATTGGGGAACTCCTATCCCTATGTTTTATGATGAAAATGATCAAATAATTCCTGTAGATGATGATTTACTACCCGTAGTCTTACCTGATGTAAAAGAGTTTATGCCAACAGGGCAATCACCATTGACATTAGATAATAATTTTCTTTTTTATAATCATCCGAAACTGGGAAAATTAAGAAGAGAAACTGACACTATGGATACATTTATGGATTCATCATGGTATCACTTAAGATTTACCAGCCCAGATTCCATGGATTCGCCTTTCGATAAAGAAAGAGTTTCAAACTGGACACCTGTTGATCAATATATGGGTGGAGCTGAACACGCAGTTATGCATCTTTTATATGCAAGATTTTTCAATAAAGTTCTTAGAGATTTAGGTTATGTGAATTTTGATGAACCATATAAAAGATTATTTAATCAAGGAGTAATGCTTGCTAGACATATGAAAATTTCAAAAAGAAATAATCCATTAAATCCCGAACCTTTAGTTAAACAATATGGTGCTGATTCTGTAAGAGCATATTTGATGTTTTTGGGTCCATGGGATAGAGGCGGAGACTGGTCTGACTCTGGTATAAATGGAGTTTATAGGTGGCTTAATAGAATATGGGATTTATCTAATTTTGATTACAAAGAAAAAAATATAGATGAAGTGGAATCTAAAAATCTAGAACAAATCAGTAATCTTACTACAAAAAATATCTTAAAAGATATGAATAATTTTAAATACAACACATCCATAGCTTCATTAATGGAATATACAAATTTTTTATCTAAAATTAGAATAAATGGTAAGGTTTCTAAATCAAGCTGGGCTGATTCCTTAAAAAGACTACTAATTCACCTCTCTCCTATCTGTCCTCATATTTCTGAGGAACTTTGGGAAAAATTAGGTCACAAAAATTCTATTCATCTTCAAAATAATCCTACATTCAAAGATGAGCTCATAGAAAAATCTAATTTTACCCTCATAATTCAAGTGAACGGAAAATTAAGAGACCAAGTTGAAATGGAAAAAAATATTAAAATTGAAGAAATAAAAATTTACTTGAATAAATCAGAAAAATTAAAGAAATATCTTGATGGAAAAGAAATCATTAAGGAAATTTATGTAGAAAATAAATTAATAAACTTAGTTGTAAGATAATGGTTCCCAAACCCTAAAACTAGTCATTTCTCTAGGTGGAGAAAGAGTTCTTCCTACCTCTACATAAGAAACTTCAGCTATAAATATTCTTCCTTTTGAATCAACCGAAATAGAATGAGGCCATAAAAATTGATCTGCCTCCTCTCCAGGTAATTCAGATCCAATTCTTTCTAAAAGATCTCCTTCTTTATTCCAAATTCCCACAGAATGTCCCAAATTTTTTACTCCATATTGAACTGGAGGAGGGCCCTGCTCTGCAATATAAATTTTGCCTTCATCATCACAAGTAACTGCAGTGGCTTTATGAACATGCCATTCTTTAATAAATTCTCCTGATGTTGAAAAAATTTGCACCCTATGATTTTCTCGATCACAAACAATCAACTCATCAGCAGATATCATACATAAATTATGAGGAAGTGAGAATTGACCTGGTTGAGTTCCAGATTCTCCCCAGCTTTTTATGTGTTTCCCTTCTGAATCATAATGGTGTATTCTTGAGTTTCCATAGCCATCAGATATAAAAATATCACCATTAGTTTTATTTATAGTAATATCTGTAGGTCTATTAAAAGGATATCCACTTTCTCTTTCTGACGGATTCCCATCACCAAGAGTAAGTAGCAATTCTAAAGATTGATTAAATTTAGATATTTTATGTCCACTATCATCAACACACCAAATATTATCTTCGTGATCTAATAGTATTGAATGAGGTCTTGTAAATTTTGATCCAGCCCAAGTTTGTAATTTATAATCAATTCTTAATGCCTCAACCTTAATTTCTCCAAATGGATCTTCATTTCCCCAGGAATTTATTAAGTCACCATTTTTATTAAATACTAATAACGGAACATTTCCTCTATTAAATATATATACATTATCGCTGCTATCTACAGAAACACTTGTTGCTTCTCTTAGCCAAATCCCATGAGGAATTTTAGCCCAAAATTTTACTGGTTTGTATTTTTTACTCATAATTTTTTTATACTATAAGTTATCCTAAATTTATGTTTGCTGTACTAGGGTTTTTTAAGACATTTTTAATTTTTGTATAAGTATTTAAGTTTGGATCTTGATTTATGATCATATCAGCTTCAATATTTACCAGTTTTATTAAGTCTAAATCTAAAGGGTCTGCTATTTTATAGTCGGAAGACCAGCCACTTTGCTTAGTTTTATCTAATTCTCCAGGTCCTCTAATTTTTAGATCTTCTTCTGATAACTTAAATCCATCATTACTTTTTACAACAGCTTCCATTCTTTTAGTAGTTAATTCATTTATATCATCAGAGGAAACAATTATACATTTTGATTCTCTATCTCCTCTGCCTACCCTACCTCTTAATTGATGAAGCTGAGAAATTCCAAACCTTTCAGCAGAATTAATAATTATTAATGTAGCATTTGGGATATCAACACCAACCTCAATTAATGGAGTACTAACCAAAATATCAATTTCTCCGATTCTCAATTTTTCCATGATTTTTTGCTTCTCTTCCATTTTCATCCTGCCATGTAAAAGCATGATCCTATATTTTGATAATTTACTGGATTGTAGTTTTTCGTACTCTTGGGTTACTGATGATACTTCAATTTTTTCAGAAGTATCTATGTGTGGACAAACATAAAAAACTTGAGATCCATTTTTTATTTCATTTTCAATATTTGACATGATTTCTTCAAACTCATTATCTTTCATCCATAAAGTTTCAACATCTCTTTTTCTATTAGGCATTGTTTTTATAGTTGATAAGGATAAATCTCCATAAAGAGTCATACTTAATGTTCTAGGAATGGGTGTTGCTGACATTGCGAGTAAATTTGGTATAGGATTTCTTTTAAGCAATAAATTCCTTTGATCTACTCCAAATCTTTGTTGTTCATCAATAACAATTAAACCAGAAAGATTTTTGGATATTTTTTCTTGTAGTAAAGCATGGGTGCCTATAATTATATCCACTTCGTTATTTATTATTAATGATCTAGTTTTTTCTTTAATTTTTTGATTTAAGGATCCCGTTAATAAAGCTATTTTAATTTTTTTATTAATACTACTTATTCTTACATTTTCATCATTACCAAATTCAATAGAAGCATCTAACAAATCAGATAAATTTAAAAAATGTTGCTCTGCTAAAACTTCAGTTGGAGCCAATAAAATACCTTGTTTATTCTCCATTGCGCTACATAAAAGAGCTATTAAGGCTACTATTGTTTTTCCTGAGCCAACCTCGCCTTGTAGTAACCTTGCCATGGGAAGATTTGAAGATAAATCACTTTCAATTTCTTTTATTGATTTTTTTTGATCTTTTGTTAACTCAAAAGGTAATAAATCAATGATTTTTTCATAATTTTGATTAAATGAATTAAAAGAATATGAAGATATATTTTTTTCTCTTTGTTTTTTTCGATATTTTACAGAAATTTGATTTTCAAATACCTCGTGAAAAGCAAAGCTTCGAGATGCTTTATCTTTTTCATCAAGACTTTTAGAGAAATGTAATTTTTTTATTGCATCTTTTAATGAAAAAAGATCATTTCTAATCAGAATATCATTAGGGATAAAATCCTCAAACTTTTCTAAAGCATTTGCTTTAATTGCATTTGAAATTCTTGTCTTAATTACCTCTTGAGATAATTTTTCAGTTGAAGGATAAATAGGTTGTAAATAATCAAATCTTCTCAAATTGGTACTAAATAATTCATAATCAGGATTATTGAATTGTAAAGAATTTCTAAATTTTTTTATTGTCCCTGCTAATGCAATTTTCTGGCCTACTTTAAATTTTTTTACTAAAAAAGCCATGTTAAAAAATGTTGCTGTAATAGATCCAGTGTTGTCTGAAACTATAATTTGTGGTGCATTCATTCGCTTAATCAATAATTTTTTTGTAATTATACCTATTACAGTAGTGCTCTCATTTTCTTTCAAAAAATTAATAGTTTTTACTTGCGTATAATCTTCATATCTAAAAGGAAAATGTAATACTAGGTCTTCAAGATTAAATATCCCTAAATTTGAAAATTTAACAATATTTCTTTTTTCCATAAAAGGTAATTGATCTAAAGGAGTTTCTAAGGGTAAATTTTTTAGAAGTAATTCATGAGTTATCTTATCTTGTATAATTTTTATTTCATAAAAGATTTTAGCTAAAAGATTTTTGACCCAAATATGCCTTTCACCTATACCTAAAGTTTTATACTTTCTAGATTTCATTGGATAAACTTCCCTAATCCAATCAAGATCTTTATATGAATTCTGAATGAAATTATCGATCCCAAGTTCTATTGACTGATCGTTAAGTCCTAATTGATACTCTTGTGTAAGAATAGAAGATAAAATTTTTAATCTATTAACCTTCTGTGAAGAATTCAATTTTTTACTCCGAAGAAAGAAATCCTACTCCAAATGATCCTGGCCCTAAATGAGTTCCTACCACTGGTCCAAATTCAGCGATAATTATATTTTTAGAATCAATAACTTCAGATACTTTTGATTTTAGTAAATCGGCTCTTTCCAGATGATTGGCATGAACAATAAAAACGGTTTCTATTTTATGTTTTTTTAATTCTTCAACTATAAAATCCATTCCCTTAAGTAAACTTCTAGCTTTACCAACTGATTGAATTTCTCCATCAACTGCGCCCAAAATTGGTTTGATTTTCAAAAGAGAACCAATAAATTCACGTGCTTTTCCAATCCTTCCACCTTTTGCTAAATACTCAAGTGTAGGAACTAGTCCCATAAAATGTGCATTGGGTACAATATTTTCAGATACTTTTAAAATATTTTCAAAGCTTTCTCCAGATTGATTTAAGCTTGCAATTTTATAAACCATTGCACCTAAGCCCAAGGTTCCATTCATACTATCAATGATTTTTATATTATCATTTCCAATTTCTTTTTGAGCCTGTAGGGCGGAGCTATGAGTAGCACTGAGTTTAGCAGAAATATGAATAGAAATGATTGAATCATGAGTTTTTAGTAATTTATTATATGTTTCAACAAATCTACCTACTGATGGTTGTGAGGTTTGTGGATGAATATCAGATGTACTTAATTTTTCAAAAAAGGCATTTGGTTTAATATCTATTCCATCTAAAAAAGTTTCTTCTCCAAAATGAACATTTAAAGGAATAACTGTTATGTTTTTTTCCTTTATTACTTTTTCTGGTAAATCACATGTACTATCTGTTACTATTGCTATTTTTGACATTTTCTACACCTATTCTCCTAATATGAAATAATTATAGTACGGTTGATTGCCTTCTACAATCGATAACTCCTTATCATTGTTTTCTTCATAAAAAGATTTCTCTAATTTTTGATGATCTTTTTGTATAGAATCATGACCAATTATAACTGTCAAAATTTCATTTCTAGAGGCAATTTCTTGAATTAAGAAATTTAAAGCTAACTCAGGTTCTTCAAATGAATCAATAATTTCGTCGTTTAATATAGCAATATAGTCATTCTTTTTTAGTTTCTTCCCCTTTATAGTTACATCTCTTGTTGAAATTGTAATTGAAGCTTCTTCTATTGAAGAAATAACCTCGTTCATAGTAGAAATATTTTCTTCTAAAGAATTAGAATCATCAAAATAAACAACACTGGAAATACCTTGTTGGATTGATTTTGTCTCTACAATTCCTATATTTTTTCTATCAGATACTTCAATGAGCTTTTTTACAGTAACTAAAATATTTGGATTATTGGGCAATATAATTATATTTTCAGATTTAATCTCTTTAATTATTTCTAAAATTTCATTAATACTTGGATTTTTTTTAGGTCCACCAATCAAAATATGCATAGGATTACCAACTGTGTCATTAAATATTCTTACAATTCCATCACCTTCACATATAGATATTATGGAAGTATTTATACTTTCATAATCTTTTTTTGTTTCTAAAATATCCTTAGTTTGCTCATCCATATTTTGTATAAATACATTTTCTACTTTTCCAATTTTATTGGCATAGGTAATAATTGGTTCAGTTTCTAGAACATGAATATGGACTTTTATTAGAGAAGAATCACCAGTGATTACAGCTGATTTTCCAAATTGAGGGATTTTTTCTCTTTGTTCTTGAATATCAATATCTTTACCTATAACAGTGAAAACGGTACAATTTCCCCATTCTATTTCTTGAGAATCATCATAAAAATCTTTTGAAACTGATTCAGATAATCCAGAAATCATTTCAAGAAAGACTTCATTTAATTTTCTTTCTATATCTTTTTGATCATTATAAAGAGTGGAAAAAAACCAAGAATTCATCATCATTGCAAAACCCAGTCCTCCTGAATCAACAACATTTGCTTCTCTTAAGATATCTAATTTATTTGGAGTATCCTTGACTGACTTAATCGATTGATCCGATAATTTTTTCAAAAAATCTGATAGTGTTTTTGATGATTCGTAATTATTCATAGCATTTAATCCAACTTCTTCATAAATGGTCAATAAAGTACCATCAACAGGATTGGGAAGAGATGCTCTTGTAGAATTTGCTGCATTAACTATAGACTCAGCTAAAGTTTTTAATGATAAAACTTGATTTTTTTTATATGCAGTCAATAAGCCTAAAAAAAATTGGGATAAAATCACCCCTGAATTACCTCTAGCTTCCATTAAAGAAGAATTTTTAAGAGAAAACAAAAAATCTTCTATATTTGAATCACTAGTATAAGATAGATCTAAACTTTTCATGGTTAAAAGCATATTTGTTCCTGTGTCTCCATCAGGAACAGGAAAAACATTTAAATTATTTATTTTTTCTTTATATAAATTTAAGCAAAAAATAAAATTATCAATTCCCGAAATTAACTTATCTAGGGAAATCTCTTGGTTTGTGTTCATAAAATAATATTTCCGATTATAAGATTGAATGATAAACTATAGACGTAAAAAAAAAAATAATTTATATAATAAATTTACCGAGAGAGAAAAATGTCTATTGATCCTAGAAAATATTTGGGCTTAGGGCCATTAAAAAAACCATTATTTGGTCACAACAGGTCACATGCACTTAATGCAACTCAAAAAATTTCAAAACCAAATGTTCAGAAGAGAAAAATTACAATTGACGAAAAAGAATATGTAGTCAAATTAACAGCAAGAGAAATCCGTACTTTAGATAAAAAAGGCATTGCTCTCAAATAGATTTTCTTAATTGATTTACAGCACCTAAATAACCTAGTTCGTTATTCAGAATTCCTGTTCCTGATACAAACATTCTAGCTCCACTATTATATGGATATGAAATAGTATCAAATTTTATTCCGCCATCAACACCTATTAGTATTTTTCTTCCCTTATCAATTTCAACTAATTGATTTATTTTTTCTTCCACAAAATTTAGATATGACTGTCCTCCTTTACCTGGATATACTGTCATAAACAAAACTCTATCGATAAAATTTATGTATGGAATTATTGCTTCAATTTTAGTATCTGGATTAATAGCTATACCAACCTTGCTTTTTGATTCCCTAATAGAGTCAATTACTTCCTTTATATTATTTTCAGATTCTAAGTGAAATGTAAAAATATCTACCCCTATTTGCGATAATGTTTTTATATGGTTTTTAGGATTCTCAACCATTAGATGAACTTCAATAGGTAGAGTCGTAAGTGATCTAATTGTTTCTACTAGAGGTTGACCAAAAGAAATATTTTCTACAAAATGCCCATCCATAATATCTAAGTGAAATTCATCAATTCCTGATAAATTCAATGCTTTGATTTCTTTTTCTAAGTTCTTAAAATCAGAAGATAAAATAGATGCACTTATAATAATATCCTTATCAGACATTTAATTTATCACTTATAAATTTATTTGCATTTTTTATTTGATAATTAACTGAGTTTGTAGATGTTCCTCCTAAAGAATTTCTTTTTTCAATAGAATATTTAAGATCTATTTGCATAACATCTTCATCAAACAATTCTGAAATATCCTTAAATTCTGAAAGAGTAAGTTCATTTATTGATTTTTTTTCACTAGATAATTTTTGAGAAACTTTCTTAATTATTTCATATGCTTCTCTAAATGGAACTTTTTTGTAAGCCAAATAATCAGCAAAATCAGTTGCCAAGATATCAGATTTCATAGAAGAATTAAGCATTTTATCTTTATTAAATGAAAGTTCAGAAAACATTATTTTTAGAACTTTCAAGGAATCTATTAATATATCAACAGATAAAATAGCTCCATTTCGATCTTCCTGTAGGTCTCTATTATAGGTAAGTGGCAAAGCTTTAATAGTTGTCATTAGACCCATAAGATTTCCTAAAACTCCTCCAGTTTTACCTCTAATCAATTCAAGATAATCTGGATTTCTTTTTTGTGGCATAATACTAGATCCAGTTGTAAATTTTTCAGGTAAATTTATAAAATCAAACTCATCCGTTGCCCATAGTATAAATTCCTCACAAATTCTAGAAATATTAAGCATTGTTGAACTACATACATAGTTAACATCTAAAATATGATCTCGAGAAGAAACAGAATCAATTGAGTTAGTTGATATCTTATTGAATCCTAATTCATTTGCTAAAAACTCTCTATCTATAGGTATTGTTACACCTGCAAATGCACCTGAACCAAGAGGCATAATATCTAAATTTTCATAACATTGATCAAATCTATCTAAATCTCTTGAAAGCATAGCAAAATATGCCATTAAGTATTGAGAAAGAAGAACAGGTTGTCCTTTTTGTAAATGAGTATAGCCAGGCATAATAATAGAAATATTTTTTTCCGATAAAGTAACAATTTCCTGTAAAAAAGATAATAGTTCTTCTCTTAGATTTATTATTTTATTCTTAAAATATAACCTGACATCTGTTGCAACTTGATCATTTCTTGATCTCCCAAAATGCAATTTACCTGCAATATTTCCAATTTTTTCATACAAAGCTTTTTCGATATTAAGATGTATATCTTCTAAACTGTTATTCCACTTAAATTTATTAGTTTCAATCTCACTTAAGATTTCATTTAAGCCATTTATTATACTTTTAGATTCAGAAGAAGAAATTAAGTCTATTTTTTCTAGCATTTTTGAATAAGCTATTGAGACTGCAATATCTTCTCGAAACATTTTTATATCTGAATTAAAAGAACTTGTGAAATCACCAAAAATTTCTCCGCCTTGGATAGATGATGTTTTATTTTTTTTATCTTTATTCAACTTTATAAATCATTGTATTTTTGTTTTTTTGCCTGAATTCTTGCAGGTAATGAATATATATCTATAAATCCCTCAGCTGAAGCATGATTAAAGCTATCGGTCGTTGAGTACGTAGACATATCATAATCGTATAATGAAAATCTAGATTTTCTACCCACAACAGTAGAACTACCTTTATATAGTTTCAATTTTACATTTCCAGAGGTGAATTTTTGAGCATCATCCATAAAAGCTTGGATATTTTCTCTAAGACTGGTAAACCATCTTCCATCATAAACTAGATCTGAAAAGGTTGTAGAAAGAGAAGATTTTAATCTTTGTTGCTCTCTAGATAAAGTAGCTGTTTCGAGTGCAGCTAAAGCTTGATATAAAATTACCGCAGCTGGTGTTTCGTAAACTTCTCTACTCTTAATACCTACTAATCTATTTTCTAAATGATCGACTCTACCTATTCCATGATTTCCAGCAATAATATTTAATTCATCAATTAAATTTACCCCTGACTTATTTTTGTTATTTAATGAAATAGGTATTCCTTTTTCAAATCCTATTTCAACTATTTCATACTCATCAGGAGAATTCTCTATACTTGAAGTCCATGAAAAAGCATCTTCGGGAGGAGCTTCCCATGTATCTTCTAAATCCTCTCCTTCAATTGCTAATCCCCATAAATTTCT
>CENZ01189833.1_pt1 | contig 79299 bp, 68 predicted proteins | sample 361341 | NCBI WGS metagenome assembly CENZ01 (sample SAMEA2619782, study PRJEB7988) | marine metagenome | biome: marine biome (ENVO:00000447); feature: deep chlorophyll maximum layer (ENVO:xxxxxxxx); material: "saline water (ENVO:00002010), including plankton (ENVO:xxxxxxxx)" | depth 50 m
TAGTCTTATTATTATCAATTTAATTCCCCTATTGTATTTTAAAAAATCCCAGATCTAAATTTAACTGAATTAAACTTAATAGCAAGTATTATTGTTAATAAAAACAGACATTTGTAAAAAAACAACAAATGGCGGAGGTGTATGGGAATCGAACCCACCACTCGATTTTTGTCAAGTCGCTGGTTTTGAAGACCAGGAGAGTCACCAGACTCCATTCACCTCCATATTTTAAAGCATCAAGTAATATGTCACTTTACTCTTAGCCTTCTGAAATCACCAAATCTTTGTGTAACGCCAGTATTGTCAAAATGCTCCATTATTGGAATGACAGATTTCCTAGAAGTTGCTAATAAGTCTCTAACTTGTGCAATAGTAAATTTAGATGGATAGGGAAAGCTTTCTTTGATTTTACTTTTAAATATATCTAGATTTTTAGTATGAACTAAACACTTATCGTGTCGATCATATTGCTTCAGGGAGACTAACTTGCCTTGCTTGAGTAGTAAACTATTCATTTCTTTAGTGGTCTCTTTGCCATCTAAAATATTTTCTTGTGATTCAACATTATGTCCAAGATCAAGATACTTTTTTTCTAAATCATTGATAATTTTTGTTTGAGCTTGATCTAGATCAATCTTTAAAAAATCTACTTTTGGCAAGGTTAATTTCTTTGGCGCTTCTATAGCTTTTATATCTCTCTTTGATACATTAACTCTAATTACTTTTCCTCCTCCGATAGTTCTTGAAGGAGAAAAAGATCTAATTATAAACTTCTCGTCTTTATGTGTTACAACAGGTTTTTTGAAAAAAAACTTCGCTAAAGCTTTTTCACCGTTGTTAAGTATATTTTTTTCTTTTATCTTTATCCTAGCTGGAATATCTAATGTTCCAATTAAAAAATGAACTATTGTATTATTCTTCAATGAAAACAATGGCTGATCAAGTAGCTTCACCTCAGTTTCTATCATTGTAGTTTTCGTTAAAAAATCTTTTGAGGAAATCACATTCCCTCGATCTACTTCATCTGCCTTAATACCTCTAAGATTTATTGCTATCCTCTGCCCTTTTTTAGCTTCAGAAATATTTTTACCATGCACATGTATACCCCTGATTGATAGTTTCCTATTTTGAGGCAATAAAGAAATTTTACTCTCCGTATTAATACTACCCAATCTAAGCGTACCGGTAACTATAGTTCCAAAGCCTTGTTTATGAAACGATCTGTCTATTGGAAGAAAAAAATTTTTTTTAACTCTAATATTTTCTGGAATATTCTTTGCAATATCAATTATAGATTTTCTCAAGTTATCTATGCCTATCTTGGTAACTGCTGATACCTCATGTATTTCAATATTTTTTAAGTGTGATGCCTCTAAAAATTTTTCGATTTTTTTTCTCTCAATAAGCAATTCCTTATCTGATAACAAATCTACTTTACTTAATACTACTAAACCTTTTTCTATTTTTAAGATAGACGTAATATCTAGATGCTCAATAGTCTGTGGCATGATCCCTTCATTAGCGGCAATTACTAATAAAACGCTACTCATTCCAGAAGCCCCTGAAACCATATTTTTTACAAAAGCTTCATGGCCAGGTAAGTCAATTAAATCAACAGAAATATTTTTATGGTTGATATAGGAAAAGCCTGGAACAATTGATAATCCTCTTTCATGCTCCTCTCTTAAAAGATCAGTATCTATTCCAGTCAATGCCTTAACTAAAGATGTTTTACCGTGGTCAACATGTCCAATTACACCAATTGATAAATTTTTCATCAATTAAAAATATGATTTAGAGATTCATATATAGCTTCTACTTGATCTTCTCTTACAGTCCTTAAGTCAAGATAAACGCATTCTGAGTTTATTCTAGAGATGATTGGAGGATTAGATTCTCTTAGTTTCTTTGTTAGGCTATTAGCAGAAATACTTAGAGGTTTTATTTTTATTGCCATTGAAGGTATTTTCTCTGTGGGGAGCGATCCACCACCACTATAACTAAAGCTTTCCTCTATAGAATATTGGATATTATTTATACTCTCTAGACGATTTGATAGTAGATTAATTTTTTCCCTAACTTTCTCTAAGCTGTCAAAAATCATCTTGAGAGTAGGAATATCTTGCTTTGGGTTGTTTGGAGGAAAATAAAGCTTAAGAGTTGCTAATAATGCAGCTAAACTCAATTTATCTATCCTGAGAGGCCTTAGTAAAGGATTCTTCTTAATTGAGGTTATTAGTTCAGCCCTTCCCACTAAAATACCAGCCTGAGGGCCTCCTAACAGCTTATCTCCACTGAAGCTAATCAAGTCAACGCCTGCTTCAATACTTTTATGAATTGATGGGGTAGCAAGATTGCTCTCAGAAAAATCTAGCAAAGCACCACTGCCTAAATCCTCTATTACTATTAATTTCTTACTATGTGCTAAATTAACTATATCACCAATGTCTGGCTTTGAAGTATGACCATATAGTTTATAGTTGCTAGGATGAATAACTAAAATAGTACTTGATTCATTACTTATTGCTGATTGATAGTCATTCAAAGATGTAATATTCGTTGTACCAACCTCTTTCATATTGGCGCCGCTTTGAGTAATTACATCAGGCATACGAAATGAGCCACCAATTTCAACTAATTCTCCCCTAGAAATAATTACCTCGCCATCTTTTGAGAATGAATTTACGGCTAACATAACCGCTGCTGCACAATTATTAACTACAATTGCTGCCTCGGCTCCAGTCAGCTTGGTTATAAGGGATTCAACATGATAATTCCTTGATGACCTTTCGCCTTGGTCTAGATTAAACTCTAAATTAGAATAATTTTTAGCTACTTCATTCATCTCTAAAATTGCTTTATCTGCCAAACAAGATCTTCCTAAATTAGTATGGATAATCACACCTGTAGCATTAATTACTGAATCTAAACTCCCTTTTCTATTTTTTAATAAATCATAGCGAAGCTTATCTGAATATTCTTGACTCTCGAAAATAGGAACAGTGGATGAACCATTCTTAAATAATGCTCGATAATGAGACAGATGCTTCCTCATAACATCAGTAACTTCTGCTCTAGAAAACTCATTGGAAAGATTCATCCCTATTTCTGAATTCAGCCAATTATCAATCGATGGTAATTTTTTCAAAATATTTTTAGTCATATTTTTTTAAATCAGGTTTTTTTATTCCTGTCATATAAAGCAAATGGAATGTAAATAATAATAAAAACGATAATACCAGTGAATATATAATAAGGAATTTGATAGGGGGGGCTTGGCATAAAATTAGTAATATTAGCTCCTGCTGGTAATTCCATTAAGTACCAGTAATTTGCTGGATTGCCTGGAGCAAAAAAATTGATCGCAAGATTAATACTGTATATAACCAAGACCATAATTAGACTGATAGGAATAACTTTTCTTAAGGAGCTAAAATTAGGGCGCTTTCTAAATACAATTGCAGAGTAAGCAATACCTAGCCACATCAACCAATGACCAAAGAAGAATAATATAAACTGCATATCAGGGAATCCAAATCTTATATCAGGTTGTGTATTTGCCATAAGCCCACCCGATATACCCCAAAAGAAAGCAATTTCAAAAAAGATCATCCTTTTAGTTAGCAAGAAGATAGAAATGGTAAAAGAAGAAAGATGGCAAAGATGCAGAGGAAGCATATTGAGTAATGAGTATGAATCTGGCCAAATTATTGGATAATAAATTGGTTTAGCTAATTCATTAATAATTAATAAATATGCAATTAATTTACCAAATCTAACTTTTAATTTATCACTATATGGTAGTGCCAATGTAGGTAAAAATAAAACTGATGTAAATATAAAAATAAGCACTATTAAGTGATCAAAGCCAAATATCTGGAATGGAGTAACTGAGATCATTCTATATCTTCTTAAATAATGTAATAATTAGAAACCTTAGTTTAGAACATTTTTTGAAAAACTGTATATTTTTTTTAAAATTGAATAAATTTCTATATAGTTGTTCACTAGTCTTCAATTTCATAATCATCGGTAGATAAATAAAATGAATACAAAAAATATTAATAGCTATAGAAGTGGTCGTCATTTTTTACAAGTTCCTGGACCCACAAACGTTCCAGATAGAATAACTCAAGCAATGGCGAGACCTACAATAGATCATAGGGGACCAGCTTTTTCAGAGCTAACCCTTGATATCATCCCTAGATTAAAAAAAATGTTTAATACGGACTCTTCAATAATGATTTATCCAAGTTCAGCTACTGGAAGCTGGGAGTCAAGCATAGTAAATACGCTAAATCCAAAAGATAAAATTATGATGTTTGATAGTGGAGATTTTGCCCTTAAATGGAAAATTGTAGCTGAAAGGTTTGGTTTAGATATTATTTACGTACCTTGTAATTGGAGGGAAGGTATAGATCCAAATATGATTGAGAAATTACTAAAAGAAGACAAGAGGCATGAAATTAAATCAGTAATGGTAGTTCATAATGAAACATCTACAGGGGTTGCAAACTCCATGAAAGAGGTTAGAGATGCAATAAACCAAGCAAACCACCCCGCTTTATTAATGGTTGATGCCGTATCTTCTGCTTTCTCAATTGAATACTTGCAAGATGAGTGGCAAGTAGACGTTACAATCGCTGGTTCTCAAAAAGGACTGATGCTGCCTCCTGGACTATCTTTCAACGTAGTTAGTGAAAAGGCTTTAGATGCCCATAAAAAAGCGAGTCTTCCAAAAAGCTACTGGAATTGGTCTGATGTTTTGCCATCAAATGAGACTGGTTTCTACCCCTATACTCCTGCTACAACCTTACTTTATGGACTAAAAGAAGCACTCATTATGATTGAGGAAGAAGGTCTAGAGAATATGTACAGACGACATCTTCACCACTCACAAGCGACTCAACTAGCGGTAAATGGATGGGGACTGGAAAATCATTGCTCTATACCTGATAAAAGTAGTCATACCGTTACAACGGTGAAGATCCCAGAAAATCATAGTGCTAACTATCTCCGTTCAGTGATCCTTGAAGAGTTCGATATGTCGCTTGGAACTGGTCTTGGTATACTGGCAGATAAAGTATTTAGAATAGGTCACTTGGGCAGCTTTAACGATCTGATGCTTTTAGGAGCTCTTTCAGGTGTTGAAATGGGCCTTGAGCTAGCAAAGGTTCCACATAAGAAGGGAGGCGTTCAAGCGGCAATGGAATACTTAATCTCAAATAGAACTATCTAGAGGAAATAAGTATGGATTTATCAAATGCAGTTACCACAAGCCCCTTATTGGCACTTATAGCTTTCTTAGGCGTCATATCATTATTATTGTTTCTTATAGCAAAATGGAAGTGGCACGTTTTTCTTGCATTGCTTATTCCACTATTAATTTTTGGTTTAATACCAGGAGTACAGCAGAATAATTTTATTAATGCATTTGAAAATGGTTTTGGCTCTACATTAGGCTCGATTGGAGTTGTAATTGTTTTAGGCTCAATAATTGCAGAAGCATTGAGGCATACTGGCGCAATAGAAACAATAACTAAAAGTATGATCAATATTGTTGGCTCAAATAGAATGCCATTAGCACTAACTCTTACAGGTTTTATCCTCGGTATAGCTATTTTCTCTGATGTTGCTTACGTCATTTTAAACCCATTAGTTCACTCTGCAGCAAAAACTATGGGTGTAACTGTTGGAGTGATGTCAATAGGATTAGTTGGTTCACTGCAACTCACGCATGCAATAGTACCGCCAACTCCTGGTCCATTAGCAGCTGCAGCTATTGCAGGAGCAGATATAGGAAAAACCATAATCTTCGGAACTATAGCATGCTTGGTTGGATCTCTTGCTGGCTGGATATGGGGACAATATATCGCAGGACCAAGAATTAAAACAAGACATTCAGATGAATATACAGGAGACAATATATTAGATAATGATCCTAATAAAAAGCTGCCTAGTATTTTTAATTCATATGCCCCAATCTTATTGCCAATACTTCTAATCTCTTCTCAAAGCATCTCACGACTTTTTTTGCCAGAAGATCATTTTATAAGAGCTGGCTTGGCATATATTGGATGGCCCGTTATGGCTTTAAGCATTGGAGTATGGCTGGCTTATCGTAACATTAGAACTGAAGATCAAAGGATTGCAGCAAAAAATAGCTGGGTAGAAGAGGGCCTTAGAGTATCAGCAATGATTTTAGTAGTAACCGGTCTAGGTGGCTCATTAAGCGAAATACTTAAAGCAACTCCAGCAGTTGAATATATAAGTAATTTTTTTACTGCATATGGCTTACCATCAATTTTACTTCCATTTGTCATTGGAATTATAGGTAACATGATTACAGGATCAACAACTGTAGGGGTAATTACAGCAGCATCTTTAGTGACTCCTATGTTGGGAAATCTAGGATTATCGCCAGAAGCAGCAATGCTTTCAGGAGCGAGTGGATCAGTAATTATTAAATATGTAAATTCGAGCTATTTTTGGGTTTGTACTTCTTTAAGTAAAATGCCTGTGAAAGATGCTATATTCGGCTATGGAGGCGCTACTCTTGTGGGTGGGCTTGCATCATTCTTTAGTGTTTGTACTATGTGGATGTTAGGTATTATTTAGTTAAACTAGGAAGAGCCATGAAAATTATAAAACTTATACTAAAGTGTCTCAGTCTATCTATTTTTATTTCCTCTTCATTATTTGCACAAGATTCTCAAATTTATGGAGAGACTGACTTCCAAGCAAGTGGAAGCTCTGAAGCACATATAAAGTTTACTCAAGGGCTGCTTCAGCTTCATAATTTTGAATATGATGATGCTAGAAAAAGTTTTCTATCAGCTCAAGAAATTGACTCAGATTTCGCTATGGCATACTGGGGTGAGGCACTTACCTACGAGCATCCGCTTTGGAGTAGACATAACTTAAAAGGATCTAGAGATGCATTAGCTAAATTAGGTAACTCATCACAAGATAGGCTTAATAAAGCAATCACAGAGAGAGAGAAACACTATATTGATTCTGTAAATATTCTTTTTGGTGAGGGTAATCAAGAAGAAAGAGAAATTAAATATTCACTAAAACTAAAGCAGATATATGAGTCCTATCCGGATGACCTAGATGCTGCAGCTTTTTATGCCCTATCACTTATTACAATTAGTCACGAAGGTAGAGACTATTCTCTATACATGAGAGCCGGCGCTATAACTGAGGATATACTATTGATTAATCCGAGACATCCAGGTGCGCTTCATTATGCTATTCATTCCTATGATGATCCAATACATGCGCCTCTAGGTCTAAGAGCAGCGAAAACTTATGTTGAAGTAGCTCCCTCTGCTGTTCATGCGCTTCATATGGGTTCTCATATCTACTTTGCTTTAGGCATGTGGGAATTAGGAACAGAGAGAAATACTCGCTCTTTCGAGCAAGCTATAAGTAGAAGACAAAGCCCTGATGAGCCTTATGGAGGTCAGGCATACCATGCTTTGACTTGGTTAATTTACTCATTAAATCAAGAGGGTAAACATAATCAAGCTTCAGAAAGATTATCACTAATAGAAAAACAAGTAAGTCTTCATAATGGTGTTGCTGATAGACAAAATTTTATAGCCGGTAGAGCCTCTCATCTTATCGATACTCAAGACTGGTTCGGTCACTATGCTAAAATTGAAATTAATTATGAAGGCCTGTCTCCTTATTTTATTGCGACAGACCAGTATATCCATGGAATAATATCCTTAAAGAATAAAGATGTAGCAGGTGCGCTATTGGCTTTAAAGAATATTGGTGGCTCAGACCCAATTGAAACAAGAAGCAGAGTAACAATGGCACCAAGATTGATGCATTTGTCACTAGAAGGCCAAATAGAGTTTGCTAAAGGAAATGTAGATAGAGCGGTAAATTTAATCAAACAGGCAGTAGAACTAGAATTAAGCGCTCCCCCTGACTATGGTCCGCCAGTTCCAGTTCAGCCTACAGCAGAATTGCTTGCCAATATTTACCTCATAATTGGAGACAAGCTTCTCGCAAAAGAGAACTTCCAGCTATCCTTAAAAAATACCTTCGGAAGGCTAATTTCTGAAAATGGGCTCAAAAAATCAATGGAGTAATGCTCTATAAAATTACTAAGGTCAAAAAACTACACTATGCTACTCAAACAGAGATAAATCTTCAGGTAGTTCGATTTCTTTCCCAATCCTAGCAGACTTATCCATAGCCATAGTTAAAATTAAATTTCTATGTCCTTCTTTTGCTGTGGCATGTGGCGTATCAGTATTATATAAAATCCTTGTGAACCACGAGATAGTCTCTTCTTTCATAGGGCCCCAAAATTGCTGATTCCAAATATCGCCAGGAGGGTAGCTCGTGAGAAAATCAACATGGCGCTCCATAGGAGGCTGAAAGTCGTTAGTAGTATAGCCTGCAGGTAAAGATTCTTCGGTTGCTAAAATTAAATCTCTATGAGTATCCTCAACATCTATAACGCCTTTAGTTCCTACAATACCTATCTCTAGGCCATAAACTGAACCTGGCCAGACTGATGGCAAACACCAACTAATATTCATTGAGAAAATCGTACCGTCATCCATAGTAAAAAGACCAAAAGTTGAGTCTTTTGTACCTAGCGCAGAAAGCACTTGATCAGTAGATTTTGCATAAACAGAGACGGGGCGTTTCCCCTCCATTAACCACATTGACATATCTAAACTATGGGTTCCAGAAACAACCATAGGAGTTAAATTATTTCTATTCTTGGTCTTCGAAATAGTTGCTATAGGAACCATACGATTCATTAATGCCCTAGTAATCACAGAATGAACATTTCCTATTTGTCCATTAGAAATTCGTTCCTTAATTGCAAGAAACCTTCTTCTAAATCTCTGAGTATAGCCAACACATGCGTCTACCTTATTCTTTTCCAAAGCATTAACTATATCTAAAGACTCGCTAATATCTGTAGCCAATGGCTTTTCAACAAAAATCCTATGATTATGCTCGATAGCCAAAAGCGTTGGATCTGTATGATGATTTTCATCTGTCAGGATCATCACTGAGTTTACTTCAGGACGACTCAGTAAATCCTCCATATCTGTTGTAAAGTAATCAGCCTTAATATCTTTTGCTAATTTTTTTCCAAGGCTTTTATCAAGATCACATAAACCAATCCATTCTACTCCAGGGTAATCTCTAGCTATGCTAGATCTTATCCTGCCAATAGTTCCGCAACCAATTATTGCTAAACCAATTTTTTCGTAATTATTACTCACAAATCATCCTTTCCTACTATTAAAAATACCATCATAAAAAGTATATAAAACTACAAATAAAAGAACTGTTCCAAGCTTTCTATCCCATAAGACACTAAGGAATCCCTGATCTTGAAATACTAATAAAGAACGTCTAAGATTTTCATCAGCAAGTGGCCCGAGAATTATTGCTAATACTATAGGAGCTAATGGAAAATTCAAACGAAAAAGAATATATCCAATAATTCCAGACACAAGCATTACATAAACATCAAAATAATTAAAATTAACAGCAAAAGAGCCAAGAATACAAATTGGAATAATCAAGGGCATTAATATCCCTTTCGGCAAGTTAAATAACTTAACGCATGGCTTGATTAATAAAATTGCCATGCCATACATAAAAAAATTAGCAATAATAAGTCCAATATAGATATAAAAAATTAACCCTGGATTTTCTGTTTGTATCAGAGGGCCAACAACTACATTTTTTAATTCTAGTGCTGCCAAGATTGCTGCCGCGGCCGCATTACCTGGAATCCCTAGTGCCAAGGTTGGTAACATTGATCCACCAACGTTTGCATTATTTGCTACTTCTGAACAGACTATAGCCTCATAACTCCCTTTACCCCATTTCTTCTTTTCTTCCTTATTTGCTCTCCTCCTACCAATATCATATGAAAAAAAAGAAGCTATATTGGCTCCCGCACCTGGAATAGCACCTACAAGTGTTCCAATTAATCCTGAGCGTATGCTTGGCTTAGCATATCTAATTAATGTCTTAAATGAAGGTAAAATATGATTAATAGTTGAAGGATTTTCTGGATGATTTTTTTGAGGAAGAACTCTAAGAATTTCAGTTAGACCAAATAAACCAATCAATACCGGAATAAAGCTAATTCCATCCTCCAAATTATAAGAACTAAAACTAAATCTAGCTACTCCATGAATCGAATCAAGACCAATAAAAGATACAATTAATCCTATACATCCAGCTATCCATCCCTTTAATGGAGACTCTCTTGAGGACATAGATCCACAAATAGCTATCCCCCAAATAGATAATAAGAACATCTCCCATGATCTAAACTGAAGCGCAAAAAATAAGATAGCTGGAATCAGGGCAATTAAGAAAATAATTCCAATCCAATTGCCTAAAAATGATGCAGAAATTGCCGTACCTAGTGCTAATCCTCCTTCACCTTTTTGAGCTAAAGCATTGCCTTCGATCATAGTAGGGACAGCATCTGGTGTTCCAGGTATATTTAGTAAGACAGCTGAGATAGCTCCACCGAAAACACATCCAGTATAGACTCCCAACATAAAAAATATAGCTACAGACTGCGACATCCCAATAGTCAAGCCAATTAATAAAGTCATGGCCATTGTTGTTGAAAGACCAGGCATCGCTCCCCATAGAATACCTAACGTCACTCCAGATAAGCACGCAAACCATAATATAGGATTATTTATGATATAAAATAACTGATCCTGAATCTGAGATAATACTTCCATTACACTCTCTTAAAAACTTCCAGGCATTAATATACCGAAACCATACCTAAATATTGCAGACAAAATCTCTATAAATAAAAACACAACAACTAAGCAAGTTAAGGTTTTTTTTTGCCAAAAGTTTTTAACTATAATCGTAGTCATAACTGTGGAAATAATTTGAAAACTACTTAATCTATACTCAAAAGTAAAAATCGGAATTACTAACTCAAAATTTACCAACCCTACTAAAAAAATATAAATTGAGATCAGTAACAATAAAAATAATGTTCGTCTATTCTGATCATTCAAAAATACCGAAAATGTATCTCTATTAAAATTAAATATGATTTTTTTTTTAAATGAATTGATAGCAAGAATAAAAGAAAGTACAAATAAAATTAATGAAATAACAAAAGGCAATAAACCAGGTGCCGTATAAATGCTCCCCGGAACTTCTAAATCCAAAGAAAATAACATCACTACAATAGCAAAAATAGCGAGCAATCCAGAGCTTAATAGGTCATTAAAACTACTAGAATTATTTTTATCATTATTCAATATTGAGTTCCTCTAAAGACTTATAACCATCTGGTGGCCACCATGAAGAGAAGTTTTCTGGTGATGGTAGTCCTAGGCTAATTGCTGATCTTGCCTCAGGTATAGCCAATCTCTCAAATGTAGAAGCTGAAATTACTTCTAATTCTGCTGCCCTCCTATCGGCTTCATCCCCAAGTACTAAATCTAATGAAAAATTTCTACTAGATAAAATATTTTTAAAGTTTTCTGAATTAACCGCTCCTATAAAGGCTTCTTGTAATTTTATTATAATATCTATCGGAGTATCTCTCCTGATACCAAGGTTATAATTTCCATTTGGTGGTAGCTGATTATTCACAGAAGGTAAAAAATTGCTTAAAGAAGGTAGTAGAGTACCGCTTGATGTAAGAATATCATCAGAGCTAGTTTGTTGAATTGAAAGCAACTGTCCTGATTCAAAAAATTGAATATGTTCATGAATACCTCCTCCAGCAATATCTACCTCTCCATTGATTCCAGCAAGGGTTGCTAATCTACCGCTTCCATAGGGGATGTATTTAAGCTCGACACCAGCTGAATGGGCAACTACTGCTGCTAACTCATGCCACTGCCCACCAGTGCCTGATGTGGAAATAGTTACTTCGCCTGGTTTATCTCTAGCTGTATCCAAGATATCTTTGAAGCTCTTAAATTCAGAATCAGGGCGAACAGCCCAGCTTCCAGTATTTGAAGCCGCCTGCATAAAATACCAATCTTCCCAAGAAATAGATTCGTCACCGCCACTAATCCTAGAATATTTATTGAAATTTGATGCGCCGAGTAGAGTATAGCCATCATTTCTTCTGTTAAGTACATATCGAGTAGCTAGCGCTCCAGCACCACCAGGTCGATTTATAACATTTATTCTCCAGCCTGTAATATTACTCATTTCACTTGCTAGAGTGCGCAGGATTGTATCCGTCCCTCCACCAGTTGCATACATAACTACAATAGTGATTGGTCGCTCTGGCCAATCTGCTATAGCTTTGCCATAACAAAGAAAAAAAATTAAAATGGCCGCTAAGACAGTGAAATTTATAGACTTAAGATAACTCATAAGACTCATAAACATATAAGAGTTTTTAGTTACCTTCAAGTAATTAAAACTCTGTAATATTTTTTTAATAGCTATTCAATAACTTTTCCTTAGAGTAGAATATATAAAATTTCTTTTACTATCATCTTATAAATCTAAAAAAATAAAAATTAAGGAGATTAATAATGGCCAACTTTGGAATTGGTGGTGTTGATTGGCAACAAAGAGTAAACTGGGAACGATTAAGAACTTACCGTTTAGAAAGAGCCAGAGATCATATGAAAAAACATGGTCTAAGTGCCTTAGTCTTAATGTACGATGAAAATATCCGATATGTAACTGCCACTATGACTCCAGGATGGTGTCGTTTAAAACCAGGCCTTAGATATGCGATGCTATGTGGAGATGACGCTCCAGTAATTTTTGAGCAAGGTGATATTGGAATGCAAATTAAAAGACATTCTCCATGGATTCCTCCTGAAAACGTTAGATACTCTTATGCATGGATTAAAGGTGCTGCCGGACCAGCTTCAAAACAACAAGTTGGAAAATTTGTTAAGGCAGTAAAACAAGAAATGAAAAAGAGTGGTGTTGCTGGTGGTAAAGTAGGTGTCGATTTCGTTGATATTAACTTAATGAAAGCTTTTGAAGAAGAAGGAATCGACTGGACAGATGGCATGACACCTATGATGGAATCAAGAGCAGTTAAAAATATAGATGAACAAGAATGCTTTAGAATAGTTGGTGCTATTGGTGATGCCGCTCACTGGGAAACTATGAAATTTTTAAGACCTGGTATAACTGAAAACCAAGTGACTGCCCATATAATGAAATTTTTATATGATATTCCAGGGATCGAAGATGTTGAAGATGTGATTGTTTCATCAGGCCCAAATACTTGGCCAAACTGGAGAAATTTCTCAGATCGTATTATTAAACCTGGAGATATTGTTTTCATGGATTTAGCGGCTTTGACTTGGAATGGATACAAATCTTGCTATTACAGAACATATTGTGTTGGTAAAGAACCAAGTGATCCACAAAAAGAAATTTATGCTACTGCTTTGGATTGGCTATATAAAGCTATCAACGAGGTAAAGCCAGGTGCAACTACTAAAGATATCGCTTCTGTATGGCCTTCAGCAAAAGAAGTTTGGGGATATGAAGAAGAAGATCAAGCAGCTGCAAACCTTTGGGGACATGGACTGGGGTTGGCTCAATATGATCCTCCTGTGATTTCAAGAATATGGTCTTTAGATCATCCTATAGAAATTCAAGAAGGAATGACATTTGCTCTAGAAACTCAACATGGAATTCCTTTTGAGTATGGGGTTAGAATTGAAGAAATGGTTATTGTTCATTCTGACCATACAGAAATTGTATCTAATTTCCCGGTAGAACAAATTACTGTAGTTGATCCGATACCTGGTTATGCAGCACCAGACTCTAGAGATAGGCAGCTGGTATAACATTAATTAAGGATTGATATGCAAAACTTAGTCATTCCTCTTGACTCTAAAGAGGCAATGGATCCTAGTCGCTTTGGTCCAAAAGCTGCGAATCTTTCGGCTATTGGGATGCAGGGAATACCTACTCCCGGTGGTTATTGCCTTGACTCAGAAGCATATAGAATTCAACTTAAGCACCTTGGGCTTGAGGATGCCGCTAAAGGAGTTTTTTCGTCAGAAGACTCTAAGGCGAGGAGATTTGCTCTTGATATGAAATTAGGTCTACTAGATCAGCCAATTAAAAATGAATTAGCTGATCAATTATCTCATGTTTGGAATAAAATCAATCTTCAAAAAAATAAAGGCATTGCCGTTCGTTCATCAGCTCTAGTTGAGGATAGATATGGCTCTAGTTTCGCGGGTCAATTTGAAAGCTTTTTAGGTATTGATAATATTGAAGATTTCTTTACTTCTGTTCGCTCATGCTGGTGCGCGCTTTGGTCAACAAGAGCCTTAAGATATATGGCAACTCATGATGTTGACCCAGCAGAAACAGCTATGGGGCTAATTATCCAACCGCTGATTGATGCTAAAGTTTCTGGTGGAGGTCTTAGTAAAACTGCTGAAGGAAATATGTCAATAAGTGCAACCTCTGGTCTTGGAACTTCGATTGCTCAAGGTGAGGTAGTGCCAGATAGATATGAGCTTACAAGAGATGGAAATGTCATTGATATTATTACTGGAAATAAATCTCATACTCTCACTTGTGGACATGGTTCAGGAAAAATAGATCGTAATGTTTCTGATGAGCCATCTCTTAGCGAAATAGAATTAACTGAGCTCTCAAAATATTTAATAAAAGTAGAAAATATTACTAATGGGCCAGCTGAAATTGAATGGGTTTTAGATAAAAATGGAATAAAGCTTGTTCAGGCAAGGCCTTTGCATGTAGAAGAGCCTCATAAAGTTGATGAAGTCTGGGAAAAAAAACCAAGACTTAGAGGGCATCCAGCTGGAATAGGGTGGGATACAGGAAAAGCATGTGTAATTAATTGTGAGTGCGAACTATCAAGGGTCGCCCCCGGTGATGTACTAGTAACTAGAGTAGCAAGTCCTGCGCTCAGCCAAATATTACCTCATGTTTCAGCTGTAGTCGCTGAGCTTGGTGGAAGTACCTCGCACCTAGCATCACTAGCAAGAGAAAGAGGTATACCTATGGTACTAGGCGTAGCAAATGCAACAAGAACTATACCTGATAAATCTACAGTGGCTGTAGATGGTGTAGCAGGTATAGTTAGATGGATGGAGTAATTAAATATGACCGAAAAACTTAAAGTTATCCTTACAGACTATGTTTGGGAATCAATAGAAATAGAAAAAAATATTTTAGGGGAAATTGCAGATATAGTTCCTTTACAAGTTAATGATACAGATTCTTTTTTCCCTGAATCACAAAACTGTGACGCTATGCTTAATACATATGCTGGTCCAATCACTAAAGAAGTGATGTCTAAAATGCCAAATTGTAAAATTATTGCAAGATATGGAATAGGCGTAGATACAATAGACTTACAGGCAGCTACTGAAGCAGGAATTATAGTAACAAATAACCCCACTTACTGTATTGAGGAAGTAGCTGAACACACTATGGCGATGCTTCTATCCTCAGCAAGAAAAATCTCCTTTTACGATCGCATGATAAGAAATGGAGGATGGGAAGTACCGCCTGGAAAACCAATTCATAGAATCTCAGGAAGCACTATAGGACTAATTGGATATGGAAATATCGCTAGGAGGGTAGCAATTGCTGCTGGGGGTTTACAAATGAATGTTATCTACTCAGATCCATTCGTTGAAGAAGGAGAATTTAATACACCTGGTATGAAAGTTGAAATTTCTGAATTACTTAATACTTCAGATTTTATTTGTGTTCATGCACCTTTAATTGATAAGACAAGACATATGTTAAACAAAGAGGCATTCTCACAAATGAAAAATACGGCGATAGTCATTAATTGTTCAAGAGGGCCAATTATTCATACTGATGATTTAATAGACGCTCTTGATAATAAAAAAATTGCTGGCTGTGCTCTAGATACAACAGACCCTGAGCCTTTGCCAGAAAAGCATGGGCTTAGAAATAGGGAAAACGTAATTATAAACCCTCATGCTGCCTGGTATAGCGAAGAGTCAATGATAAAACTACAAGAAGGCGCTCCTAATGAAGTTTTAATGGCTCTGACAGGAAGATGGCCTTCTAATGTGGTCAATAAAGAAGTTAAAGGGAAAAATAGAGCTAACTTATAAATTAATTATTTTATATTTAATTTTTTTATTATTTCATAAACAGCTGCCGTGTCTTCACTACCTAGGCCCTCCTGAAGAGCCTTAGTATAAATTTCCTTCGCCGCATTGAAAGTAGGCGCTGATGAATTACAACTAATCAAAAAATCAGAAATAAGCTCCATATCTTTTTTCCAAATATCAATTTTCATTGTAGCTGGCTTATACTCTTCCTTAATCATCATAGGGGCTCTCATTTCAAACATTCTAGATGTCCCCGCTCCTGATCCAATTATTTCACATATATTACTTGGATCTAAGCCTCCCTTAATACCTAATGATATTGCCTCAGCTGCAGCAACATTATGAATATGGACTAATAAATTAGCTATTAGCTTCATCTTCGTGCCATTACCATATTCACCTAGGAAATATTGGGCTCTTGAAAACCCTTTAAAAATATTCTCAAAGATTCTATAAGACTCTTCGTCTCCACTTGCATAAACAACTAAATCTCGACTCAAGGCTTGTGCTCCAGTTCCGCTTAAGGGACAATCAAGCATTAAAATATTATTCTTTCGTAAAATATTATAATTCTCGTTCTTACAAGAAATAGGAAATGTACTCAATTCAGCAACTAGAATTTTATTATTCTTTACTTTATTTGACTGAATTAATGCTTTAGAAAAAGAGCTCAAGGCCTCAACCTTTGGAAGACTTGTCAATATATAGTCAACTCTTTCAACCATCTCTTCTAAAGACTTAACTATATCAACCCCAAATAATTTAGCTTTATTTTGTTGATTTAAGTCAATATCAAAACCAAAAACTTTAAAGCCTGAATCAATTAAGTTTTTGGATATTGCTCCTCCCATTATCCCTAAACCTACCACTCCTACATATTTAGATTTATCTCTTTTCAAAATTATTTACTCTTATCCATAGAGTTAATCAAATTACCATAATTAATTGATTGTTGTAATCTTATATTATCGTACTCAATACCATCCATATATTCAGTATTTTCACCCATCTGTAACATAGCATCTAAGTATAGCTGATCATTTTGTAACTCCTGTAATGCCTGCCTTACTTTTAATAATCTATCTTTAGGGGTATCAATTGGAGCCATAATAATTCTATGGATAAAGCCAGTTGTTGGCGATAGTCCTATCTCGGTAAAAGATGGTATATTATCAATCTGTCGTTCGGGACCAGCTGTAGCTAGAATCCTTACTCTGCCTGCCGCTACATCTTCAGCTACAGTAGCTGGAAAAGCCATAGAAACATCTACATCTCCTGATAAAAGAGCAGCTTTAGCTGGACCACCGCCCCTATAAGGAATCATCCTAAACTTAAGATCTAATCTATTCATTATTTCCCACTCTGGAACAAATAACGCAGCCCAAAGCCCACTATGAGAAATCTTTAATTTACCAGGCTTTGACCGAGCATCATTTTCCAGATCTTCCCATGTTTCATATGGACCATCGCCTCTGACTATAACCGCAATCTGTCCATAATTGATTCTTGCAACTGTAACTAAATCTTCATTCGTATCATAATATTCATTTGGAAAGGTATACTGATGTAGCTGATCTCTATAATTATCTGTAAAAACCATCGTATAGCCATCGGCAACTGACCTAATTGCCTCTAAAGTACCTTTCTGGCCAGCTTGTCCAGGAACTAACTTTATTAATACTTGTTGATCTAGATATTTCGAAAGATAGCTAGTAAATACTCTAGCTGTTAAATCGTTAGATCCACCAGCAGCATAAGGTGTTATTAAAGTAATTGGTTTATCCGGATAATCTGCACTTAAAAAACCACTAAAAAGAAATAATAAAATTAAATATATTTTTAAAAAATATTTATAAATACTTTTCATTATTTAGATGCCCTTTTCCTAAATCGATTCATTCTAATGCCTAGAAAAGTTCCAATTATAGGAGTTAAGATAATTATTATAGTCATACCAAGCCTCTCACTTAATGCAAAGTTAATCCAATCACCGCCAGCTAAGGCCAAAGTTTGTCCAAAAGTATATTCTAGCTCCCTACCAAGAATAAATCCCATAACCATGGGCGCTACATCAAACTTAGACTCTCTTGCTGCAATCCCAATTAGGCCAAAACCTATTAAAGTTAGAATATCAAAAGGATTAGATCTTGCTAAATACGTTCCTGCAAAAGCAAGCATTATAGTAATAGGAATTAAGAGTGATTTCTTTATTGTTACCACTCGAGCAAAAAATGGAATAGTAATATAGCCTATTATTAAAAATAGAAAATTAGCTAAAACCATAGCAATTAAGATGGCAAAAACTATATCACCACTTGAATCAAGCAAGGTTGGTCCTGGTCTTAAACCCTGCATCATAAAGGCACCAAGTAATAATGCTGTAACAGCATCACCAGGTATACCTAAAGTTAAAAGAGGTACCATAGTTGGTCCATTAACTGCATTATTTGCAGCTTCAGCTGCTGCGACTCCATCAAGTTCTCCCTTGCCATATTGTTCTGGATTACTTGATGAATTTTTAGCAGCAATATATCCCATCATCGCTGCTATAGGCTGACCAAGACCAGGTATAATACCTATACCTATTCCAATAAAAGTTGATCTAAATATTGTTCTTAGAGATTTTTTCAATTCATTTAATTTAAGTCTTTCTCCAATAAATCTAGAGACATTCTTTATAGATATATCAGTTTCTTTAGCGGCATTAAAAATTTCGGGTAATGCAAAAAGACCAATCAATATAGGGATCAAGTGGAAACCATCGTATAATTCTGAAGTTCCAAAAGTATATCTTGGCATTGAGGAAAATGGATCTGCCCCAATAAAGCCAATCCATACTCCTAAACCAAGCATTATTAGTCCTTTAATGACCCGACCAGTCGAAGTAACGGCAATGATAACCAAGCTTAAAAACATTATTGATGCTATTTCTGGTGGTCCAAACTTTAAAACTATAGCTGCAACTGGAATGATCATAAAAAGAGTAAATAGATCACTAAAAAAATCAGATATAGCTGAAGAAAATAAACCCATTTCTAAAGCCTTTCTAGGTTGGCCCTTCTTAGTCAATGCATAGCCATCTTGTACTGTAGCTATTGATGCTCCAGTTCCAGGCATAGAAATTAATATTGCTGGAACACTACCTCCATATATTCCTCCTTTATAGACCCCTATTAAAAAAGGAATACCTATTAAAGGGTCACCAATGATAAAAGATATTGGAACAAGCACTGACATTCCCATAGAAGTTGTAAATCCAGGTAATGACCCCATTAGCATACCTAATAAAAGTCCTGCGCTAACCCAAATAAAAGTATCGAGCCTCAATACTAATTCTAAACCTGAAAATAAAGACTCAAACATAATTAAACTGAAGGTAAATTTTGTAAAATTGGAAGAAGCAATCTTTGTATTATGTCTACCTCTGGTAGTTGTGTCCTTAGTATATGGGTAACTAAAATATAAAAAGTGACCGGTGTAGCTGAGCTAATTATTAGGATTTGAATTATATTTCGATTACCTAATAAAATTGATGTAAGAGACATTAAAAAAAACATAGTTAATGTAAAGCCTAATTTAGTTAAGGCTAGTGCCGAAATAATAGCTAAAAAAATAAATGAAGCTTGTCTAAAAAAGGCAAAGTACGGGATTTTTTTTAGATCATTTAATTTTTCTCGCTTATCTTTTTTTAATTCTATATATAAAAATATTGAGGTAATTATAGAAATAAAAATAAGAACAAGATTAGGAAAGACTCTTGGATTCATCGCGAGAATATCTTTCCCAAGAGAAATAGGAGTTTCAGCTATTAATAAATTTCTAAAAAATAGAGCTAAGACAGCTATAAATAAAATAATTACTGCAAAAATAATATCAGCACGTACTTTAGACATTTATTTTTAAAAAAATAAAAAATTAAGCTACAGCTGAAGAAAGCTTTAGTTTGTTTAAAGGGAGATCAACTGCTTCATTTAGCTCATCTGAAATATCTGCAGCCATATATACCTCCATAACATTTCTTGCTTTCTCGGCTGATACCATAATTGGACGATCAAAACATACTGCTTCTAAATAATTAATAGTCTCATTATGCATAGGGCCAGCAAATACATGGCCAAGGGGCTCACCAGGCATTGAGGACATAGGAAGCTGTATTCCATTATCTATAGTATTAAAAATTACATCTCTATGGGTATCATCAACAACAAGCATGCCATCGGTACCTAATACCTCTATCCACGTCCCTGAATAATTTGGATAGCCTGGAGGCATATTCCATCCTGCTCCAATACTTAGAACAACACCATTATCCATTGTAATAAGTATCCACTGAGAATCTGCTGAACCAGTTACTTCTTTCATAGCTCCAAAAGCACTTTGAGAGTAAACTCGCACAGGCTTAGCTGGCTCCATACACCATAGGACAAAATCTAAATCATGAGTTGCTTCCATAGCTGCTGGGGATAACTTTACCCTACTACTAATTTTTTTCCCTAGACCTCTTGTTATATGTCTACTTACTAATGCCGAAACAGGCTTTCCAATTTTATTCTGATCAATACAGTTTTTGATATAGGCAAATTTTGGATTAAACCTTTGAGAGTAGCCAATAGCAAGTTTCAAATTATTTTCTGAACTAATTTTTATTAACTCATCAGCCTCATCTAAAGTCAACGCTAATGGCTTTTCAAGAAAAACATGCTTACCTGACTCTAAAGACTCCTTAGCCATAGGATAGTGAGTTGTTTCTGGTGTAGCTGAGATTATTATTGTATCCAAAGCCTTATTAGAAATAAGCTCTCGGTAATCTGATGTTGCGTATGTTGCAGATACCTCTTGATTAACCTCTTCAAGTCTATCCTGATTTATTTCTGCTATATGTAGCTCGTTGACGATCGGGCTTGATGAACAAGTATTAGCTCTTATGCCTCCACACCAGCCAGTACCTATAATACCTACATTTATCTTATCCATAATTAATCAACTCCATGGCATGCATAATTAAAATTTATAATAATTCTATAGTAACAAAGCTACAAGAGTAAATTTGGAAGCCACAGCGAAATTTCTGGAAAAACCATTATTAATGATGCTACTAAAATTATGATAAGCCAATAAGGAATTGAACCCTTAAAAATATCAGATAATGTTACATCTGAATCAGGTACTGAAGCCTTTACAGTAAATACTAGTAGGCCCATTGGAGGTGTTAACAGCCCTGCTTCGATAATTAATATCCCATAGATTGCAAAAACAATCTCATTAATCCCAGCTGCAGTAGCAATAGGCACAAAAATAGGGACAGTTAAAAGAATGATGGAAATAGAATCAACTAATGCGCCCAAAAGAAGCCAGACAATAGTCATAATAAGTATTACCATTAAAACTGATAGCCCAGTATCTAGAAAAAGACCCTGTAGCATATTTACACCGCCGCTGACTGCTAGTAATTTTGCATACATAGAACCGGCGATTAATAGAAACATTATTGGTGCTGTTGATCTACCGGCATTAAAAATAGCCTCCTTAAATGCTTGAAATCTCATCCCTTTTAAAAAACCAAGAAAAATACTACCTAATACCCCGAATCCTGCTGCTTCCGTTGGTGTAAAAACACCTAGCCAAATACCGCCAAGGACTAAAACCACAAGAGAAAAAATACCTAAAGCACTCATTAATTCTGAATGATTATTAGAATGGCCATCAAGAGAAAGCTCAGAATTTATTCGAGGTGCAATAGAAGGATTTTTCATTGCCATAAATACACAATAAAATATAAATGCCAAGCCAAGAAGCAAGCCAGGAATTACTCCAGCAAAAAATAATGCACCTACTGATGCTTCAGTTAAAATAGCCCAGACGATCAATAGAATACTAGGAGGGATAAGCATTCCTAAACACCCACAACCAGTTATAACCCCTAAGGCATAGGATTTATTATAACCAGCCTTTCTCATCTCAGGATAAGCTATTCGACTAAATGTTGCAGCTGCCGCTATTGAAACTCCTGATACAGCAGCAAATGCAGCATTACCTAAAACAGTTGCAGCTGCCAATCTTCCGGGAAGGTTCTTTAACGCTCTATCACAAGCCAGATAAAGATCATTAGCCGCACCAGATCGACTAATAATTTCTCCCATTAACATGAATAGTGGAATTACTGCTAAAGTATTGCTCCTAATCGAATCATACGCCGTAGTACCTAGTATCGATAGGGCTATATTTATATCACCGTAACTAAGATAAACACCGATTACACTTGATATTCCTAGAGCAATACCAATGTGAACACCTGAAATAATGAATATCAATAAAATTGCTAATGAATAAAAAACTACTTCAGGTCCCATAATATATTCCTAAAAAAAATTAAAAAACTTAGCTCTACGACTCATGAGGATTAAGCTTTAGTTTACCAGTCCAATCTTGATAAAGGATGTTTAAGTAAACGAAAGATGAAAATAAAGAAGTCACAACTACTAAAAATCTAATTGGATAGGTTGGAACTCTTAGTGCTCCCTCTCCTTCGTATTCACTTACGCCTAATGCTTCAATAGCTGGACCCCATGCACTCAAGGCAGTTCCAATAAAAAATAATAGTCCGCAAATATTAGCGAAAGATCTTAATAGTCTTTTCCAATAATCATTTACAGATCCCAGAACAATAGTTGTTCGTATCATTCCATCTTTATAGATAGCAAATGGAAGTTGCAAAAAGGTTACTGCTACTACTGAATTTTTAATTATTTCTGTAGCTCCAAGAAGAGGAAGGCTGAAAAGATATCGTCCCATCACATCTATAAAGATAACTATGGCTAAAACAATTACCCAAAAAGCAGAAATTATATGTATAGTTCTTGTAATTTTCTCTGTCATGATTTTTTAAAAAATATATTCTTAAACATCTACCCATGATCTTGATTTAACTGATTTTGCAATCGCCTCAAGAACAGCAACGTTCTCTATCCTTTGTTCATTAGTAAATCTGTAAGGCTTGTCATTAATTATAGCTTGTGCCCATTCCTCTAGGTTTGCCCTGACAGGGTCTTTAGGATCAAATGTTTGTGAGTGTTGCTTACCATCCATGCCACATGTTATTAAATGTGTTTTGCCCCCATGCTGTGGATGAGAGTCATCTCTAGCCTCAACCCACATTTTACTCCCAAAAACTGTAAAACGACCATAATAAGGAGTAGCTGAAATGGCGCCCAAAAAGCCAGTAGCACCGTTCTTAAATTTGAGCTCAACATTGACAATATCACCAGTAGGTAGGTCGAGGACTCTTTGAGCAGATTGAGCTGAAAGGCATTCAATCGGACCAAACATTGAAATAAAAAGATCAGTTAAATGAACACCCATACCAGTCATACCAGCTGCTGGTGCCTCCTCATGAGAACCTCTCCAATTATCTGACTCGACTGATGCAAATATGCTGTGAGAAAAATTTGCCTCTACATGCATTTTTTCACCCATCTTACCAGAAAGTACTATGTTGCTTATCTCTTCCATAGTAGGCTCAAATCTTCTTTCGTGACCAACACCCATAACAATATCTGCTTTATCTAAAGCATCTATCATTCTTATTACGCTATCTTTAGTTAAAGAAAGAGGCTTTTCACAAAAAATTTGTTTTTTATAGTCAATCGCCTTGAGAACTTGTTCTTCATGCTGGGAATGAGGAGTGCATAAGATGACAGCATCTACATCAGGATCGTTAAGTGCCTCTTCATAGTTACTAACTAGTGGAATTTTTTTTTGATCTGAAAAATCTTTATGCTTTTCGGGTGTTCTTGCGGTTAGTTTAGTAACTTTTATATTACTGCTACCTTCTAGGGAGCTAACCATATGCTTTCCCCACCAACCAAGTCCTATCATTGCCGCTCTTATCATCTTATCTCCATTACTCTACCTTATAGTCAATTGGCCACTCAAATCCACTCTTGGTAACCTCTTCAATATATGAAATTATAACCTCACTACCTGGCATACCTCTTGAATTTGCTTCTGTCGCCATCTCATTCGGAAAATTAGTTAACGATTCTGCCCATTGAGTTCTTACTTCTTCAGGCAAATCTCTGACAACGGCTCCTGCTAGCCTCAAGCTCTCTAAACCTTGAATTTGTCTCTCATCTAACTCAATAGCTGCTTTAGACTCATATTCTAAGCCTACCTCTCTGATTATAGACTGAACATTACTTGGAAGACGATCAAGGCTTTTAACATTCATAGTCATAATCGCAGCGCCTCCCATTGCTCCAAAACCTATTAGCGTATAATAGGGAGAAGGCTCATGGAGCTTATAAGCGAAATAAGATGAGGGATACATAAGCCATCCAGAATAAACACCTGTCTGAAGCGACATATAAGCATCAGGTAAAGCAGATTGAACTGGAACAACTCCAGCAAACGCCAACCAAGGTAGATTTGGACCCGCACCAGCTATCTTAACGCCGCGTAAATCATCTACCGTATCCCAGGGAATGCTTGACCCAAGATGATAATTATCAAAGCCATTTATTCCTAATAAATACTGCCCATATGATTCTATAAGCTGATTCTCTAACCAAGGATTACTATCATAAACAATTCTACTAATCTTTATCCCTTGTTGTGCATTTTGAGGGCCGAATGGAACAAAATACTGGAAGTTATGTAAAAATAATTTTGCTGGCTCAAAGCAAGTACAAAAAGCTCCAATATCTAAAATACCTATTTGAACAGCTTCTAAAGTCTCGACTACCGATGCAATAGAGCCACCATAACCTTCGACAACTCTTAACTCATGTTCGGTTTCTTCAGCTACACGCCTTTTTATTTCAGGGACAAAATAGTCTCTTATAACCGTTGCATATACAGTTGGACCTGCTGGATGTCCTGAACCAACTCTTAATGTAAAAGTTTCAGCCAAAACTATCGAGTTAAACAACAAAGAAAAGATTGTAGCTTTAAAAAAGTATCTTATTATATTGCTATCCATTAAGGTAAAAAAGAAACTTCTCATCTAGTTGGTCTTTCAGGCTCATTGGTAAATAATTCTGTAATTTTTCCTCTCGGTGTTAAATCTTTCCCTTCAAGGCCTTCATAATTTGGGGCATATCGAGCACACTTAAAAAAAGCGTTAAACATGGTTCCACTATCGGCTGTCATAGTTCTATAAATTCCATAATCCCCTTGAGTTCGATCTCCTACAGGACTTACATATTCCCAGACAACCTCGCCTTCAGGAGTAATTTCAAATATATGGCCATGAGGACCTGAGCAAATTAGAGTATTTCCATTTCCTAGTCTTTGTACTCCAGATATATAGGGGCCATAAAATGCATTAGCCTTTGGAGTTCTATAGCTCCAAATAACTTGGTTTGATATTAGTGGAAGTGAGTCTCGAGCTTGGACTAGGCCCATACCTGGTCTACTTGCTAAGGTGTGTCCAGCTAACATTTCAGGAATATACATTCCTTCTAACATTTCACCCTCATAAGGGTCAATCTCTAGAATTGAAGAAAAAACCTGTCCTAATCTTCTAGTACCATTATCAAAGATAAGAAAATTACCAGTTCCATCTAACTCACTTGGACTTGTTCCAATCTCCCTATCTCTTATCCACTGAATATCATGAGTAAAAAATAATTGCTGGTGGCCATTTGTACTACTTTGCCCTTCATTAGTAGATGAAGGACACTCACCTAAATCATATACACAAGGATTTCCCCATCTAAATAAAAAATCTCCTCTATCGCTGGCCGCTAACTCCCTACTCGCTTCAACATCACCTTCAACAAAAGTATTACCATGGTCAATTACATAAAATTCACTATCTCTTGAATTATTCAAGACTATTTGATCTAGTTCATAATTATAATCAAGGCTATTAATATGAATCCAATCACCAGGGCGATTTCTACCAGAAAAATAAATATCAAGCTTACCTGGATTTTCACTAACGATGCCATAATTTGGAAGACTTGGATCGCGCTCTTGAATTATATGATCTCTAATATTCCATTCCCAGATAACATTTCCATCCAAATCTACTTCGATTAGTCCATCAGGTCTAGAGGAATGATCATTACTTAAAGAAGGATCTAACCCCAAAGATAGTGCTTCATTATGTGAAATATCCATTGATGAAACATATAACAAAGTATTTTGCTCAAGCTTAGGATTCCATATCATTCTAAAATCATGATGCGCTCTAAATCCAGAACGATCATCGGAATACTCCCAAACGACCTCTCCATTCCAATCAACTAGCTGATATATAGCACCTGGAAGTGGGGGCCCTCCTTGATGTGCGCTACGATTAATAACACCACGAAGTAAAAGGCCATTTTCTAATAAACGAGCATGCTTCTCTATTTGTTCCTGTCCAGGAGTCCCAAAGCCTTCTGGATATGGCCAAGAATGCACTACCTGCCCATACATATCTATTAAATAAGTATTCTTTCCCCTAAATGGACTAAAAATGGTATATCCCTGAAAAGCTTTAGAAGGATCGTGGTGTAAAAGCTCTGTTGGGCCTTGAAAGGCCTCATAAGCATATGATGAGATTCCTAAAAAAATGGTTAACAATAAAACAAATAATTTTTTACACATAATGGTATTCCCCTAAAGCATTAGAATAATATTTATATTATATTTTGTTTTTATATTATGCTGGAAGGATAGCACAATTAAGCTATAAACAAACTAGAGTGATAGTTAAATAAAAAAATAATTTTTAGACACTAATATTGCCTTTAGTTAGACAAAAAAAATCTATCGCATCAATCAATCTTAGGTAAAAAAATAAAGTTGGTGCTATAGATCCTAATATATTATGTAATAATGGAAAATAAAAATAAAGCAGGTCTATCAATGTATAAACTTAAGATCCTAATAAGTGCTCTAGCTTTCTTTATAACTTCTGCCTACGGACATCATAATTGGCGTCAAATATATGACATAAATACTGATATAGAAATTGTTGGAGTAATCAATTCTATAGAATGGAGAAATCCCCATATAAGGGTAAATTTTACAGTTAATAGTGGTACCTCGGAAGAACAAATTTACACAACAGAAAGTAATTCAGTAGCTGCTTTAACAAGAATGGAATTGAGTCCCGAGATATTAGCACCAGGGACACCTGTTCGTGTAGCAGGATATCGCTCAAGAATATCTGAAAGTGATATATTTATGACTCACCTCCTACTTCCGGGTAACAGGGAAGTTGAGTTCATGCTTGATACTAAACCGAGATGGCCGGAAGCCGAGGCATTAGTAAATACGACTAGAGTGCTTGGTAATCTAACTGAGCCAGATTTCTCTAAACGTCCCACGTCTATCTTTGGTGTATGGTCTACTGTCTTTTATTCTGAAGGTAGTCATCGAGCCTTGAATAATGATCCGATACAGTGGACCGAGAAAGGGGTAGAAAAAAATAATGAATCTATTAATATTAATAATCCACGAATTGATCCTAGCTGTAGCCCAAAACCTATGCCTGATGTAATGGGTGCGCCTTACCCAATTCAAATTATTGATCAAGGTGAGATCATTATAATACATGCGGAAGAGTTTGACTCTATCCGAGAGGTCCATATGAATTTACCACATGACAACGCTGAGACTTCCAGTATCCTAGGATACTCTACCGGTAGATGGATTGGTGAAACTCTTTCAGTCGCTACTACCTTTGGCTCAAAATCGGGTATGCAAATTCAAGAAACATTTCATTTAAGTGATGATCATAATCGGCTTCTCTATAGTCAAGTCATTATCGATCCAGAAATGCGATCTATGCCAACTATTAATAAGAAATGGTGGCAATATCAACCTGGTGCATTTGTACAGCCTTATGAATGTTCTTACTAAAATAATATTATAAAAGTGAACTACTATTCGAGGTATTTAAAAATTAATCTCTAATTTCTATATCTGATTTAAACTAAACAAAAAGTATTAAATTTTTAGCATAAGTTTAGTTTGTCATTCCCATGCCCATGCCCATGCCCATGCCGCTTGCTCTACTTCTTGGATTATCTGTACCACCTGAATTACCATCCCTACTCCAAGCTGGATAAAGAGGCCATTCAGTTCCATCTCCTTGAATTAAAGTTCTTGCTCTCATCTCTAGAGAACCATCCCTAGAAGGCCAGCCACTGATAACTATTCTTTCTCCCACAGCAACAGTTTCAGGGGTCATACCATTCCTACTTGCTACGCCGGGTGCTGCAGTTGGCAATACCCAACTAAAGATCTCTCCATCTTCTTCAACATCAATAAATATCTCTATATGAGGGTTCTTCCAATCATACTTAGTAACTATACCCTCAAGGGTGATAGTCTGAGCAGCATCATATCTCATTCGATAATTATGATGAGATAAAGAAGGAGCGCTAAGAAAAAGAATTAGTATAAAAACTGTTTTTTTCATTATATTTACCTTTGCAAAATGCTAGGATAGGTCTCTTTTTAAAACAGAATATATTAAAAATTTAGGAGTTACCATGATAAATTCGTCTTTTGCGTTAACTTGGATAAAATTAATACTTGTTAGTTTCGTTATTTATGGATGTGGTCAAAGTCCACAACTATCAATTAATACTATTGATCTGATCCAAAATCCTAACCCAACTGTCCCTTTAGCGGCGATACTTAGTATAAGCGCTAGCGAACCAACAACCCTATCAATAAATATTGATGATGGGGAAAAAAATTGGGTTATTAGTCCCAGTGATCTTATGCAAAGTAATCATGAGGTGCCAGTCTTAGGTATGCGATCTGACCGAATGCATACAATTACCGCCTCTTTGACAAATGCTAATGGTAATTCGGTTACTTCAGACGAGTTATTTTTTGAGACGCCTCCTTTGCCTGAAGCTTTTCCAACTCCAGTAATTAATGCTTATGAGGAAGGGGAAATAGAGCCCGGCGTTACTTTATTCAATATAAATGGAAGATGGAATAATGATTATCCTATGGTTTCCACACCAGAAAACTTTTCACCAGCAATTATTGTTGATGATATGGGTGAAATTATTTGGTACTACCTTCCAGAAGATTTCAGAGTCCATGATGTTAGACCTTGGGGAAGTGAGGGGAACCTAGTTATTGAAGTTTGGGCTCCAGCTGCTTGGGGTGGAAAAGTAGAGATTGATATGCTTGGAAATATCAAAAGGCGTTGGCATTTCACAGGTACTGCTGAAAATATTGCTGAAGGAAGTATCCCTGTTGAAACAGATTCTTATCACCATGATTATTCAGAGTTACCTAATGGAAATATTTTATTGTTGAGTTCAGAAAATAGAGTGATTGAAAATTGGTATACGAGTGAAACAGACCCTAATGCGCCAAGAGCTGATCAAAATGTTATTGGTGATGTCATTATTGAAATGACATTAGAGGGTGAGGTTATTCGTGAATGGAAAATTCACGATATCCTAGATATTAATCGTATTGGTTATAATTCTCTAAGAAAAAATTACTGGGCAAATCACTATCAATATGCAGATTATGTAGACACAGAGACGTATGGACCAGTTAATGACTGGTCTCATGGAAATGCAATTATTTACGAGCCAAAAGATCATTCTTTTATTATGTCGGTACCCTATCAAGATGCAGTTATAAAAGTTGATATGGATACTGGAGAGCTTGTATGGATTTTAGGCAACCATGATAATTGGGTTGAGCCATGGAGCGATAAATTACTCACACCTGTAGATCACGTAGAATGGTCTTATAAGCACCATGCTATCTCGCATACAGAAAAAGGTACTTTCTTATTATTCGATAATGGTGTCGGTAGGGCTTCGCCTTTTGATGAAAGAATGCCTCTTGAAGAAAGTTACTCTAGAGCCGTTGAATATGCAGTAGATGAAGAAAATATGGAAGTTAGAGAAGTTTGGGATTACGGTCCTGAAGATGAAGTATTTTTTGGAAAATATCTTGGTGATGTTGATTGGCTACCTCAAATGGACAATGTTCTCATAAATGCAGGCGGTCGAGAAACTAATAGCGAAGGAGTTAATCAGATTCCACAAATAGAAGGCACTCAAAGATGGGCTAGTCTTATGGAAGTTACTAACGACTCTCCACCAAAAAAAGTTTGGGAGATGCAGCTTAAGCAAGATGATTCTAACTGGGCAATTTACCGATCAGAAAGATTACCTAGTATCTATCATTGGATTGATTAATATATTGAAAGCAATTAACAGCCTATCTTCAAAAAGATAGGCTGTTATTTTTAGGAGTTACTATGCAATTCATTTCTTCATTGAAGTTTTATTCTATTTATTTAATTCTTTTATTTTCGCAAACTATTTATGCACAAACTAACTCAAACTCCTATATAGTCACCTATCTTGAGGTTAATCCTGCGGCAATTGATAAATCAATAAATTTATTAGGACAAATTTCTCAATCTAACTTAAATCTACAAGAAAATATCTTTTATGTTGTATTACAAAGAATCGGTCGTCCAAATCACTTCGCCATAATTGAGGGATGGGATAGCACTTCTTCGATGAATAATTATCTTAGCTCTTCAGTAAAGTTAGATTTCCAAAAAAATATAACACCTTTTTTATATAGCCCATATGATGAAAGGATTCATTCTGCTTTAACTACTAACGATTGGACAGCAGAGGGTGAAAAAAATAGCGATATAGTTTTTGGTGTAACTCATATTGATATTGTGCCAACTAGCCTAGATACAGGAATTAAAATTATACAAGAATTGGTTAGCTATAGTAGGAATGATGACGGTAATATTTTCTTTGATGTTCTTACGCAAGAAAGCAGAAAAAATCATATGACATTAATTGAAAGTTGGGATAATTCTAGTAATCAAATCTCCCACTCTTTGCAAAAGCATAGCTCTTCTTTTAGATCTTCACTTCTTCCTATCTCTGGAAGCCTTTATGATGAAAGAGTTTATAAAAAAATTTGGTAATGACTTTAGCTGAACTAAAAAAAAACCAGAAAGCTAGGATAATGGATATTAATCTAGAAAATCCTAATATGATTAGGTTAATGATATTAGGCTTAGTAGAGAATGCAGAGGTAGAATTTATTAGTGCTTCACTAGGGGGGGATCCAATTGAATTTGATCTATATGGAAGTGCTATTTCATTAAGAAAATCTGAAGCAAAAGAATTTCAAATAGAAATAATATAGTTATGTCAAATACAGATATTAAAATTCCTATTAGAAAAATTACTATTTCCTCAAAAAAAACAGTAGCAATTATTGGTAATCCTAACTCAGGGAAAAGTACAATATTTAATAGGCTTACGGGACTTAAACAATATACAGCAAATTATTCAGGTGTAACTGTTGAAAAACATTTCGGAAAAGTACTACTAAATAAAGATCTAGTTAATATTATTGATTTGCCAGGTACCCACTCCTTATACCCTTACTCTGAAGACGAAAAAATATCAGTAGATGTTTTAAAAGGAAAAATGGATGGTACATCTACTCCAGATATAATTTTAGCTATTGTAGATATAACTAAACTATATCAGAGTCTTTTTTTAATACAGCAGTTAATTGAACTAGGTAAGCCTCTAATTATTGCATTTAGTATGATTGATACTGCAAATAACAAAAATATAGATATAGACCTTAATAAGCTCTGCAATAAGATAGGAAATGTGTCTTTCTGTAAAGTAAACGGTACTACCGGAGAGGGGATTGATAAATTAAAAAAACTTTTAGCTAAAGAACTAAATAAAAATCCTATTAAAAAAGAAAATATTCGTAATGATAATAATCATGACCTTGCCAATGAGATAAGAGATAGATATAAAAATATAAAAATAATTTTATCAGATGTAGTAAAAAAAACTCACGGCCCTAAAAAGTGGTTCGTAAAACTAATAAGCTGGATAAACCAACCTATTCAAGCAAGTATATTATTCTTAGGAATAATGGCAACTATCTTCCAAGCAGTCTTTTCATGGGCTAATCCCCTTATGGAATTAATTGACAATGGTGCAAATCTCCTTATTACTCAAATTGAAACCAATTTTCCTGCAGGTTTATTATCTAGTTTTCTTATGGAAGGTTTAATTGGTGGAGTTGGAAGTGTGGTAATTTTTCTACCTCAAATATTAATCTTATCTTTTTTTATAATAATAATGGAGGATACAGGTTATTTAGCGAGAGCAGCCTTCCTAGTTGATAAAGCAATGAAAGTAGCTGGTCTATCAGGACAATCTGTTATTCCAATGCTCTCTGGTTTTGCTTGCGCTGTTCCGGCAATTATGGGAACTAGAGTGATACCAAATAGAAGAGATAGAATTGCTACTATACTAGCTATACCTTTTATGACATGCTCAGCAAGACTTCCTATTTATGCCCTCTTGATCGCAGCATTTGTTCCAAATACTCAATTAGGCTTCCTAAATCTTCAAGGCATAGTCCTATTTGGATTATATTTATTAGGAATTTTTGGTGGCGTTTTTACAGCTCTATTGCTCAAAAAAACAGCACTAAAAGGTAGTAATCCAACATTTATTTTAAGTCTCCCGGAATTTCATTTACCTAATATCCAAACAGTCTTTATTAAGATGATAGATAGGGGAAAGATTTTTATTAAGAGAGCTGGAACAGTAATATTTTTAGTTGCAGTATTTATTTGGCTACTTGCATATTTTCCAAGATCAGAAGAAATAGAATCTCAACGTGCTTTACTTGTTTATGAAGCAGGACAGACTCTAGAAAATGACGAATTAACGAATGAAATTAATAGGATAGAAAATGATTTCTCTGCACAACATCTAGCTCAAAGTTATTTAGGAAGATCAGGACAAATAATTGAGCCTATTTTTAGGCCAATAGGCTGGGATTGGAAAGTTTCTGCTGCGGTTATTGCAGGATTTCCTGCAAGAGAAGTAGTAATAGCAGTGCTAGGCACTATATATGCCGTTGGCTCGGAAGCTGATGAGGCTAGCCTTGCTACAAGACTTAAATCTGCGACTTGGCCTGATAATACCCCAATCTTTACCCTTCCAATGGTTTTAGGAATGCTTATATTCTATGCATGGTGTATGCAATGTGCGGCAACATTAGCGATAATGAAAAGAGAAACTAATAGCTGGAGATGGCCATTATTCTCATGGGTATATATGACAATTCTTGGGTATGTTGGAGCATTAGCTATATATTTTTCCTTCAATTTAATATTAAATTAGGAAATGGTAAATAATGAATCTAAAAAGAAATATTGGAAGGATAATATTAAATTAGTCTGTTCCTGTCTTTTAATCTGGTTTTTAGTATCTCTTGGCTTCTCCGTTCTCTTAGTAGACATACTTAATAGTTTTTCTTTTTTTGGTTTTAAGCTTGGTTTTTGGTTTGCACAACAGGGTTCTGTAATTACTTTTATTATTATTATTTTTTTCTATGCATATAAAATGAATAAGTTAGATAAAAAATATAATCTGGAAGAAGAATAAAAGTTGTGGACCTAAAGACCCTAACCTACCTTATTGTTGGACTAAGCTTTGTTATTTATATCGCGATAGCTATATGGGCAAAAGCATCTACTACGGGCGAATTCTACGTAGCTGGTAAAGGGGTAAATCCTGTTATTAATGGGATGGCTACAGCTGCAGACTGGATGTCAGCCGCTTCGTTTATTTCTATGGCTGGTGTAATTGCTTTACTTGGCTATGATGGCTCTGTTTATCTAATGGGGTGGTCAGGTGGGTTTGTTTTGCTAGCTCTTCTTATAGCTCCCTATCTAAGAAAATTTGGTAAGTTTACTGTTCCTGAATTCATAGGTGATCGCTTTGAATCAAAACTAGCAAAAATAGTTGCTGTAATATGTCTAATTTTCATTTCTTTTACTTATATCGCAGGCCAAATGAGAGGTGTAGGAATAGTATTTTCTAGATTTTTAGAAGTCCCAATCGGTGTTGGACTAATTATTGGCATGAGTGTTGTTTTTATATATGCAGTACTTGGCGGAATGAAAGGGATTACTTATACGCAAGTTGCACAGTATTGTGTTTTAATTTTTGCTTATACCGTACCTGCTATCTTTATAGCATTTCAGCTAACTGGAATAGCAGTGCCTCAAGTTGCATTTGGAGCTCAAATAAAAAATGAGTCGATCTTCCTACTCCAAAAACTTGATCAAATAGTTACGAGTCTTGGCTTTAATGAGTATACATCTTCAAGTAGAGGAATGATTGATACTTTTTGTATAACAGCAGCTCTCATGATTGGGACAGCAGGTATGCCCCATGTCTTAGTAAGGTTTTTCACGGTACCAAAAGTTAAGGATGCAAGAAATTCAGTCGGTTGGGCTTTACTATTCATTTCAATTTTATATCTTACAGCACCAGCTGTTGGTTCGATGGCTAGATTAAATTTAATTGAAACAATCCAAATAGGGCAAGTCGGTGAAGCTGAAGGAAATATCACTTATGCTGAAAGACCAAATTGGTTTAAAACATGGGAACAGACAGGGCTTCTTGAATTTAATGACTTAAATAATGATGGCAGAATACAGTATTATTATGATGCTAATCCAGAATTTTCTGAACAGGCTAAAAGTTTTGGTTGGGAGGGAAATGAATTATCTGTTGACCCGGACATAATGGTATTAGCTAATCCTGAAATTGCAAATCTGCCAAATTGGGTAATTGCACTAATTGCTGCTGGTGGCATAGCCGCTGCATTATCAACTGCTGCTGGCCTCTTACTAGTAATTTCAGCAGCAATTTCTCATGACCTACTTAAAGGCCTATTGATTCCAAAAATTTCTGAAAAAAATGAGCTACTAGCAGGGAGGATTGCTGCTACATTCACTATCTTTATAGCTGGATTACTTGGATACTATCCCCCTGCATTTGTTGCTCAAGTAGTAGCTTTTGCGTTTGGGCTAGCAGCGGCATCATTGTTTCCTACCATTTTATTAGGAATATTTAATAAACGAGTGAACTATCAAGGTGCTATTTCTGGAATGATTGTTGGTTTAATGTTTACATATTTATATATTGAAAGTTATAAAGGATTATTTCTCAGATGGATCGGCTCACCTTGGTTTGAAAATACAACAGAAAATTGGCTATTCGGAATTTCTCCTGAGGGAATTGGAGTTATAGGCTTATTACTAAATATTTCAATAACGCTAATAGTTAGTTACTCAACAAAGCCACCATCAGAGAGTGCAATAGCACTTGTTGATAAAATAAGATATCCTAAAAACATATAATTTAGACATTATCGTCTCCAAGTATCTTTGCTAAATTCATTGTTGAAGAGCTAGACTCGAAAGCTATTTTAACAATCATTGTCAGAGGAACTGATAATAACATTCCCGCTGCTCCGAAAACCCAGCCCCAAAAAACTAAAGATAAAAAAACAACTAAAGTTGATAGTCCTAATCGTCTACCCATAATACGTGGTTCTAAAATTCCACCAATAATTAGATTAATGCCTAAATACCCTAATGCCACTAGACTGGATTGCAAAATACCTAACTGAATAAATGCTAGTACTACAGGCGGAACAGCCGCTATTAGAGAGCCAATATTAGGGATATAATTTAATAAAAAAGCTAGCAGTCCCCATAAGGGTGCGTAATCTAAACCAACTAAAAAGGCAATAACTGTTGCAAGAATACCAGTCACTAAACTAATAACTGTTTTAATACTTAAATAATGCTGCATAGAGGAAGTAAAGCGTTTGAAATAATCAGGATCATCACTAGACCAACCAGTTAGTAATCCTATTTTTGCAGGGAAAGTAGAAGCCTCTAGCAATAAAAAAATTACAGAAAGAATAATTAATACGAAGTTAGCAAAAAGTCCTTGTAGGCCGTTAAATAGATTTGCTACTAAAGCCATTGGTGAAGCAATTTCAAATTGATTAAGAATCTGAGTTACTGTGAGCTCCTGGCCAAAGCCCATTGCAATACTTGTTACCTTTTGGTTTAAAAGATCTTCATAGAAAGGTAGTCTTTCTGTAAATCCAGCTATTTGAGCACTAATAAAAATACCAGTTACTGTTAGGACTGCAATAATGACCATAACAACAAATAAAACAGAAAGGCCTAGTGGGACTTTGTAACTACTCAAATAATTTACTAGTGGCATAAAAATAATTGATAAGAAGACTGCAAATAAAAAAGGTACAAGAATACTACTTGCGGCTTGAGCCGCGAAAATAATAACTATAGTAGCTGCAATAGCTAACAAACTATTAATCATTGATGTCTTTTCACTTGTTATATTTATGTCAATCTCCTAATACAAGATTATTAAGTTTTTCTGCTGAAGAAACAATAGTTTTTTTATTAATAGAAGCTAAATATTCGATACTTTTATTATCTGATAAAATAGTTTTTTTGTTCATGCTCATTAAATTTGCTCTTTTATTTTCAGGACCTTGCTCCTTTCCTATGCCTCCACCAAACTCAATAAATAAAATTGGTTCTTGTTCTATTGCTTTCTTCATAGAATCAAGCCATAGAACTGGTGAGAATATTTGAAAATACAAAGTAGAGCGAAAAGCGTCTTCTATAGCTTCATAAAAGGAAGCTTGATCATCGGGTATAGAGTGTTCAATTAAAGGATGAAGATTAGCACTATGATTTGAAATAATTGAGGGGTGCACTATTGCATCTGAAAAACGAATACTGAAGTTAGTATTTAATAAATCTTCATAGAAATTTTCAGCCGCAGGAGCCATAAGGTGGCTATGAAAAGGCCCCTCTGTATTTAATTTAATAGCCTTAATTCTTTTATTAAATGAAGCTATAGAATTTAAAAACAGGTCAACTGCTCTATCATTACCAGCTAGTACAGTTTGTTTTTCTGAATTATGTGCTGCTAAACTCAGAAAAGTACTTGCAGCATACTTTTTAGCTGTTTCAAAATTAAGATTAGTTGCCACCATACTTCCACTTGCGCATTCGCTCATTATCTCTGCTCTTCTTTTTACTAGCTTTATTGCTTTAGAAAAAGAAAGAGTGTTTGTAGCAACTAGCGCTGCATACTCTCCTAAACTATGTCCTAAGGCAAGATAAGGTCTAACAAGCTCTTTATCGCTAACCAAAGAAAGCATGGATTCCATACAGGCTATTTCATGTGTTAGTAAAGCTGGCTGTGTAAATTCTGTTTTATCTAGTTTATTTTCTGGGTCATTTATAGAAAGCTCTATCATGTCATAACCAAGTACCTCGCTTGCTTGATCATAGATTTTTCTAGCAACATCAAATTCCCTAATTATATCTGATCCCATTCCTTTATATTGGCAACCTTGACCTGGGAAAATATAAATTATTTTATTTTGATTATTTGGGCTATAGTAGTTTTTACTTTTTTTTAACAATTATTTACTCCTTATTTCTAAATCATCCACTGTTATCAATAATATAAATCCGATAAATAATAATAGTAAAACAACAGAAACTCCTATTCTTTGTGAATTGGTCCATTGCGTCAACACTCCTAGTAAGAAAGGGCCTATAAATGCAGTCAGCTTTCCTGAGAAAGCATAAAAACCAAAAAACTCATTCTTTTTTTCTTTTGGTATAAATCTTGCCATTAATGATCTACTAGCAGACTGATTTGGACCTGCAAAAAAACCAAATAGTGCCCCTGCTAGCCATAACCAAGTTCTCTCAGTTGCTAAAACTGCTAATAAAGTGGCAATAAAAAGGAAAACTAGAGAAATAAGAATAGTTTTTTTTCCACCAATAACATCATCAATATAGCCCATAATAAAGACGCCGATACCTGCTGATATATTTAAAACTATCCCAAATATTAGTACCTCAGCTAAAGTAAAATTAAATGTTCCAGCAGCGTATATCCCACCAAACGCAAAAACAGTCACCATTCCATCGTTATAAATCATTCTAGCTAGCAAAAATCTGATTATTTGTTTATATTTTCTTAGCTCTCTCCATGTGCCTTTTAATTTTAAATATCCCTCTAAAATTAAATTCTGATTTGTCTTTAATTTTGGATCCTTATCCTCTAAATAATAAAAAAGAGGAATGCTAAAAATTAGGAACCAACTAGCAACTAATAAATTAGTTGCTCTAATGTTTTCTCCGTTTTCTTTAGTAAGTCCAAACCATGGAATTTCTGGCTGGACAAAACAAAAAAGCGCAATAGATAAAGATAATAAACCGCCAGCATACCCAAAGCTCCAAGCGAGACCAGAAATACGGCCTATATTTGAAGAATCTGAAAAATCAATTAAAAATGTATTATAAAAAACAAGTGCAAATTCATAAGCTGTGTTGGCAAAAAAGAAGAACAAAAGGGCTAAAAATACATAACCTGGCTGAATAGGATAAAGAGCTAAGGTAGAAATAACACAGATTAAAGTAAAGAAAATAATAAATTTTTTTCTATAAAAGCCGCAATCAGCTATAGCGCCTAAAATAGGTGAAAATAATGCAACTACAATAGCTGTAATTGTTACTACTCTTGACCATAAAACTGTTCCAGTAATTGGATCAGGAGCAATCACTTGTGTAAAGTATGTTGCGTATATGAATGTTAATACAAGAGTACTATATGCTGAGTTTGCAAAATCATATAAGGCCCAAGACCATATTTTTTTTGTTTTCTCTTGTAGATCTAGCATTTAAAAAATCTTTTTAATTAATTCGCTTAATTAGCGGTTTGTTTCCAAATCTATCTTTCCACTTTGGAATAGCATCTTTATTACAGATATTTTCTGGAATTAAACTAGAAAAAGAATCTAAAATAGCTTTAGTCGCCCCTGGAATTGCTGGAACCAAAGTACCAGGGTAGTTGGCACTAACCATATGAGGGCTAAGGATTAAATTATCTCTAATATTTCGTATATAAGAATTCTCAGGAGGAGGCTCCTCAGGTAGGACATCTAATGCCGCACCCAATATATTTCCACTATCCAAAGAGCTAGTTAGAGCATCTATATCAATAATGGGGCCTCTTGCTGTATTAACCAAGTAAGCTGTTTTTTTCATTTTTTCTATATTCTCTTTATTAAACATATTTCTAGTTTCATTTGTAAGATTGCAATGTATAGAAATAATATCTGACGATTTCAACAGATCATCTAAATCCACTCTTTTAACTTTATGTTTAGAAAAAACAGAATCTGGTAAATAAGGATCATAAGCTAAAATATCTATATTCCAAGGGCAAAGCAGATCTGCAACTCTTGAACCTACTCTTCCTAAGCCAATAATCCCAATAGTAACTCCCTTATAGCCATCATCCCTTTTACCTAAGTATGTACCCATAAGATTATCATCACGCCATCCACCGCTTTTCACATGGTGATCCCTGGCACCTATTTTCTTTGTTAGGCTTAGCATAAGAGCTATAGTGCCTTCTGCAACTCCTCCCCAGTTAGCCTCTGTTGGGCTATTAGTTACTAGAATGCCTTTATCAGTAGCAGCATCTAAATCAATGTCCTCAAAACCTATTGTATATTTTGAAATAATCCTGAGATCTGGAGTATGCTCTAAAAACATTCTATCTATAGGTATTTTTTTTATAGTTGCCCCCATCAATGCATTAGCACCTTTAGCAATTTCGAGAACTTTATTTTGCTCAATACCAGATTTCCAATCAGAAGACCCAAGTGTAACTTCGCAACCTCTTATTTCAAGCTCGCGATGTGATTTTTTAGAATCATCGATTGGTATATAAATACAAACTTTAGGTTTGTTCATATTAAATATATTGATTAAATGTTAAATAGCTCATGTGAACCATCTATAATCATCTGACATGAGACATAGAAAATAATAATAGCTCCTAAATATGCTATCCATTGATTCTTATTAATAATCTTAGCAATAAAAGTTGCTGCTAAACCCATAAATGCAACAGATAAAGCCAATCCTACTACTAATATCCATATCTCTTCCCTTGCAATACCAGCAACAGCTAAAACGTTATCTAAAGACATAGAAATATCAGCTATAATTATTTGAAAAATAGCTTGTCCCATAGTTTTTTTAGATTTATCGCTATATTCACCAGTACTATTTTCTTTTGTATTAGAGCTTAAATGGTGCCTTCTCAAGTCTGACCAAAGTTTCCAGCTAACCCAGAGCAATAATAATCCACCAATAAAAAGCAAGCCTGTTATCTGAAGTAACTGAACAGTTATAGATGCAAAGAAAATCCTCATCACAGTGGCAAATAGAATTCCAATAACCATTGCTTTGGCTCTCTGTTCTTTCTTAAGCCCAATAGTCGCCATTGCAATTACAATTGCATTATCTCCAGCTAATACGATATCAACTAGCAATACCTGAAAAAGCGCTGACATCGAGTCCATTGTAAGTATTTCCATAGAGACCTATATTAATTAAATTATATTATTTTTATAATTTTTTGATTTTGTTATTATTCATTATATCTAGTTATTTGGCACCATGAATAGCTTAAGGTTTTATAAATTAGAGGCAAATAAATAATACAATGAAATCAAATATTTTTTTCATATCTTTAGCGTTCTTGCTATTAATATCTAATACTGCCTTATCACAGACAGATGAGGAGAAGATAGAAGAGATTATTGTAGAATCTACAAGGTTGGAACAACCTTTATTAAATATCCCAACAGCAATAAGTATTATTAGTAAAAAAGAGATTGAGCAAGGAAGGCAACAAATAAATATAGATGAAGCTCTATCTAGAGTTCCTGGTCTATTTATTCAAAATAGATATAACTTTGCGCAAGATTTAAGGATATCAATTAGAGGATTTGGATCAAGATCAAGCTTTGGTATTAGAGGAATAAAAATACTTGTGGATGGAATACCAGAAACATTACCAGATGGACAAGGACAAGTGGATAGTATTGACTTTAACTCTTTAAAACAAATAGAAATAATTAGAAGTCCTAGTTCATCCTTGCACGGTAATGCCTCAGGAGGGATTATAAATTTTATTTCGGATGATAGTATAGAACCGATAATTTTAACTAAGTTTATTTCGGGGATAGATGGTTACGATAAGAAACAAATAAAAATCAAAAATAACTATAAAAATATAAACTATTCTCTAGGATTGGCAGAAACAAACTATCAAGGATATAGAGAACATAGCGAATCAAAAAATAAACAATTCTCTATGAGAATGAATTTAAATTTCAGTGATAACAAGACTTTAATAGCATCATTCAATCATACAAATCAACCACTATCAAAAGATCCGGGAGGGATAAATATTTTACAAGTAGAAAGTAATAGAAGACAGGCTAGAGATAAAAATATTTTATTTGATGCTGGAGAAGAATTAAAAAATAGTAAAATAGGGCTCTCTTTAAATTATCCTATTAATAGCTATCATTTGATTAAGGCTAATATTTTTAATATATCTAGGAGTTTTAAAAATAAGTTACCATTTAATAATGGAGGATCTGTAGACTTATCTAGATCATTCTACGGCGGAGGTTTTTCATATACATTCAGTAAAGAAAATAGCTTTAATAATAGATTAATTATTGGTACTGATTTTGAAAATCAAAATGATGAGAGAAAAAGATTTAATAACTTTAATGGAATACTCGATAGTATCTCATTTAATCAGAAAGAAACTGTTAAGATAAATGGTCTCTTTATTAGAGATGAGTTTACTATTAATAATTTTGATATTAATTTAGGCCTTAGAAGCGATATAATCTCTTTTAATATTAATGACTATTATTTATCAAATGGAAATGATTCGGGAGTAAGAAATTTAAACCATACAAGCCCTTCTTTAGGCATTCTATATAATATAACTAATGATAGTAAAATATTTACAAATTTTTCAACTTCATTTCAGACCCCTACAACTACTGAATTTGCTAATCCTGCTGGGACAGGAGGCTTTAATCCTAAGCTTGGTCCTCAGTCCTCTGATAATATGGAAATCGGATTTAGATCATCTGGAGAAAATCATAACTATGAGATAGTTATTTTTAAAACTAAATCGACAGATGAAATCCTTCCCTACGAACTAGAAAATAGTCCAGGTAGAAATTTTTTTCATAATATAGGTAAATCTAGTCGAAAAGGTTTAGAGTTATCTTCTATGTATTCTGTAAGTGAAGAGGTTTCAATCAACTCAAGTTATACATTTTCTAGTTTTAAATTTAAACATTTCATTGATAAAAATAATAATTTTTCAGGAAATTTCATACCTGGTATTCCAAAAAATATGTTTTATACTGAACTCCTTTATGAAAATAGTAGCAACTTTTTTGCATCAATAGATTTTCATCATATAGGTAAAATATTTACTAATAATAAAAATGCTATTTCTACAAAAGGATATAACCTATCTAATATCAGGATAGGTTTAGAGTATAATTTAGCAGATTTTATAATTAATCCTTTTTTAGGAATAAGTAATATATTTGATGAAGATTATAATTCTAATATAAGAATCAATGCATTCGGTAATCGTTATTATGAGCCTGGACCGGGACAATCTATCTATTTTGGAATCTCAGTTTCTTCTTTATTTAAATAATTATGGATGTATATTTAGGATTAGGCTCAAATATTGGTGATAGAGCAAAAAATCTCTCTCAGGCAATAAATTTTCTTAAAAAAAATAATATTTCAATTATTAAAATATCTCCTATAGTGGAAACACCCGCATTGCTACTTGAAGGATCACCTTATAATTGGAATAAGCCATTTCTGAATCTTGTTTTACTTTGCAAAATAAATAAAGATCCTGAGTCATTTCTTACTGATATAAAAAATATAGAAAAAAAATTAGGAAGAAAAGATAATAAAAGATGGTCTCCAAGGGAAATTGATATTGATATACTATCTTGGGGTAATAAATTATTATCAACAAAGAAATTAACTATACCCCATCCTAAGTTACATGAGAGAAACTTTGTATTAACGCCTCTGCTTTCATTAAAACCAAGATTAAAACTACCTGGAATAAATAAAAATATTATTCAGCTCTCAGAAGATATAGATAATCACATCCCTTTATGGATGGGTATATTAAATATAACTCCAGACTCATTTTCAGATGGAGGAATATATAAAAATATTTTTGATATTGAAAAGAAAATAGATGACATGATAGAAAATAGTGTAAATATAATTGATATTGGTGGAGAATCAACTCGTCCAAATGCAAAAGAAGTTTCCCCAGAAAAAGAGTGGGAAAGAATTTATCCAGTACTCCAATTACTCCTAAATAAGAAAAAAAATAATTTATTTTTCCCTCTTTTAAGCATAGATACTTACCACCCTGAAACTGCTATTAAGGCAATTAATATTGGAGTTGATTTAATTAATGACGTTAGTGGTCTTACAAATATTGAAATGCAGAATATAGCTAGAAATAGCAATCAGGATTGGGTAGCAATGCATAACATTGGAATACCAGCAAATAAAAATAAGATAATTACTGGAAAAACTACTAAAGAAATCAAAAAAAATTTAGAAGATTGGTTGACTCATAATATTAAAAATTGGGAGAAAGCTGGTATAGATTTAAATAGAATAATTTTTGATCCTGGGATAGGTTTTGGGAAGGATGCCAATCAGTCCTATAAAATTCTATCTACTATTGGAAGTTTTAAGAAATATGGATTAAGGATATTAGTAGGTCATTCAAGAAAATCTTTCTTAAATGATCTAATTGGAAGCGGTAATAGGGACTCATCTACTTTAGGGATTTCAATGAAGCTATTACAGCAGAAAGTAGATATATTAAGAGTTCATAATATTGGTCTTCACACTGAAGCTTATAAAGCCTGGCAAAGAATCTATTAATCTCTAGCCTATATTGAAATACCTGTGCCTAATTTATTATCGTAATGATGCCAAATAAGTCTAGCAGCTATAGATCTTAATGGTTTCCACCTCTCGCCATTTTTTGAATAATTGTTAACATTACTTTCATTTAACAAATCTTTTGTGCCTTTAATTAATCCTAGATCATTTGGTGGCCATATATCTAATCGTTCCATGGCACTAAGCATATATATCGATGCAGACCAGGGACCAATACCTGGAAATCTTATAAGTTTCTGGAACACAATATCATCGCTATCCTTATTTAACTCTGATAAAACTAAATCGCCATTATTTACTGATTCTGCTAAATTATAGCAATAAAAAGCTTTCTGCCTCGAGAGCCCTTGCTTTCTAAGCCCTTCTATACCTAGGGCAATCACTCTATCAGCGGTTACCTCATGAATATTTTTCTCTAAATTTTTGAATATAGTAGATGCTGCTAAAGTTGATATTTGCTGTTCAATGATTATCAAGATTATTGACCTAAAAGAAGGTTCTCGGTGCCAATACTTAGGCATCCCCCATAGCTTTAGAACTTCACTTATCTCTGAATACTCAATAGCTAGTTCATTTACATATTTTTCAAAATTTTTGTTTTTTATTTTAGTCATAAAGAGTTGTAATCTACTAAGAAATAAAAATAATACCAGAATCAATTGAAAAGATATAAAATGAACACAATTGACTTATAAGGAAAATATGAAAAATACAAAAGTAGGCATAAGTGGTCTATCGACCTACTTTCCTCCATACAAAATAAACCTCGAGAACTGGTCTGACTGGTCAAATATTAATTGGGAAAAAATTAGCCATGTCGTAGGAAATAGCTTTAGAATGAAAGGGCCTGATCAGAGTATCTATACCTTAGCTGCATCTGCTGTTTTGAAATTAATCGATCAGTATAATATTGATCCATCATCTATCAGTTTTCTTGGCCTAGGTACAGAATCTAGTACTGATAATTCTGCTGGAGCTATTATTATAAAGGGAATAGTTGATAAAGCCTTAAAACAAAAAGGCTTAAACCTAATAAATAGAAATTGTGAAGTTCCGGAATTTAAACATGCATGCTTGGGTGGGATATATGCTTTGAAAAATGCATTAAGATCTTTAGCATTAGATTCTAGAAAAAGTTGTGCGATAGTCGTTAGTGCTGATATAGCTACATATGCAATAGGTAGTTCTGGAGAAGCTACTCAAGGTGCTGGAGCAGTAGCAATCTTATTAGAAAAAAACCCTAAACTTCTAGAAGTTGACTTAAATAATATTGGAAGCGCATCTTCTTATAGAGAAATAGACTTTAGGAAGCCATTATTAAGAAATTTAATTAAAGGAAAAGTTAATGGTCATTTTCAGGACATTCCAGTATTTAACGGTAAGTATACAAATGCATGCTATCTAGATGAAACAGTTTATGCATTAAAAGATATGCTCATGAAGTGTAATTATAATCCAGAAGATTATTTTAAAGAAGTCGGAGCTATTTTTATGCATAGGCCTTATCACTTTATGCCAATTACATCATTAGCTATGAGCTACTTGTTTAGTCTTAGCTGGAATAAAAATAGTCATATAAGGTTAAAAGAATTTTGCGAAGAAGCTAATGTTAACTTTAATGAAATTATAGATGAGATGAGCTCTACCCCTGATTTTTTAACTGCTGCAAAAACTGGTAATATTGATCAAACAATCTATCCTAAAACTATTAATTTATTAAAAAAATTTCGAGAGATGCCTTTTTTTAAAAATTTAATAAAAGAAAAAATTACATTAGGCTCTAAACTTATGAAAGATATAGGTAATGTTTATTGCGCAGCATTACCAGCATGGCTAGCAGCTGGACTAGAGGAAGCAGCAAAAAAAGGTATTGAGCTTGAAAACAAAACAATACTTGTATTAGGTTATGGTAGTGGGGATGCTGCTGAGTCTATCCCAATGAAAGTTGCAAAAGGATGGAAAAATGAGGCGTTAAAGATATGCTTTGAAGAATCACTTCAATCATATCAAGATCTCTCTAAAGAGCAATATAATGATCTTCATGAAAATGGACATGCAAAAAACTTAAGCCCTCCTAATACGGGATTTGTTATTGATTCTATTGGCTCAAATGCTAACTCTATGTATAGCGATGAAGGTATAGAATATTATCGATTTATTGGTTAAATATTTTTGTAAAATAATTTCTGAATATACTATCTACTTCCATTTTAAACCAAGGTGTAAAAATTCCAGGGTTAGTATTTATATCAGAAATTAATTCTTCAAAACTTATATATTTACATTCAGCAATTTCTTGTTTATTTGACCTAATATCTCCATCATAAATACCATAGTAGACATAACAGTACTCATTTTCAGAACCTATATTCTTATAAGAAGCGTGGTATTTAAACTTATACAAAAAAAATAACTGAGTTTTTATTCCTAATTCTTCATAAATTCTTCTATTAGCGGCTTCACCAACCTCTTCACCGACACTTGGATGTGAACAACATGAATTAGACCAATAATTTGGCCATAACATCTTTTTATTACTCCTCTTTTGGATAAGAACCTCACTATTCTTATTGAAAATAAATACAGAAAAGGCTCTATGAAGCAAGCCCTCCCCAAGATGACAACTATCTTTAAAATTTGAGCCAATCTTATTATCAGAATCATCTACTAAGATGAGCTTTTTTGAACCCTCAAGATGAGATTTATGAGAACTCAATCTGCTCCTCCAATCATTACTGGAACTGCACTAAAACCCTCATTTTTAATTGAAGAGATTAGGTTACTTTGACTATCAATATCCTGACAAATAGCAACAACTGAACCGCCTCCCCCGCTTCCTGTTAATTTTGCTCCTAAAGCGCCATTTACTCTTGACAGATCAACTAAATGCTCTATTTCAGGTGTTGATACTTGAAGTGCATTTAACATCCCATGACAAATATTCATTAGCTGTCCTAATTCGTTATAGTCTTTAGATTGAATTGCTTCAATACCTTTAAGAACTATAGAATCTATTTGGTCAAAAATTCTCTGATATAAAATAGGATTCTTTTTCCAGGCTTCTCTTACTTTGTTAACAGTTCTAGCAGTAAGCCCTTCATTCTTTGTAAAAGCTATAACCATATAAATTGGCTTCTTTATATCCAGTAACTCTACCAGTGGCGGCTCTGAGTTCCTATAAACTAATGGTTTTCCATAGCACGCCAAGGTATTATCTATTCCACTAGGATTTCCATGTGCTACCTTTTCAGATAAGAAAGCTAAACTATTAACCTGCTCATCTGATAATTTAAGATTGAAATGCTTGTCTAGCGCTCTAATTATTGCAACAGCCATAGCTGCAGAACCACCCAATCCCATACCTCTAGGTACATCAGGAAAAACTTCAATCTTCATTGATCTTGATTGTAAATCTAATTCATTAAGTATAACTGAAGCAGCTTTTTCAAAAGAATGTTGCTTTGCTGGATCCTGCTTTAGTTTATATTCAACGCCCCATTTTGGAATAAAAATGCAAACTCCATCATCATAATCTCCTAAATGAGCTTTTATTTTTAGAGGCAACGGAGCTGCTATAGCATGCTTACCATAGACGACAGCATGCTCTCCAAGAATAATTACTTTCCCATACCCTATGCCTAAAGAGTCATCATTATTTTTTCTATTGATATTATTTTTAGATTCAACAGCACCAGTTAAATCAGAAACTAGTTCTTTTGCTTTCCAGATTTTCACCTCCCCACTAAGGACTAACCTATCTAAAACCTCATCAAAAATATCCTCGCTGGCTCCAGCTGCTCTCACTACACTCCTAGCATGTAAATTCATATGGCCTTTTTGTATCCCTTCTGTTGCTAATGCTTTAAGAGCAGATAAGTTTTGTGCTAACCCAACTGATGCCATTACTTTAGCTAGCTCTAATGAAGAGTTCACATTAAGCAGTCTCAAATTCAGAGAAACTGTAGGATTTGTAGAAACATTTGGGCCTACTATACCGACCTGCAATGGAATCTCAATTTCACCACAGAGGCTTCCATTGCTTCCCTTAGTCCAACTTGTTAAAGATTTGTACCTTCCACTAATTGAGGCATAAGAATGAACCCCGGCCTCTATCGCTCTCCAATCATTACCAGTAGCAATTGCTATCGGATCTATTCCATTCATTATCCCCTTATTATGAGTTGTTGCTCTATAAGGGTCTATCTCAGCAAATTCGCTAGCTAAAATAATTGCATCCCTTATTTCCTCGCCAGAATAATTGTTACTTCTTAAATATTTAGTAGAGATTTCGCAACTTGCCCTAACTAGTGAACGATCAGCTAAATTTGATAATATTCTTAAAAAAACTTTAGCTCCCGCTATAGATTCTATAAGCGAGGCAACACCTTCGCACATACTATTTACTAAATTTGCTCCCATTGCATCACAGGTATCTACTAATAAATGAAGAACGAGCATTCTCTGCTTTCTTGAAGGCAAGGGATGGGTAAAAATCTCTATATCTTTTGCGCCACCACCTCTTGCTACCATATTAGGATGAAAGCTATTAGCTAAATTTAATATTTCTTGTTTTTTACTTATTAATAAAGATTTGCAACTTTCGACATTCTCAACATCAATGATCTGTATCTGACCAATCATAAGTTGGTCATCAGCCTTTGCTTGAAACCCACCTGAATTACGAACTAATTTAGAGGCCGAACTAAGAGCAGCAACAACAGAGGGCTCTTCTATAGCCATTGGTACAATATAATCTTTATCATTAACAACAAGATTAACTGCTAAACCTAACGGCAGGCCTATCACTCCAATAACATTCTCAATCATTTGATCAGCCGAAGATAAATCTAATGTATGATTGTTAGACAACATAGAAAAAAGATCACTCTCTGAAATAAGCCCTTGCTCGTAAACGGCTTCAATACGATCGCGAATATCTAATTTATAAAATTCTGAAAGTTGTAAACGCTTCTTATTCACTAATCATGCTCCATATAATCAAGCCCTTTATAATCTACTTCTAGATTAATTATTTTATACTTCTCTCCAACATCTAAATTAAATTTCTCTAAAGCCTCTTTATCATCAGAAAAAACTATACCTATATCTCCACCACCACTTCCACTAACCTTATAATCTAAATCATATTTCTTAGCAGTAACAAGTATATCGCGATGCTCTTTACTAACAATATTTATTCCTGCCTCACTCCCAAGATTGTCTAATTCAGAATTGTACAAACTTATTGCTTGAAGAAAATTTTTTACGTCATTCTCTCTAATTGCCGAACAGCATTTTTCAATTATATCACCTAAAGAAGTAATTCTTTCACTGTATTTTTTTTTATTATTAGCCTTCCATTGATTAAAATTGATTATAAAAGATTTTGTTAATACTGGGACTCCAGTATAAATAATACTAAAGAAGATACCCGATGGAAACTTGACTGAATCAACTTCAGCTTCATTATCTTGACAATTTTTAAATACTATAATGCCTCCATACTTACTAACAGCTAAATCTATTCCACTACCTAAATTATTTTGGAAGTTCCTATGTATAGTTATTAATTCTCTTAAAGATAATTCATTTAAAAAAATTTTAGCCCAAGCTAGCAATACTGCTGAACTTGATCCTAGCCCTAGTTTATTTTCATGAAAATATAACTCTGACGAATCTATCTTACCGCTCCAAGCTTGTTTTTTACTCTGCCAAAACTGACTAATAACTAGATCAACTAATGCTAAGCCTGACCTATCTCCTAATTTAAAACTATTGTTATCTAAATTAGGCATAACAGTTTCTAGATAGCAATTATTGCCTTCTATGAAACTAGCCTCTGCAATTACTCTCCTATTTACTGCAAAAGCTATTGCTGGCTTTCCTGCCAATACAGCATACTCTCCTAATACAATTACTTTTCCAGGTGCCGAGGAAATATATTTCATACGTACCTAAACTAAAGAGTTATCAATTGTAGAAATAATCATTTTTTTAACTCCTGGGATTTTTTTTAATAGATCAGAAATCATAACAGTACTCTCTGGTTTACATATTGCCTTAACCTGAGGACCTGCATCTACTGTAAAAAAGACAGGTACTCCTGATTTTTGTAAATCCATAATCATTTTTATACAGGCCAATGTTGCCTGATTCCAATAAAGTACTGGTGGGTTACTAGTCATGATTACAGAATGCATTTTTATACAATTACTTTGAGTAATTGAAGATAAGCTCTCAAAATCTTTATTCATAATAGCATCTCTTGCAATAGCAAGATCAGATACACTACTTTTTATCCATTCATTATAAAAAGGAGAAGTTAAGGCTGATAACTCCATTGCAGCTCTAGAACCTATTTCTTTCTTTTTTGTATCAGTAACAGCAATAACAACTTCTAAGGGCCAATGAGATGCTGGTGCAATTTGCTTTGCAAAGCTATCGCTCCCATCAGAGTTTTTACCTACAAACATTTCAACAAACCCACTGTAAATTGATCTGGCTGCCGATCCTGAGCCATGCCTAGCAATTATACTTAGCTTCCTTGGGCTAAGTTCAAGATTAAGAGCTTTAGATGCCGCTAAAACAATTGCAGCTAATCCTGATGCAGAAGAAGCTAGACCTGAAGCTGTAGGAAAATTATTCTTGCTTATAATCTTAGCAAAAAAATCTACCTTTGCCTCTTTCCTAATTAAATCTAAACAGCTCTTAATCCTATCTATAGGATTAGAAAAATCCTCTCCATTGATATATAAAAAATCTCTTTCTAGACTTTCATCAAAAACTACTTCGGTATCAGACCATAAAGAATCTAAAGTTATAGAAATTGATCCTACTGCTGGTAAATTAAGCTCTCTATTTGTCTTCCCCCAATACTTTATTAGTGCAATATTTGCTTTGGCCTTAAAAGATGCCTTCATATTTAACTTCTTAAGTGATATAAACACCTAATGTTAACATATAAACAAAAGTATAGTTTTGATGAAAAGTTTGATTTTTATAAAAAATATATCAATAAGAATATAGAATCTTTCCTAAAAAAATATCCATTAAATCCTCCTAGACTAATAGATGCTATAAGATACTCTTCGCTAGATGGTGGAAAAAGATTACGTGCTATTTTAGTTTATGCCTCAGGAGAATTGTTATCTATAGATAAAAAGCTACTTGATCCAATTGCGGTAGCAGTTGAATTAATCCATAGCTTCTCTCTAATCCATGATGACTTACCAAGTATGGATGATGACGATTTAAGAAGAGGAAAGCCTTCTCTTCACAGAGCTTTTGACGAAGGAACGGCTATTCTTACTGGGGACATACTTCAAACAATTGCATTTGATATAGTGATAAATAGTAAAGAGTACTTAAACTTTCCTAATCAAAGAATACAACTGCTTAGAGAATTAGCACATTCAATTGGACTAGAAGGAATGACTGGAGGGCAATATCTAGATCTAAATTTAGAAAATATAGATATAAAAGAAAATGATCTAATAGATATTTATACAAAAAAAACAGGATCTCTAATCCGAGCATCTATAATAATGCCTAGTTTTTTTTCAGAATTAAAGAAAAATGACATTGAAAAATTAGAAATTTTTTCTACTAATATTGGCCTAGCATATCAAATTAAAGATGACTTACTAGAAGTAGAGCATACGACAGAAATGATTGGAAAAAATATTAACTCCGATAAAAAAAATAAAAAAAATACCTTCCCTTCTGTTATTGGAATAGAGCAATCAAAAAATTGTCTAGCAAAATATAATAGAATTGCACTTGATGCTATTTCTAAATTTGGAGAAAAAGGTTTATTCTTAAAATCACTGTCCCAACTAATCATTGAAAGAGAGAAGTAGGCGTACTTCCAATATTTATAAAAATAGTTCATAATAATTATATGCATGCTTACTCAACTCAGGAAGTTGCAAACCTGTTAGACGAAAATCCAAAAAAAATTCGTGCTTTTGCAAGAGCTTGTATTCCTAAAATTAAAAAAACCTCTTCTGGGCATTTTCGCTTTTCGTTTCAAGATTTGGTACTACTAAAAGCAGCAAAAAATCTTTTCTTATCTTCTAATAAAAAAAATAATGTTTGGAGATCATTAAGATCACTTCGTAACCATCTTCCCTCTGATAGGCCCTTAAGTTCTATTCGAGTCGTATTGGAAGATGAAAAAATAATAGTTTCTGAGAAAAATAATTCGTGGGAGATAGAATCTGGTCAAGTAATAATGAACTTTTCAGTAGAGGATATGAAACAAAAAGTAGCTCCTTCTCTTTATGCATCAATAGAAAAGTATATTGGTGAAGTAAGCACAGCAGATGAGTGGTTTTCGTTAGCTCTAGAGTTTGACCAAATTGGTGGAAAAGATGATGCATGTTCAGCCTATAGAGAAGCACTTAAAATTGATCCCAAACACACTAGCTCGCTTATTAACCTAGGAAGAATACTTCACAAAAAAGAAAGTTATAATGAGGCTGAAGAGCTTTATTTGCAAGCACTCTCAATTGATCCTAATAACTCTATAGCCGCTTTCAACTTAGGTGTAATCCTTGAAGATAAAGGGTCTCCTAAAGATGCAATACAGGCCTATAAAATATCACTTGATATAAAGCCAAATATGATTGATGCTCATTATAACTTAGCCTTGCTTTATAAAAAGGAAGGAGACGAAAGAAATTCACTTAAGCATTTCTCAAAATTTCAAAATCTAATTACTAGCGATTAGAAAAAATATCACTATAAAGCTTACTTGTTTTCTTTATAGTGTCTTCTAGTGAAAAATCTTTTTTGATTGTACTATATGCATTCTTGGAAAAACTCTTACATTTAGCCCTGTCCTTATATAAAGTTAACATCGCAGCTCCTAATTCTTTAGTGTTTCCTGGCTCAACCACTAATCCAGAATAATCATGCTTTACAAGCTCGGGATTGCCTCCTACTCTTGTTACAATTGGAGTAGCTCCATATGCCATAGATTCAATAATAGATCTTGGCAACCCTTCACCCCTAAGACACGGAAGAACAGAACAATGTGATACGCCTAGAAAAGCTGAAATATCCTCTCTAAAGCCTAATATTCTAAAATTATCTTTCTGAGGTGATTTTGAAACAAGTTCCTTTATTTCAGGCTTATCCATACCTTCGCCAATTAAAAGAAAATGAATAGAGCCGTCATTTGGGAGCATGCTTGTAGCTTTTATAAATACAGGAATACCCTTCCTTGGCCTAACATTAGCTACGCAACATATAATAAAGCTTTCCTTGTGAATAGATAGCTCTTTAAGATTTATAGGAGGATCTTTATACCAATTTAATTTATGGCCTTTATAAATAGTAATCAATTTATTTGGACTAACGCTTTTCTTTATTAAGCTACTTTTTACCTCATTAGCAACACATATAATTTTATCAACTCGAGGATTAAGAGTACTCATCCAATCTATCGGATTAAAATAACTTACTCCACCTACTACTCCCCTATAAATAAGATTTTTAACACCAAGTCCTTTACTAGCTGATAATCCATTAAAAATAGCGCGTCTATGAAGGAGATGAAGAATTTGGGTCTTATGAGTAACTAAGGCTTTTCTGATAACTTCTCTACTACTATTATCCCATTTACCTGAAAAATTAATGACTTGGTAAGGGACTCCAGCATCTTTTAACCAATGTATATATCTGGAATCGCCATTTAAAATAACATTTAAATCTATGCCGCTCTTATAAAGACCAATAAACATGCCCGTCTCTGATCTATCAGCATATTCAGCGATTACTAAAACCCTTATCCTATTCATATTAAATTATATTATCCATATTATAAATTATTGAAATAGTTTAGTGAAAATTATACTCAAGACTGAGACAATTATGCCTATGAATGCTAATAATACAAAAATACAATCGCAAACTTTTGGTCAAGATCTTAAAAAACCTGGTGAGATCAGAACAATAATTGTGATAATCCTGACTGGAATCACGATGATGATTGAAATATCTGGAGGTATAGTATTTAGATCTATGGCGCTCTTAGCTGATGGATTGCATATGGCAGCTCATGTAGCAGTACTTACTATAAATGTATTGGCGTATGTTTATACTCGAAAATTTTCACGCAATGAAAAGTTTAGTTTTGGAACTGGAAAAATAAATACTTTAGCTGGCTACACTAGTGCCCTACTTCTCCTTTCTGTTGCTATATTCATGATATGGGAGAGTATTGAAAGATTATTATCACCTGTTGAAATTATTTTCAATCAGGCAATTATTATCTCGATATTAGGACTAATAGTTAATGGAGTGTCTGTTCTAATCTTAGGTCATACACATGAAAAAAATGGTCTATCAGGAACATCTCATAATCATGACCACAATCTAGCTTCTGCCTATCTTCATGTATTAGCAGATGCCATGATTTCCTTGCTAGCTATATTTGCTCTATTAGTAGGAAAGTATTTTGGAATTATATGGTTTGATCCAGCAATAGGAATAATCGGCTCAATAGTCATTGCTAGATGGGCGTTTAGCTTAATTAAAACTAGTTCAAAGGTCCTAGTTGATTATCAAGAAAAAAATGAACTTAAAGATAAAATAAAAAAACTATTAGAAAAAGATTGTACTATCCATGATTTACGCGTTTGGTCAATTGGGCCTGGCATATATTCTTTAGTTATTTCGCTATCAACAGAAAAATCTAACACACCAGATTATTATAAAGATATTTTATCAATCGAACCTTCTATTGTTCACACAACAATTGAAATCTATAAGCATTAATGAATAAAGAAGAAAAAATATATGGAATGCAAAAACCAATAATAGAGCTTAAAAATGTTGATGTTGAGATAAAAAATAACACAATCTTAAAATCTATTAACTGGGAGCTCAATACTAATGATCACTGGGCAATTATCGGAGCAAATGGAAGTGGTAAATCAACCTTATTAAGATTACTTGCTGGGATTCTTTGGCCAAAACCAGGATCAGGAATAAGAAAATATAATTTTCATGGCACAGCTCAAACTGATGCAGTAGAGGCTTTAAAAAAAATTTCAGTTGTAAGTCATGAACTCCAAGATAGCTATACTAAGCTTGGGTGGGGATTCACAGCTATAGATATAGTTTTATCGGGTATAAAAAAAACTAATGTACCAAGACTTGACTCTGAGCCAGCTGATCTTATTAGGGCTAGATCATATCTAAGAACACTAGGCTTGGCTAAATTAGGCGAAAAATCTTTCCTTAAGCTATCTAGAGGGCAACAAAGAAGAGTTCTAATTGCAAGATCCTTAGCCTTCAAGCCTATGGTTTTAATATTAGATGAGCCATTAGCTGGACTAGATAAAGAAGCAAGAGAGTCGCTTATAAATACTATAGAATTAATTAGCTCCAAAATACTTACTATATGCTCATTCCATAAGGCAGAAGGGCTCCCAGTTAATACTAATAATTTATTATATTTATCAGATGGTAGAATAATTAAAAAAGAAAAAGTCAATATAATAAAAAATAAATACGGCAAGCTAGAAAAGAAATCTTTACAAAATCACGATCCTCCATCTAATATAGATAAAGATATTATGATTGATATCCATAATGCTAGTATTTGGTTCGATAAGTCTAGGATACTCTCTAAGATAAATTGGAAAATATACAAAAATCAGCATTGGCAAATCACTGGTCCTAATGGGTCAGGAAAAAGCACACTAATAAGGCTGCTTCATGGTCAGATAAGACCAGCAAAAGGTGGCTATATTAAGTTTCTAGGTTTCACAAAACCAGAAAATGTTTGGTCTCTGAGAAAAAAAATTTCATGGGTTTCCCCTGAGCTCCAAGCTAACTATAATTACAAAGCTAATGTTTTTGAATGTATTGGTTCTGGTTTTGATTCCAGTATTGGTTTAATTCGAAAGCTAAATGACCATGAAATAGAAATAATTGAAAATCTTATGGATATATTTAAATTAGAATCACTTAAATTACGTGATGTAAAAAGCCTATCTTATGGGCAGTTTAGAAGAGTTCTAATTGCACGAGCAATTGTTCATAAACCAAAAATTCTTTTACTAGATGAACCTTGGGAAGGGCTTGATCCTGAAAATCACAATCTAATAAATAAAATACTTAATGAGATAATCGATAGTGGTACCCAACTAATCTGTGCAACTCATATAGATTCTCATAACGAAAATTTTAAACTCAAAATTGAATTAAATAATGGTCGAATAAGTAATTAGGAGAATTTCATTGGATATACATAATAAAGTTTTTGTAGTTACTGGTGCAGCAAGAGGATTAGGTGCGGCTATTTCGAAAGGCTTAGCATCTAAAGGAGCCAATCTTGCACTAGTAGATCAAAATAAAGAATTATTAGATAAATCCCTTAAATCTTATAAAAACCATAAATCAGAAATAAAAGCTTATCAAGCTAATGTATCAGTTGAAGAAGATGTAATTAAACTATTTGATAAAATAATTAATGACTTTGGTCAAATAGATGGATTAGTTAATAATGCAGGAATTTTAAAAGATGGCCTACTAATAAAGACTAAGGACAAAAAAATTATTAGTAAGATGTCTCTTCATGATTGGCAATCAGTTATTGATGTAAATCTTACTGGAGTTTTCTTATGCGGAAGAGAGGCTGCTGAAAAAATGATAGAGCTTGGTTTAGAAGGCTGTATTATAAATATGTCAAGTATTTCAAAGAAAGGAAACTTTGGACAAAGTAATTACTCAGCAGCAAAAGCTGGAGTAGTAGCACTTACATCTGTCTGGGCTAAAGAATTAGCTAGATATAATATCCGGGTTAATGCAATAGCTCCGGGTTTTGTAAATACAGAGATGGTTGCAAATATGAATCCTGAAGTCTTAAAGAAAGGAATCGAAAAAGTGCCTCTAAAAAGATTATGCACACCGGATGAAATTGCTCATACCGCTATCTATATTTTTGAAAATGAATATTTAGATGGTTCAGTAATAGAAATAGATGGTGGTCCTAGATAAAAAAAGACCGGCTCATAATACAAAATGAGCCGGCCAAAGAAACACCTTAGTAGGGGAACATACTAGGGTGTTGGAAAATATTTTTGGCTACAAACCAAATCCATAGCTAACACCAAAAACAAGCTGATTAGATGGTGTAGTATTTATTGCGCTATTATTAATATGTACAGCACTTGAATTATCTTGTGTTACTCCAAGATTATCGCTACTTATTAAAGCAATTGACATGCCAACACCAGAATCAAGCTCAACACCATAACCTATCTCTGTCCAGTCACCACTAGAATCTGCTCCAAAACTGCCAGAAGTAATATAAAGGCCAACTGGAGTATCTATAGTTATAGATGTGACTGTATAGCTTGTTTCAGTAGGAGCTTTATACTTACCATCTGCATAATCAAGAGTTATAAAGCCATAACCTAAACTCAAATTTGCCTCTTCATAAGCATTATCCCATCCGTCACTATAGTAATAGCCAGTGACTCCAAGACCGTAATTAAAATCACCAGATGAACCGCTAAAGCCAGCATAAAAATCTGACTCAATACCATCCCCTACATCAGCCATCCAGGTTCCTACATATAGCCCAGCCTCAGATTCATAATCTACACCAAAAGAAGCTGAGGACTCTTCTTGATATATTCCTCGATATACATAATCACTTACATAACCAATATTTCCTGATAGCTCAGCTAAAGAAATTGAAGGTATAAATACCAATGCTGAGAGAATTACTTTATTATAAAATTTCATTGTAGCTCCTTTTAATATTTAAAAATTAACAACTATTATTATGCATAATCTGTGCCATTTATTTTTTTCCTTATAAAACAGATATTTATAAAAATCTAGTTGAAGGGCCTGCACTGCTATAGTGCATTAATTACTTCTAATTACCATAGAAAATAATGAACAAAAGAAATATAAAATTATTGATAATTATTACCTTGATCATAATAAGCTTGTTTTTTATTATATTTTTTCCCATCTCTATATGGATTGATTCACTACTCCTATGGATCAACCAGAATCATAAACTGTCTTCAATCATATATATTTTAATTTATTTATTTTCATGTATATTTTTAGTACCAGTATCTATTATTACGTTAGCAGGTGGTTTTATTTTTGGGCTTTTTCAAGGGATTATCTTAGCTTCAATTTCTAGTACTCTAGGTGCAACAATTTCTTTCTTGCTAGGAAGATATCTAGTTAAGAGCTGGGTGCAAAAAAAAATTATTAATAAACATAAAATAATTAATCAAATTATGAATAAACAAGATTTTATAACTATTTTATTATTAAGATTAATACCAGCTATACCATTTGGTATGCTTAATTACTCGCTCTCAATTACAAATATAAGTTTAAAAATATTTATTCTATCTTCTTGGATAGGTATGCTCCCAATTACCATTCTTTATGTTTATCTAGGAGCTCTAGCAGACAACCTGAAAAATATTAGTGAAATTTTGCTAAATCCTATGAGTCAAAATATTTTCCTCTTTTTGGGAGTTACTGTAACTCTATTATTGGTCATCTATATACTAGCTAAAGCCAAAAAGAGGCTTAAAAAAAATTATTACAAAAAATAAAAATTCGGAAAAACTTATAAGCAACAGTATAATAATCGCTTTCTTTATAAAGCTACTAAAATAAACTTAAATAGTGGGGATATTACATGATAGATCTTTTGAAAATTGCTCAAACTGAAGCTACCAATGGAGACCTTTTTTCCGAGCTAAAACAACTATTTAGAGATGCAGATATAAAACCAGATGGATGCCCTGATGCAGTTGTATGGATGGGTGGCAATCATGAGAAAAAAATAAATCCAGTTGCACACTCACTTACTGACGCCTACGCTTTATTGGGTACTATTGCAGCTATTGATATACTAAATCTTCCATACTATGCAGTACCGATGTGGTCGCAATATAGACATGATACTAAGCTCAAATCACTTTCATGGTTTGGCAATATGCCTTGCACATCAATTAAATGGTCAACAGCGGGTGATGCATACGTAAAAGATGATAGTGGAGAAAAAGTTGTAGTCATGGGTAAATCTGGTAATGCCCCATTAAGGACTCAAGCTGGGGTGTATTGTAACGTTAGGCCATATGGTCCAATTACAGTAGTTCGATGTATGCCATGCCTTCCTTATTCTCAAGATAAAACAGTTTTTAATGTTGATAAAAATAGTGGGATCATCCACTCAGAAATGAATACTCCAGCACTTCAAATGGCATATGCGAATAGAAGGTTTTTAAAAATGGTTCATGAAACAGGTAAACTAGGTAGAGTGGCATTCAAACCAACTCAGGCAATGGAGGATGGAATTAACTCTGGAATACTCTCATGGATGCTAGAAGGAACAAAATTTGAAGTAGGTAGAAAATATGCAGTTGATGGTTATAAAGAACACAAAGAGCTTGTTAATAGAGTAATCGCACTCCTCCCTACTAATTTTAAAGATGGTATGGAAAACTGGGGTGGCAAGATCGAGCAACATATTGCAGATACAAACTATGGTTTGCTTCTTTGGGACCTAATTGAAAAAAATGATGTTATTGTTCTTGCTACTGATTTAGATGGCGATAGATTAACAGACCTTCTAGCAGACGTCTCTGACCCGCTAAGAGCATTTGGCCAAAAAGTAATCGATCATATGGATAAGAAGCATAAAATTACTTCTGAAGCTAAAATGAACTATATTTGGAGCGAAATGGGTTATGTAACAGGTAACGGTAGAGATATGACCTCTGTCATGTATAGAATGGAAGGCCCTCCTATCCATGAGCAAACGCTTGGTTCTGCTGATGCTATGCTGCTTAGGCTTCTAGATGGTGATGAATCACTTGGCGGAACCAAGCAACCATATGACCCTCGCATTCACTTTGTATTAATTAGAGATGCCTATATTGATGCTAACCCTGGTAATGAAGAGCTTCGCAAATGGTTTGATAACGCTATAAATACATTTGACAATATATATTCTGCGAATAGACCTAACTTTTTAGATGGCTATAAGAAGCTAAAACAGGCTATTAGACCTTGGGGGGAAAACTAAGCTCTTATCTGGCCTTTTCCCCTAACGATATATTTATAGCTTGTAAGCTCTTCTGAACCAACTGGGCCTCGAGCGTGAATCCTTCCAGTAGCTATACCTATTTCTGCTCCCATTCCAAATTCACCTCCATCAGCGAACTGTGTAGAAGTATTGTGCATTACAATTGAACTATCTAACTCTGCTAAAAATTTATCTGCTGCTTGCTGGTCATTACTTACAATTGATTCGGTATGTCCAGATCCATATTCCCTAATATAACTTAAAGCTTCATCGATATCCTCAACAAGCCTAATTGCAATTATCGCATCCAAAAACTCTTTTCCCCAATCTGAATCCTTTGCAATAATGGCTCGAGCATCTAAGTTTATGATATCTTTACTGCCTCTTACTTCACATCCGTTGCTAATAAGAATATCTAGAATAGGAGTTACAAATTTAGAAGCTATAGATTTATCAATCAAAATAGTCTCAGTAGCACCACATATACCAGTTCGTCTCATCTTAGCGTTTAATATAATTTTTTTTGCCATATTTAGGTCTGCATTCTGATGAACATATGTATGACATATGCCCTCAAGATGCCCAATAACTGGAACTCTTGCATCTTCTTGAATACGAGCTATAAGATTTTTTCCTCCTCTTGGTATTATAATATCTACATAACTAGTCATATCACGGAGAAGAATCCCTACTGCTTTGCGATCTTGAGTAGGAACCATCTGAATAGAAGTGTGTGGTAACCCGGTATTTTGAAGCCCCTTAATTAGACAAGAATGAATAATTTTATTTGAGTTAACTGATTCTGTCCCGCCTCTTAATATTACTGCATTTCCACTTTTAAGACATAACGCACCAGCATCAGCGGTAACATTTGGTCGACTTTCATAAATAATACCTATCACCCCTAATGGAACTTTAACTTTTTGTATCAATAAACCATTTGGCCTCTCTATTTCATTGATTATTTTACCAATTGGATCTTCAAAATTTGATATTTGTTCCAAACTAGAAGCTATACCTTCAACTCTATCATCATCAAGAACCAATCTATCAATCATTGCTTCAGAAAGCTTGTTCTTTCTTGCTTGATCAATATCTATATTATTTGATTCTAATATTTCACCTTTAGACCCTCTTATTATACTTGCTGAATCCCTCAAGGCCTGATTTTTCAATTTCGTTGAGGTTCTTCCAAGAATACTACTTGCCTCTTTTGCTAACCTACCTATTTCTAACATTTCTTGTTTCATAAAATCTCTCAAGTTATAACAAGATCATCTCTATGAATTATCTCATTTCTTCCTAAATATCCTAGCTTATCTTTTATATTATCAGAATGACAACCTAAAATTTTACTAGTCTCAACTGAATCATAGGCAACTAAACCACAACCTATATAGTTCCCATCATGATCATTTATTTTTATAGCATCGCCTTTTCCAAAATAGCCCTTTACTTTAATGACACCTATTGGCAAAAGACTACCTCCTTTACTTAATGCTTTCTTTGCTCCATTATCGATCACAATTGATCCTTGAATTTCTAGACTGCCTGAAATCCATTGCTTTCTAGCAGCTTTCGGGCCTAATTTAGGCAAAAACCAAGTACCTTTATCATTTTCAATAATTGAAGATAATGGGTTATTTAATAGCCCCGAAGTAATAAGCATCTTACATCCTGCAGACATAGCCATTTTTGCGGCATCAAGCTTAGTAATCATACCCCCTGAACCATGCCTAGAGCCCGGTCCCTCCGCCATATCAAAGTAGGATTTATTTAATTCACTAACCTCATCTATAAATTTAGCCTTAACATCTTTATTTGGGTCCGAAGTATAAAGTCCATCAATATCCGAAAATAAAATAAGGCAATCGGCACTAATCATCTGTGCCACCCTAGCGGCTAGCCTATCGTTATCACCATACCTTATCTCCTGTGTTGCAACCGTATCATTTTCATTAATTACAGGTATAACACCTCTTTTGATTAGAGAGTTAAGAGTATTAGTAGCATTAAGATATCTTCTTCTATTATTACTATCATCAATAGTTAGAAGTACCTGAGCAACAACTAGGCCTTTGCTAGCTAGCTTATCTTGATATGTATGAGCAAGCTGAACTTGTCCTATAGCAGCAGCAGCTTGGCTATCCTCTAAGCGAACTGTGGAAGACAACTCCATACTTTTAACACCTAAAGCAATCGCCCCCGAAGAGACAATTACTATTTCCTTTCCCTTAGCTTTTAAGGATTTAATATCTTCGCATAGGCTCTCTAACCAAACATGATTAATACATCCGCTATCTTTATTAATTAATAAAGAAGAGCCAATTTTTAGGATAATTCTTTTTGCTCCCTCTATATTTTTTTTATTTTTTGACTGCATATTTATAATACTCTTTATAATAGATAATTAAGAGGTAAAAAATAATACCGGCTTGCCTTTAGCAACAGCCATAGATCCACTTCTTACAACTGATAAAATGGTAGAAATTTTAGATAAACAATCAATAAACTTATCAATATGGCTGCTCTCATCGATAATTTGAATAGTTAAATAACCATCTGAATCGTCAATTATTTTAGCATCATAATTATTAACTAACTCAAATAAAGCTTCTTCGTCAGTATAATTATCGCTTAACTTTAACATTGAGAGCTCTCTCTCAATATAATCTCCATCAGTCATATCAATAATATTAACTACATCTACTAATTTACCTAACTGTTTAATTATTTGTTCGATAATATCTTCAGAGCCTGATGTAACAAGAGTTACCCTAGAAACAAGCGAATTATTAGTTGGAGCTACATTTAAACTTTCAATATTATACCCCCTTGAAGAAAACATATTAGAAACACGTGCTAGTGCGCCTGCTTCATTTTGTAGTAAAATTGAAATAATATGTTTCATAATCTTTCCCCTAATAATCTAAAAAATATGTCTGTTAAACTCATGTTGTCTCATAATAATTACTATTGCAATGAGTAATATATTGATCAAAAAAACTTATAAAAGTAAAATTCTTAACACAAGCATTAGCACATTCATAAATTATTATTTAATATAACTAGTATGGAAAATAAAGTTAAGAAAAATATGGTACTTCATCCTAAATCTGGCAAAGAAATGACAGGCGCAGACATAATTGTCCAGGTTATTGCTGATGAGAATATCAGCACTATTTTTGGATATAGCGGTGGAGCAATTCTACCTACTTATGATGCTGTATTCCGCTATAACAGTGATAAAAAAAATAATAAGATGCCTCTAGTGGTTCCAGCTAATGAACAAGGAGCTAGTTTTATGGCATCCGGGTATTCTAGATCTAGTGGTAATGTTGGTGTAGCTATTGTTACATCTGGACCTGGTGCTACTAACTGTGTTACAGCTGTTCGTGATTGTATGGCCGACTCTATTCCTATTATTGTTATTTGCGGACAAGTAGCAACAAGCGCAATTGGAACAGATGCTTTTCAAGAAGCTCCAGTTTCTAGCATTATGGGCGCAGTAGCTAAACATGTTTACTTAGTTACAAACCCTAAACTCCTCGAAGATACAGTTAGGTCTGCCTTCAAGATAGCGCGAACTGGAAGACCAGGACCAGTTGTAATTGATATACCTAAAGATATCCAAAACTGGAAAGGTAAGTTTAAAGGCAAGGGCTTACTTTCTATGCCTGGCTATGAATCAAGGATAAAAAAAATTGATTCTAACTCAATAGATAAAGAAGATTGTAAAAGGTTTTTTGATATTTTACAGAAAAGCAAGAGGCCTTTAATCTATGCAGGAGGAGGGGTAATTAATAGTAACTCTAGTAAGGAATTAACTGATTTTGCTATTTCCCATAAAATACCAGTAGTAACAACTCTTATGGGCATAGGGTGCTTTGATACAAAACATGAATTAGCTATGCATATGCTAGGCATGCATGGCACAGCCTATGCAAACTATGCTATTGATGATTGTGATCTACTAATAGCCTTTGGGGCAAGGTTTGATGATAGGGTAGCTGGTGATGCAAAAAAATTTGCTGAAAATGCAAAAAATATAATTCATTTTGATGTTGATCCATCGGAAATTCATAAAGTTAAAATGGCTAATTGGCATTATATTGGCCCTCTTAAAAAAGGGATTAAACAAATAAATGAATACAGTTTATCAAACTCAATAAATACTAATTTTTCTACTTGGCATGAAGAAACAAAATCATCAAAGAAAAAATATGCCTTAAATTATAATAAAAAAAGTGAATCAGTTCAGCCTTACTATGTTATAGAAGAGATAAATAAAATTACTAAAGGTCAAGCAATCATAACAACTGGAGTAGGTCAGCATCAAATGTGGGCTGCACAATATTTTGATTTTTGTAAACCAAGGCTATGGCTAACATCTGGAAGTATGGGAACAATGGGATTTGGTTTGCCAGCTGCTATAGGAGCTCAATTTGCATGCCCTGATAAGCTTGTAATTGATCTTGATGGGGATGCTAGTATAAGAATGAATATTGGAGAAATGGAAACGTTAACTTCATACAATTTACCAATAAAGGTTATAGTTTTGAATAATTTTGGCGATGGAATGGTTATGCAGTGGCAAAGAATGTTCTTTAAGGGTCGCTTATCAGGAAGTGATAAATCACTGAGAAAAAAGAATTTTGTAAAGTCTGCAATAGCTGATGGATTTAAATATGCCAAAACACTTGATAAAAATAGTGAGGTAAAAAAGACACTCAAGGAATTTCTTAGCTTCAAGGGCCCTGCTTTTTTAGAAGTAATCATTGACCCAGAAGCAAGTGTTTACCCTATGGTCCCTCCAGGGCTTTCTTATAAAGAAATAGTTACTGGAGATTTTATTCCTAATAGATATATAAAAAATAAAAAATCATCTCCTAATGAGTCAGAGATGTTTTGAGTATAAAGCTTCTAAAAAATATCTTCTAATACATTTTTAATCGCATCAGTTAGCTTAGTTAACTCATGTTTTTTAATTATAAAAGGAGGCATAATATAGATAACTTTTCCAAATGGCCTCAACCAAACGCCTTCTTCTACTAGCCTCTCTCTAATATATTTTAGGTCTATTTGTTTTTTCATTTCTACAACACCTATAGCTCCCTTTACTCTGATGTTATAAACTGAACTTAAGCTAGCTAGAGACTCTAGTTCATCTATTAATTGAGCTTCAATTCTTAGTACTTGTTCTAATCTTGGCTCTGACTCAAATAAATCCAAAGAGGCGTTAGCTGCTTGGCATGCTAAAGGATTTCCACAATAGGTAGGACCATGAGGCAAGGCATTATATATACTTTCTGACAGAAAAGTATCGTATATTTCTTTACTTGATACCGTAGCGGCAAGAGGTATAGTGCCCCCAGTTAAAGCCTTTGATAAAGTAATTATATCTGGGACCACCTCTGATTGCTCAAATGCAAACATTGTTCCAGTTCTTCCAAATCCAGTCGCTATTTCATCAAAAATAACAATTAAATCATATTTTTTTATAATTTTAGTTAATTCTCTTAATATGCTTGCGCTATGAAACTTAAAGCCGCCTGCAGCTTGAACTAAAGGCTCTAGAACTACACCAATTATTTCTTTGTGATTCTTTCTTAGCTTATTTTCAAAATATTCTAATTCTTTATGATTTTTAGGAAATTTCTCAACCATATGGTTAGTTAGAATATTTTTATACGTATTCTTTGTACCATCTTGCCTATCACATATAGACATTGCAGCTAACGTATCTCCATGGTATCCATTTCTAAAGCCTAAAAAATATTTTTTATCTTCAATTTTTTTATTTTTCCAATACTGAGTAGCTATTTTTAGAGCTATTTCTATTGATACTGACCCTGATTCAGAAAAAAACACATGATTAAGTTTTTCCGGAAGAAGGTTTGCTATTCTCTCGCTTAGCTCTAAAACAGGCTTATGTACTAAACCTCCAAGCATAACGTGTGGCATCTTGTTAAGCTGTTTATTGATTTTTTCTATAATATAAGGGTGATTATAGCCATGGCACGATGACCACCAAGAAGAAATGCCATCTATTAGAGTACGGCCATCTTTCAAGTAAATAAGGCAGCCCTCTGTTTTTACAACCTCTAGCTGAGGTGGTAAATTTTGCATTTGAGAATATGGCAACCAAAGATTTGATGAATGCATTGAAAAAAGATCCTATAATTTCTATTAGAAGCTATACTATCAAATATAGGGAATAAAAATATATGCTAAAAATAAATTGTTTTAAGGCTTATGATATTAGAGGCTCTTTTCCAGATGAGCTTAATGAAGAAATTGCATATTTTATATCTAGAGGATTTATAGAATTTTCAAGAGCTAAAAATGTGGTCATAGGAATGGATATAAGGCTCTCAAGCCAAAAAATTAAAGATGCAGTCATACAGGGAATTACTGACTCTGAATCAGATGTAACTGATATAGGTATCGTAGGTACTGAGGTTGTAAGCTTCTCAACTAGTTATGGAAACTTTGATGGTGGCATTATGGTAACAGCAAGTCACAATCCCAAAGATTATAATGGGATGAAACTTTTAATAAAGCAATCGAAGCCAATAAGTGAAGATACAGGCTTAAAAGAAATAAAAAAAATCGCAGAAAAAAAAATATTTCCTCACAAAAGCAAAAAAGGTGTCGTTTATAAAGCTAATTATAAAAATCAATATATTAATAAAGTTTTATCCTTCATAGATATTGACTTACTAAAACCAATTAAGATAGTTGTTAACGCTGGAAATGGAGTAGCAGGACCAATAGTTGATATTCTAGAAGGTAGCTTGCCCTTTGAATTTATTAAAATCAATCATAATCCTGATGGAAATTTTCCAAATGATGTGCCTAATCCGATGATAGAAAAGAATAGGCTTCCTACATCTAATGCAGTACTTCAATCAAAGGCAGATCTTGGTATTGCATGGGATGCAGATCATGATCGATGTTTTTTCTTTGATGAAAATGGGAAATTTATTGATAGCTACTATATTGTTGGACTATTGTCAGAATTTTTTTTAAACAAAAAACCTGATAGTAATATTATCTATGATCCTAGATTAATATGGAATACATTGGAAATTATTAAAAAAAATAAAGGGAAGGCAATTCAATGTAAGTCCGGCCATGCATTTATAAAGCAAAAAATGAGAGACTGTGATGCTATTTATGGTGGTGAAATCAGTGCTCATCACTATTTCAAAGACTTTTATTATTGTGATAGTGGTATGATACCTTGGTTAATTATTGCACAAATAATGAGCTCTAATGGAAAAAAACTTTCTGAACTAGTAAAAGAAAGAATAAATTTATATCCTACTAGTGGAGAAATAAACCTTAAAGTTGAAGATACATCAAGAGTGTTTAATTTTATAGAAAAAAAATACTCATCTGATGCTTTATCTATTAATAAAATTGATGGATTAAGTTTAGAGTTTAAAGACTGGAGGTTCAATTTAAGATCATCAAATACAGAGCCTCTCATTAGACTTAATATTGAAACTAAAAAAAACTTAGATATGCTACATCAGAAATATAAGCAACTCTTAAATGATATTATTTGATAGTAAAAGAAATTGAGCAACTCTTTAAAAAAATATGCAAATGAAAAATTACTTCTATTAGAAGAAAGTATGTTATTAAGAAAGCTAATACATACAAATAGATTAAATAATTCTAAAATAGAAATAAAAAAAAATAATTTTATATCATTTGCATGTAATGATTATCTTGGTCTATCACATCATCCAGAACTAATAGAAGAAAATAATAAAATGACTATAAAATATGGTGTAGGTGCTGGTAGCTCAAGACTTGTATCAGGTAATAATTCACTTTATAGAAAGCTTGAGCTTAAATTAGCTAAGATGAAAAATACTGAAGATGCAGTAGTCTTTGGGAGTGGTTATTTAGCAAATATTGGAACAATTCCAGCTCTAATGGGACAAGACGATCTAATAATTATTGATGAATTAGCACATTCTTGTCTTTTTTCTGGAGCATATCTATCAAAAGGTAAAGTATTAAAATTTAATCACAATAATATTAAAGAAGTAAAAATAATACTTAACAAAAATAGATTAAATTATAAAAAATGTCTTCTAATCACTGAAGGTGTCTTTAGCATGGAAGGGGATAATGCACCTTTACAGGAATTACTAGAATTAGCTAATAATTTTGATACCTGGATGATGGTTGATGATGCACATGGCTTTGGTGTAATAAACAAAGGTAAGGGATCTAGCTTTATTAGTAATAAATTTTTACCTATTCCAATACAAATGGGAACCTTATCTAAGGCTGTTGGAACATATGGTGGCTATGTATGTTCCTCTAAACCTGTTATTAATTTAATTAAAAATAAAGCTAGAAGCTTTATATATACTACTGGTCTTCCTCCAGGTGTAATTGCATCATCTATAAAATCGCTTGATATAATTGAAAAAGACACTGAGCTTGTCCAAAAACCAATGCAAGCTTCAGAATATTTTTCTAAATTACTTAATCTTAAAAAACCTAATAGCGCTATAATTCCAATAATTTTAGGCTCGGAAAAAAAAGTATTAAAGCTAAATGAACAGCTTATGGAAAATGGTTTTTTGGTAGGGGCGATTAGACCACCTACTATTCCAGTTGGCACTTCTAGAATAAGATGTTCTTTTACAGCTGATCATAAAATGAAGGATATCGAGAAATTATCAGAAATAATTAAAAGTAATATATGAATAAAATATTTATAACATCTTCAGGAACAGAAATAGGCAAAACTTTTATAACAACATCTCTAATTAAAGATCTAAAAAAAGAAAATTATACTGTTAGTGCACTTAAGCCAATACTTACGGGTTTTAATGAAAAAGAAGTATCTAAATCTGATAGCGCTCTACTCTTAGAGGCAATGGGATTAGAGGTAAGCATTGAAAATATAAGTAAAATAACACCTTGGAGATATAAAGAGCCCTTATCGCCAAATATTGCAGCTGAATTAGAAAATAAACCTATATTGTTTAATGAGCTCATTGACTTTAGTCTATCAGGAACAGATGAAGATCTCACTCTTATAGAAGGCATTGGTGGCGTTATGGTGCCAATAAACAATAAAATTACTGTAATTGATTGGATCAAAGCTATAGAGATACCTATAATATTAGTAGTAGGAACTTACTTAGGTTCACTAAGTCATTCATTAACAGCTATTAAATGCCTTAAATCAAAAAATATCAAAATAATTGGAATAGTAGTTAATGAATCTTATTCACAACCTATGTCTAAAGAAAAAACTGCAAAGACAATTTCAGAATTAACAGGATCAATTCCTATAACCACTATCCCACGGATCGTGGATAATAAAAAAATGCCAAATTTAATTCCACTTATTAAAGATTATATTTAAAATAAATTTATCCTCTCAAAGAAGGAAGGGCAACAAATGTTCCTCCATTCCTTTGGCATAGAGCTCTCATCAAAATAGCAAATCTTGCTGATGATAAAAGCTCACCATTAGTAACCTCATAATAAACAGGAAACGCAACAGCATGAATCCTTACTCTTCTCTGTCCATCCTCATCTAACTTATTCCTCCTGTCTACCTCTCTAACTACGGCATTAATCGACCCTGAGGCAAAATCATCACTATACACATATAGACTAATTTTTTTATCGGGATCATAATAAGATCTAATAGCCTCAATAATTCCTTCCCTTGGGCTTGAGTTTGAAAAAGCAGTCCAATTTTTTAATCCATCTATTATAGCTTCACGCCTAGCCTGAGAATCTGGAATCCATTCATTTCTATAACTCTTAAACATATATTCGCCCATGTCATTAAAGACTTGTATTCCCTTCACCTCTGGATAAACCTCAAGCGTCTCTCTTATTTGCTGTTGCACTCTTGGCCAAGCATATCTTTGCATGCTTCCAGAAGTATCAATTATAAAAATAATATATTCACTATCAACGGGAATTCCTCCAACAACATAATCCTCTGGATCTGGCTTGTAATCTGAAAGAAGTCTTTGCATTTCTTCGGTTAGCCTTTGTTTAGCAAGGGCAAGTTTTCCAGCAAGATCTGAAGACTCTTCTGCATCATCCTGAGTAGCTAAAAAATCTGCTCTTATGCGGACCAATTGATCTTGAAGTTCGGTTATTTGAAGTTGATCTAACTCAACTTTATTAGTGGTATCTATTATTTCTTGTTGCACAAGTTCTATTTCCTCAATAACCTCCTCTAGCTCTTGTTCATACCTTGATATAAGTCCTTCTAGTTCAAAATGACTCTCTTCCAACCTAATTGGCTCAAATATCTTAGTTAAAACCAACAAAAGAATAACAGCACCAAAGCCACAACAAATTACATCTAGGAACGACAAGCTACCAGAATCAACTTCTCTTTTCTGCTTCTTTTTCATGGCCAATCCTCAGATGGTGCAATCAATGATCCACCAGTATTTAGTGCCATCCACCAGTAAGCTGGAGCTGCCTGAGGATCTCCTTCCATAGCATAAAGTATTACATTAACAGGTACGTTGAATGGCAATTGTCTTGCAGCACGATTAAAATGGCTCTGCCTCTCCCTGCCAGTAACGCCTGCGCGAGTAGGCTCAATTTCCCCCATAGTTGGCAATCCATCTACCAAAAGATAGATATTATCTGGCTTTGGTTCTAGAGGTCGAATCATAGAAAAAGCTGCATGTAAGCTTGTAGGCCCTTCTGGCACTGTTAAAGATAACCTATTCACTGCCTCTTCTAATTTGCTTCCATCGGTAACGGTTAGCCATTCGGTATCAGTGTCCTCAATTAAAGACCAGCCTTTATCATTAAAAGCAAAAATTTGAAATTTTGTTCCGGGAGGTATTTGTGTTGTCAGCCAGTTAAGAGTTTGAACTACCTGCTGCCACTTTGGTGCAACTAATTGCTGATCTTTAGTCATATTTCGTCTTCTCAAGATATTAACTATTGTCCTATCAAGCATACTTGTAGAAGCATCAACTAAAATTACAATCCTATCACCACCCATTCTAAGCCCAGTAAGATATTGTCTATTACCATTTCCATCAAAGCTTCTTATTCTATTACCAGCCTCTGTTGGGCTAATACTTGAAGCAGAAAGTCTTTTAGATTCTTCTTCTAGTACTTCAAGTTCTATATTTAAATCACTAATTAAATCTTCTTGGCTAGAACTCTCTAGAGTTAACTTAGCAAACTCTTCTTGTGTAATATTAACCTCAGAAACAATCTCTTCTTTCAAGCCTCTAAGTACTGCCCACTCTTCAATAAGTCTTGAGAGATCTTGCCTTATCTCGAGCAAATTATTCTTTCCAGTTAAAACTCTTAGCTCCATTCTATCAACTTCACTTGCTCTATCATTTAAAAGGGTTTCGCTTCTTAGATCAACATTAGCGTTTATAATCATAAAAAAAAGAATGACGGCACCAAAGCCACATGTCATGGCATCTAGAAATGATAATGAAAAAACATTCAATCTCTTTCTTGGCAAAACTTATCCCTTTAATTTAATTTTTTTATTAAAATCAATCATATTTAATAGCTTTACATCATTGTCAGAAAAATCAAATAAACCTTGTTCGAAGAAATGTAAAGAACTTAAAGCTTCATAACCAAAGTTACCGGTATTAATAAAAATATCGTCTATATTTTCTAGCAACCTATAGAGACCTGGGACGCTAGATAAACTACTTGAAATAAATATTTGTTTTTTCTTAGAAGACTTCATAAAAAAACTATTTAATAGATCTGTAATTGAGCTATAAAAATTAGAAGCTGCATTCAATAGCTGATCCCTATGTATTTCGATAGATAATTTTTGTCCACCATGAGGCAACTCTAGCTCTAAATAATCATCTTCATCTAATAACTTAAGCCAATTAGGCAAGGCTTTTTGAAGATCAAACTCGCTATTAGCTGAATGTAATGGATCGAAACGCGTCTTTAATATAAATATCTCTGCTATCCTGTTACACCAAGCTTTTTCTAAGTCATCTGTTCCAAGCGCCTGAATAGATTTACTTTCTATCACATCTCTTTTTAAATAACTATCAATCACTGATGATATAGAAAAATGATTTAATCCAATATCTAAATAAAATAACTGATTTTCTTTATACAGTTCCCTAGATATCATCAATGCAGGATTTACCATACCGACTATATTAATTTTACATTCATTTGCTATACCTAATAACAATCCTAATTTATGACTGTCATAACTAGTAGGAGGAATAAGAATAACGCTTTCCCCCGAATTAATATATTTTCTGCATATATTATTTAATTGCATATAAGCTATTTCAGCAAAACTAGAAACGCTCCCTAGCCTCTCTAAACTTGAGTCTTTATCTAAGCTTAAATTTTCCCAATAAGTATTAAAAATAAGATGAGAAGAAAAGCTTTTCTTTCTATAAGCATCTAATCCAGTAATAACTTTGTCATGATCCAATAGAGCATATCCAGGCTCATTCCCAATAATTTTAGTATTATCAGCAACTATAATATTTGAGTCATTTATATGAATAGCTATGTTTTTCACATCTATACTTTAATTATTTTGGGAATGCATATGTCGTATTACCTTATGATCAATATAAGACTGGGTATCAAAAATAAGCCGCTCTTGTAAAGACTGTAATTGATGTACTAAAAACATTACTACTATCGAAATCAATAAAGCAATAAAGGTTGAATTAAAGGCAGTCCCTAGACTCTGAGTAACTCCGGCAATATCACCATCAACTGCTCTATGTGCCTGACCAAGAGCCTCTCCTATTCCTCTTACGGTTCCAATAAATCCTACAGAAGGGATAGCCCAAGCAATATATCTAATCATTGATAATTCAGATTCTAACTTTTCACCCTCAGACTCACACAAGGTATTAGCTACAGATGAAACATCTTGAACATTCTTAGTTGATCCAAAGCGCTCTAAAGATGACAATAGAACTCTGGGTAAAAGCATATTTTTTGATTGATCTGGTAATGATTCAATTATTCTTGAATACTGTCTAGTATCTTCAGGCAAAATCCTTTCTCCATCCTTAATTGGAATCAAGCTTTCTCTTAAAATATTTTTCTCATTAAGAAGCCTAGCTGTCTTATAGCCCATTATAGAAAAAGCCCAAAACATCAAAATAAAGCATGCCTCCTGCTCAAAATCTCTGATTAGAACCCAAACAGATCTCTCTACAGTATAATTTTGGTCTTCCTGTATAGCTAAAGCCTGTTCTGATAAAGCATCAGCTGCCCTTGGCCTAACATTAGTGACATATATGGCATGAATAATAATAATAGAAATTATTAGCGCAAAAACTTGGTAAAGAAACTCATTTGGTAATCTTAATTTCATGTTATCTCCAAATAATCTAAATATTTACAGGGAAAGTAATTTCTTCATCAGCTGCTATTTCATCACTAGGAATAAAAATTTCATCAAGAGGTCTAGTATCAACTTCTGTAGAGTCTATCTTCTGGCTGTCATCTGTATCATCTTGGCCAAATGATACTGATACAAATAAAGTCAGAAAACTAATACATATATAAAATCTAAAAATCATTTATCAATACCTCGAATAAACCATCTATATCTATTATTCTAAATTACGAGCTATCCTAAAACCAAGATCTTCCCTATCATTATTTTCATAATATCTATATGAAAGCCTTAAATCAGTCAATGTTGAGCTCTTCCAGCTAGATCCTCTTATAACATGAAAACGTCCTTCTTCTGGGCCTAATGGGTCAATATAAACATTTTCACTATTTGCGACGGGTATCTCCCAATAGTCATGAATCCACTCACTAACATTTCCTCCTAAATCAAAAATACCAAAATTATTTGCAGGAAAACTGCCAGATGGTGCTGTAACCTGAAAACTATCATTATATGTAACTAAGAAAGGTGTAATAAGCTTATTGGCGCTAATATCCGCATAATTACCAGATCTATCTGGTGGAGGGAGATCATTCCCCCATGGAAAAACAATAGCAGAATTAGACTGAGAAAATTTTGCAGCTAAAGCCCATTCCGCTTCAGTTGGGAGACGATAACCATTTCGTAAAGGTATGACTGCCTTCCACATTCCATTCATCTCTTCATAAACAGGTTGTAAATTATCCTTAATACTTAACCAATTAAGAAATTCTACAGCCTCTTCCCAAGTAATTCTAACAACTGGATAATTATCTTCATCTAACGAAATATCTGAAAAATTGCCTGAGTCATGGTTTTCTCTAAATTGCCTATATTGAAAATTAGTAACTTCTTTTGTTCCTAAATAGAATGCCTTGCTGACCTTAACAGAGCGGAGAACTTCATTTGACCTTCTTCCTTGCTCTCTCCTTGAGGAACCCATTTGAAACTCTAGGGGAGGAATTAAAATTAACTCTTGTCCTAATGATGTAGTAAGGAGTTTATCATAGCCAGAACCAGTAATAGGATTTAGCTCCTCAAGATTAAAGTTAATATCACTTTTATAGCTTGGTACTGGTATTAAGTCCATAAACTCGTACCTAAATCCTTCTTTCCTTACCTCAATTTTTTGCTCTATTGACATCAATTCAATTTCTATTGGAGTGTCACCTACGTTAAGACCGTTTATCCATACTTGAGAACCTGAAGGTGAACTAGTAATTGATACTACTCCCAGTAAAGGCTCTAACTGATAAGATAATTTCGAATTAACATCTCTAATAATAGATACCGAATCAATAATAGTTTTATAGCCTGGCTTAGTTAGTGATATTTCATAATTATTATCTGGAGGTAAATTAAGCACTAAGGGGGACCTCCCAACAAAGTTTTGATTTAAATTTATCGCAACATCGCTAGGTATAGAAGTAATTTCCATCACCCCATCACTCTCTTCTAGCTCAATTAGTGGAAGTGACTGAGGATCATTAGCAGACACAATTATTTTACTACTCCACTGATTATATCCATTTAAGTTTAATGAAAGAGAATGTTCACCTGCAATGATCTCTGCAACCATTGGTGTAAAGCCAATAGATTGGCCATCTAAGTTTACATTAGCACCATTAGGCTCACTTGTTATCTGAATTTCTGACCAGTTAGGTACTAAATCAAAAGTGAGATTTTGTTTATAGCCACCACCTTCTACTTGTATCTCTTCGATCTTAGTAAGATATCTTGGAGAAATAATCTCTATAGTATGTTTACCTATTGATACTTCAATATCAGTAAGAGGAGAATTACCGATTAAGCTTCCATCTATACTAATAACTGAATCTATTTCTGGATTTGTTCTAAAATTTATAAAATTAGGAAGTCTATCCAATTTTAAAGAAAATGATTGGTCCTGAGATTGACTAACAAGTATTTCTGTATCTAGATCATAATACTCTTCTAATGAAGCCTTAATCCTATGCATACCAGGCTGAACTAAATATCTATCACCTATTTTTAATTTAAGAAAAGTATCAGGTATAGATACAGAATCTGTTTCTGGCTCTACAATTATCTCAATAGACTTAGATGTAAACGCAAACCACGCCAAACAGCCTAAGACGAAAAAAGAAAAATAAATAGGAATAGTAGATTTATTAATTTTACTATCTTTAGAATTACTAATTTGAGCAATCCTTGAATTAAAACTAATAGGCTCAACTACAATATCATCTACTTTATTTTTACTCTCTTCTTCTTTAATCGTATTTTTATAAAAATTAGGTGTACTTAAGTCTAAATATAAATTATTTTTATCTAGCGATGCATAAAATTTATTTTTTCCAAAAACAAATATATCCCTATCTTTAATAGATCTAGTTTCTAGAATATCATCATCACCAATAAAAAGATTCTTTGTTTCACTATTTGGCTGTATAAAAAATTTATTTTCAATAAAGCCAATCTGAAAGAACCCAATAACATTTTGAAGATAAATATCATGAGATTTTTTATCTCCTATCTCAATTGGGAGATCATTAATATCAAAATTTAGTGTCTTTCCTTTATAGAGTAATATTAATTTTTTTTCTATTTGATTATTCATTATTAATAACTAAATTTTTTCCTTGCACTCTACTGCAATATTCATATTTTCTAAACCAGGCAATATTTCAAAATTTAATCTAACATCTCTATATCCATTTCGATTACCAACAATAGTATAATTACCCGGCCTTAACTCAATAGTCTTAGTATCAAACTTACCTAAAGATCCTTTACGATACAGAACAATATCAGTTAAATTATCAGAATTTATTACTATATTTATTGGTGTAGATGCTAATCTAATTATATTCTCTAATTTTTCTTGTTGCTCAGTAATCCTAGGACCTGGCTGATCTATTTCTAGAGCTTGTAATAAAATATATCCTGAATCATCTAAGACGTTATCATCAAAAAGAAGTCTTGGATTATCAATAAGATTATTAATTTTTTTATCAAGATCATCTCTTAATCTTGATCTCTGCAACCCATCTTTTGCAAACTCTAAATTAGGATCAGTAGTCAAAATTTCCTCATAAATCTCAATTACACGCTCCCATAACTCTCTCTTCTCGAACGCCAAAGCGCGAGCTTCAAACAATCTAACTGCATCAAACTTTGCTCCCTGCTCAGCTTGTAAAATACCATTTTTTACTTCTTCAGACTCTGGTCTCAATAAAAGAGCTTGATTAAAAAAATTATTTGCTTCATTAAAATCACCAGCTCCTAAAGATGTATATGCATTAGATAAAAAATTATCAAAGCTATTTTTTTCAACAATTGCAATAACAAGATTCAACTCATTCTTTGCATCCTGCCACTTAGGATCAATTTCAAGAACTTGACTATATAGCTTTATAGATAATTCATATTCCTGACTTAGCTGCTTACTTCTTGCTTCACTCATAATATTAATTACTTCGGGTAGATTCTCTGCCCTACCCAAACCCTCTATGGCAATAGCATTATCTTTCTCAATTTGTAAAACTAAATTAAATTGATCTATAGCTGCTAAGTAATCGCCTGTAGCTAAAGCCCTGTTACCATAGTCATTAGATACTTCAACAATACTAGTTGAAATATCTAATAATTCCTTACCTAGAAATATAGCATCTTGATAGAAACGAATAGAATCTTTGAAAGATTCACTTAAGAATGCATCGTCACCGAAATTTATCTGATCAAGATAAACTAGCCACTTATCATTAGCCCAGATATTTGGTGATAGATTATTAATTTGACTTTGTTGAGTTAAAATTTCTGAAAGCAGATCCTCTGAGGTTGATCTTAACGCTGAAATCTCTTCTTGACTGATATTATCATACTCAGAACTTTCTATTGGCCCAATATATAACTCGCTTTGATCCGCGCTTGTTTCTTCTACAAAATTTTCTTGGGATACAAAACTAGGTAAAAAGAAAAAAACAAATAATAATAGACCTATCAAGCAAGCAAATAAAAATAAATTATAGTTATTTTTTTTATTAGTAATATTTTCATCTATAGAGGTATTATTTTTACTTATACTTGGCTTGACTTCGATTATAGATTTATTACGAAGGTTTTTTTTTTCAGATTTATTCTTCAAAATCTTCTAGGGGATCAATAAATATATCAACCTCTGATACGAAACCAGTCTCAGTTCTATACAAATCTAATAGTATATCCTTCCATTCAAGATATTGAGCATCAGCAGTTCCAGTCAAACGATGCTGAGTTCCTTCTATATTTACTACCATTGGCATCACCTCATCATCAAAACTCAACGAAAGTTCTTCGAGAGACTGAGTATGTAAACGCTTCTCTTCTCTTCTGACACCTGCTGATTTAATCATCTCAACACCAGTATACATCATGGTATCTCTTACCACTCTACTATTAAAATCACCATTGCTATTAGAATCATAAACTATAGAAGCAATAATAGTTGCCACCCCAATGCCAGTTCTCCATCTGCTTGAAGATTCTAGCTCTCTTATAGCTATTGACTCCTCTCTAGAGTATTCTCTCCATCCATCATAAGACTCAGAAGATTGATTATAAAAATTAACATAGTGTTCATTTAAAGCCTCAATAAATGTATGTTCCCTATCTCTAGCTCTCTGAGTTCTACTAAACTGTGGATCATCTTCAGCTGGCAGTCTATTTAGAGATATCCTATCTCTATTTCTAATTAAATAACCATCGAAAGACTCAGGGCTAATATCTTCGGCATATTTTAATTTAGAAATTGTTCTAAGCTCTTGTCCTTCCCCAGGATCAAGTCTAGATTGTATATTTGCTAGATCATTTGCAATCCTGTTAAACACATCTTGATATGGATCTTTGTTAGGATAAAGATTTCTATTGAATGAGCCTGCTGCTGTTGACATCTTATAATTTCTATCAAGCCAAGTTTCACCAGAGGCATCCAAAACATGAATATCTAAACTTAAACTATCTCCATCTGAATGTAATATCTGACCCATTATTTCAAGATCTGCTACTAACGATCTATTAGGTGTAACCCAAACTGATCCCCAAAAACCACTATCCTGAAGTGTATCTCTTAAATGGATAGCCATATATCTAGACTCTGTTCTTCTGATGTGAACAAATGTGCCATCATTAATAAGGTCTTCTAATACATCTTTATCAATTTCTCCTTCGGGCACACCGGGATCAAATAACACAACTGCAATATCTAATAAATCTACTTCATTTATAGTTTTTGTAGAAGAGCTTAAGGATACTTGATGAGGCATTCGAACCTCATTTGACCCACATGCAAATAAAAATAAAGCAAAACTGATTAATACTATTTTTTTTAACATTTCCACTACTGCCTTAAAATTATCTTCTTATATTCATTATACTCATCCCACAAAGCTGCTCTCAAAAATGGATCATCCTCTTGAGAGGCAGCCTCACATAGCTGTCTAGCGACTACATCTTTATCCTCACATCCTTCAACGGAATCAATATTATTTTCTTCATTTATGCCACTACTAATTACTGAAGGCGAGTTATCTGATTCGCTTCTTGTGCTTTGATTAACTCCCGGCATTCCTACTCCAACTGGTACTTGAGCTGGCTCCGATGAACTACCTATTGAACTAGCTGCTCCAAAAGCTTCATCTGCAGCACTGCCAACTCCTGAACGAGCTATTGCTTCTCTCTCTGCCCCCACAACAGAATCAAACTCTTCTAATGACCTCTCAAAAGCATCTTCTGAGCTAGGCCCTGAAGAAGATAATCCATCTCTTTCTTCTCCAAATATATTGGAATCTGGAGAAGGTAATGAATTTCCATTCTGGCTCTGGCCTTGTTGACCTTGCTGGCCTTGTTGACCTTGTTGACCTTGCATGCCTTGTTGACCTTGCTG
>CENZ01041674.1_pt1 | contig 74382 bp, 74 predicted proteins | sample 361341 | NCBI WGS metagenome assembly CENZ01 (sample SAMEA2619782, study PRJEB7988) | marine metagenome | biome: marine biome (ENVO:00000447); feature: deep chlorophyll maximum layer (ENVO:xxxxxxxx); material: "saline water (ENVO:00002010), including plankton (ENVO:xxxxxxxx)" | depth 50 m
ATTCGTTCAATAGATTCAGTGATGATATTCACATTGGGTCTCTGAACAGCGTCATAAAAATTGTGTGAAACAACAAGTCTTTTACATGCTGCCCTATATGTCGGCCTGAGCTTTTCTTTAAGGTCAGGGTCTTGAACGGTATCGAGTGCTTCTAGACAGCGTGCTTGTATCCCATCAATTAATTCTGAATCTCCGTCAATAACTGATGTAGCGAAACCATCGTTGAAAGCATTGGACATCTCCACGTGAAGGTTCTGAAGAAGGTCCGCATCAGTTCTAAAAGCTTCTTTTTCTTCATCGGTGTAGACGACTCGTTCGTTAGGAACAATCCATTGGGCTGTCCGTTGGAAGACGTTGAGTGTTTCTACTTCTGGAGCTACAGCTGCCGTAATTTGGACTCCACTAGAACCTGTTCCGATAAGCCCCATTTTTTTATCTTTTATTTCTACATCGTGATCCCATCGGGCGGTGTGGAACATTGGCCCTTCAAACGTTTCAAGTCCTTCAATATCTGGGTATTTAGGGTGGTGCAGAATTCCGGTTGCGGCTATCACCCATGTGAAACGTTCTACGTGCCCTTTTTCTGTTTCTATCTCCCATTCATTTTCTAACCATGTGCATCGGGTTACTGCTTCGTTGAATCGTATGTTTTGGTCGATGCCGTATCGTTGTGAAACGCCTTCAAAATATTCTTGTACTTCGGATCCAGGTGATGTGAATTCGCTCCAATCAGGATTGAGTTCAAACGAATAACTGTAAATGTGGGATGGAACATCACATGCGATTCCTGGGTAGGTGTTTTCTCTCCATGTCCCACCAACCCTGTCTGCTTTTTCAAAGATTTGAAAGTCATAACCGGCTTCTTTGAGTTTTATACCAGCAAGAACTCCGGACATTCCTGCTCCAATGACAGCGAAAGTGTTTTTACTCTTGTCAGCATTGTCCATAGTCTTGTAGGGTAGCCGGTTTTTACCGAGTGTCTCAATTGCGAGGGACGTCTCTAAAAGGAACGTCTTTATCTATTGATGGTTCTCTTGGTAGCCCTAGCACTCTTTCACCGATAATGTTTCGTTGGATTTCATCGGTTCCTCCAGCAATTGATTTAGCTGGGGTGGATACAAGTATCTCTGCGATAATGCCGTCGTAACTAGCGCTTGGTCCTGTAAGTAGTGCGGATGCGCCCGCAATCATACTGTGAGTTTTATTTGCTTGACGTGCAACATTGCTACTCATTAGTTTCCCTATAGATCCTTCCGCTCCGGGTGCTCGTCCCAGTTTTCTAGCTGCTCGCGCTCTGGAAGCTGTCCATTCCCCTATCCGGTGCATTGAAAGGAGTTTGGCTATTTCTTGTCGAATTATTGGATCTGTATTGCGTTTTTTTGTTCGAGCATGATCTTTGGTGAGATCTACTCTGCCTGCCCGTTGTGGGTACCATGAGTAGACTTTGAAGTGTTCTTCGGATTCGGCTTTTGCTTCGTCAATGACCCGACTTTTCTGCTTGGAGTACCGTGGTTTTTTGAGACTTCCGAATCCTCGTTCGAATGCGAGCGTAGTCAACGCTACCGCCCATCCTTCACCCGGAGTTCCGATGACGTAATCGTTTGGGATTCGGGCCTCTGTCATGAAAACTTCGTTGAATGAAGTGTGGCGATTCATTTGCATCAACGGGCGTACCTCTACTTCTTTTTGATTCATGGGAAGAGCGAAGTATGTGAGTCCTTTATGTTTTGGGGAATCCCAGTCTGTGCGAGCTACGAGTAATCCAAGGTCAGCATGGTGGGCGCTTGTATTCCACACTTTTTGTCCCGTTACTATCCACTCGTCGCCATCGAGCTCAGCGTGTGTCCCTAACCCAGCGAGATCAGATCCTGCGCTTGGTTCACTAAATAATTGGCACCATGTTTCTTCACCGGTTAATGCAGGGCGAAGAAATCGTTGCTTTTGCTTATCGCCACCATGTTTCATGATTGTTGGGGCTGCAAGATTCATGCTTGCCCCTACAGGAGTTGCAACTGTTCCAGCTAAAAGTAACTCTGATCGGACGACATCATCAGCCCATGCCGGATATGCCCTTCCAAACCACTTTTCGGGCCATGATGGAACAGCCCACCTACTTTCAACGAGGAGGGTTCTCCATTCAAGGAGTGACATGGTTGGGTCCCATGCCTTAGATAACCACTGCCGGACAGAAATGCGAATATCATTTTCATTCAAATCGCTCATTTCCCCCCTCTTGCTGAACCATACCCATCATAGGAGTACTCTGCTACTTGTTTGATAGCTATGAATTTCTTGCTCAAAATGCGTTATGACGACTTTTGAGTAAATATGTTGTCAAGAGGTAAGAGGGGTTTATGACTGGTCAATTAGAAAACAGAGTTGCTGTAATAACCGGCGCAGGTGAAGGAATTGGAAGAGGAATAGCGAACGCTTTTGTGAAAGAAGGAGCAAAGGTTGTTATTGCAGAAATCAAACCAGAACTAGGGAAACAGGCTTCTGATGAGTTGGGTGATAACGCTGTTTTTATCCAAACCGATGTTTCGGTAAAAGAAGATAACGAACGCATGATAGAAGCAGCAATTGAGAAATGGGGAACAGTAGATATTTTGGTAAATAATGCTTGGGGAGGTGGTGTAATTTCACGCGTCGAATCAAAATCTCCTGAACTAATGGAAAAAGGTTTAAACGTAGGTTTTCTTGGCCCTCTATGGGCAATGATTGCTGCTCATTCTGTTATGAAAGAAAAATCGTATGGACGAATCGTGAACTTGTGTTCGTTGAACGGTGTGAATGCTCATATGGGAACAGTTGAATACAATTCTGCAAAAGAAGCTCTTCGGAGTGCGACAAGAACAGCTGCGAGAGAGTGGGCTCCTTTAGGAATTACCGCAAATATTATTTGCCCAGCGGCAAAATCGGCATCATTCTTCCGAGTTATGAGTCAGTTCCCTGAACTTATCGCTGCTGCTGATGCTGCTAATCCGATGGGTCGCATGGGTGACTGTGAAGAAGATATTGGGCCAGTCGCTGTCTTCCTAGCAAGCGAAGGCTCTAGCTATGTCACTGGGAACACGATCTTTGCTGATGGAGGATCACATATAAATGGGTCTTCATGGGCGCCTGATTTAAGTGACACGTAGGCGCTTGAAAATTTCTTAATCGAAAGCTTCTTTGATTGCCTTGAAGGGATTTTTTCGTGCTTCCTTCACTGACTCTTGATAAGCAGCTAATGCTTGGAGTTCTTGCGCTGCTCGAATAGCAGTGCGCCCACCTAATACTTCAAAAGACCTGTGAACTGAACGTTTATTAACCTGTTGAAGATCAGATGGTACTCGTGCAACTGTTTCAGCTATAGCTAATACTTCTTCTTGTAATGCACTTGGAGGATAAGCCCTATTTGCGAAACCAACTTGTACAGCTTCTTCTGCTGTATATGTATTGCCGGTCAACATCATTTCCATTGATGCTCTGAGTCCAAGAATTGGTGTATGAAATTGCCAATCCGGAGTACTCATTACTCGAACGACAGGATAGCCAATAGTGGCATCATCTGCCATGTATATAAGATCGCATGCTGAAGCGAGTTCTGTTCCGCCGGCCATGGCGTAACCATGTATTTGAGCTATGACAGGCTTCGCTAAGTCCCAAATACTAAACCAACTATCTGTTGCCTGGCGGGTCCATTGCCCATCACCTGGGGCACTGTAGAGAGGAGAGTCTTCCATTAGCCCTCCACTTGTTAAGTCATATCCTGATGAAAAACAATCACCAGCTCCTGAGATAATAGTGACTCTAACATCATCATCTATGTCGTGCGTTTGGAGTGCTTCAAGTATTTCTGTTCTCATCGGAGTGCTAATCGCATTACGTTTTTCTGGTTTATTGAGAATAATTTGGCGAACCCCAGTTATGGGACTTTCTATACGAATGTTTTCATATTCTGACATTGGTGTTCTTTCTGGTTTATATATTTATGGCCGCATTTCATGTTGGGTGGGGTTCTTCCCCGTCAAGGGTCATAACTGTTAGCTTATTCTGATCGATGACTTCTAAACTAACCTCGTTTTTCCCAGTGTGATCGATTCCGCATCTTGAAAGAAAGAGGATTGACTCAACCATTTCTTCCATTGATTCGATCTGATTAGGTTTAAGTATTTTTCCAACAACTGCTTCAGCTCCTTCAGAAAGGACAGCAGCTTTAGGTTCAACTGTATTGACTCGTATCCCTGTCCCATAAAGTTCCGACGCGAGAGCAGAAGTTGTCCGATCGAGCATGGCTTTTGTTGCGCCGTAAAAACCATAAACACCGCGCACCCCTCCTAAATCATATGGGGGGCCGGTTGGATGCTTCTTTGATGCACTGGATAGATTAATGATCCATCCTTGTCTATTGCTGATCATTGATGGAAGTACGTGTTGAATAAGGTCAAGCGGGGCTTGCACGTTTATTTCCGTCATGAGCCTTCGATGTTTTAATGTATAAACATCAAGGTTTTTGTAAATAGCTGCAGCTGCATTGTTAATGAGGATATTCACAGAACCCAGAGCTTCAATTGCCTTTGGAATAATTGTCGCTCTTGATTTTTCATCTGCAAGATCTGCTTGAATGACCTCTACATGCCCCCCGTATTGTCGGCAAAGATTAGCTGTTTCATTGAGTGACCCTGAAAGTATTGCGTGGTTATCAAGTGTTCTTGCGGAAATAGCAAGGTTGGCGCCTTCCGATGCAAAACGCTGAGCTACTGCTGCTCCGATACCTCTACTTGCTCCGGTAATAACCGCCGTTTTCCCCCGTAACTGGTCGGACATAGCTATCTCTTTATCCTTTCTTCTTCTTTGTTTCTAGAACGATTACTTCTTTTTCGCAAAATAATGATGTTTGTGACAAAGTATCCCAAGAGCAGAGTTGCATTGGAGCGAGCATGAGTGAACATTTGACACAACCAGGCGAAACAAGTGGATGGCCTAAATTAAAAGTTTCGTATAGAACTGACCAAGAAAAAATAGCGTCTTTGCTTCCTCCTGGCCTTGAAGCAAGTGGGGATCCTATTGTTCAGATCAATGTGTATTGCGTTCCTATTCTTGGCGAACCTGAATATGGAGTTAGTACAAAGGTTGGTGCTTCCTTTAATGGCGTAGACGGTCTTTTTTGTGTGGGAATGGGAATTGATCAAGAAGCAGCGATCTTTATCAGTCAAGAACTGAATGGACAACCGAAATTTCCGTGCAATATTTCTTTCTACCGAATCAATGATTATGTAGAAGCTGTTTGTGAACACCAAGGGTACACATTCATGGAGTTTCGTGGTCGTTCAATTGGAACTGCTACCCCTGATGGTATAGAGGTTGAAGAAAATGAGTGGTGGATTAAATCATCGAGGCAAATCGGAGGCGCTGAGGGGCAATATGATTTCCCACCGCATGTTGTGCGCGTGCATAGCGTGAGTGAACCAGTTGAAATTGAGGACCTCGCCGGTGATCTAGTTCTGCGAGAAAGCCCATGGGATCCTTACACAGAACTCCTTCCTATGCGAGAACAGCTTTCAGCGCAACTAGTTCGGTCATCTCATAAAAGTCGCGAAATCACTAACGCTGGTGCTTTGGACCCGGAAGCGTTCTGGCCTTTTGCTGACACTATTGGTGGATCACGTTGGCCAGGAGAACGCGGTGGTCCCAAAAACTGGCGGCCCTAGCAGATTTCTTACTCAGGCCATCCTGAAAGTAATCCTCTTCTTTTCGTTTCACGTTGTGCATTTATTATCGTTCCGCCGTATTTTTCAGGAGCTGTAGGTTCCCGTAAAAGCCACGCAACGGCTGCTCCTATCGCTTCTGGGGGAGCGCTCGGGAAAGCGGTGTATTCTTTTTCTTTACGTTTAGCTTTTTGACGTTCAGTTATGACATGCCCCGGATCAATGTTGTATGTGACTATTCCGTCAGCGCCATGTTCTATCATAAGTAATGGAGCTATTCTTTCGAACGCTGATTTTGTCATCGCATACCCAACTCCCCAACCGCCTGACCCTATTTTCCCTGGTGGGTTAGTAAATGCTGTTGCAGAGATCATATTTACGACTGTTGCTCCTCCTTGTTTGATGAATTCCGGAAGCAAGTGACGGATTAACGCTAGTTGGGCGAAGACATTCCCTTCAAATAATTGATTAACGTAGGTATCTTCAAGCTCTTCTATTGTCAGCATTGCTCCGGGCCCTTGGTAAATAGCATTATTTAGAAGAACGTCAATATGGCCAAAATGGGCGAGTGCGCTATCTGCAGCTTGGAGAACAGATTTACGGTCTAGAAGATCCATATGGATAGGAAATCCTTCTTGCCCGGTTTCGTTTATTTTTTCTACCGTTGAATCTAAACCTCCAGGAACAGGAGTTATCGCATCATCGAGAAAAGCTGTTCCGTCAACCATAGTTCGTGCGGAAACTGCCACGTCGTATCCAGCTTGAGCAAGCGATATAGCGCATGCTCGTCCAATACCTCGACTTGCTCCTGTCACAAAAGCGACTTTTCTTCTCTCCACCTTTTCTCCTTGGCCATGAAACTCTAGGGTAATGTTGTACTTGCTTTTATAGCTATCACAAAATCAGAAAATTATTGCATTGGAGTCCATTTTGACAACTTCTTTAGATTCGGATCTTTTTCTACCAGACCCTGAACCAACTGAGGTCGCATATACAGTCATCTCTGTCGATGATCACGTCGTTGAACCACCACATTTATTTGAAGAATATATGCAACCGCACTTACGTGCGCTTGGCCCACAACTAATTGAAACTGAACATGGTCATCAGATTTGGGAGTTCGAAGGAGCTACTTACAGTCAGGTGGGCATGAATGCTGTCGCTGGTCGAAAACCAGAAACAGTTAGCTTAGAACCATTTCGTTTTGATCAAATGCGGCCAGGTTGTTACGACATTGATGCTCGAATAAAAGACATGGACCTAGGTGGAATTTGGGCGATGTTGAATTTCCCGTCACAAATTACTGGCTTTTGTGGAACTGTTTTCGCAAAAGCTTCAAATCGAGACGTTGGAATTGATGCTGTAAGAGCGTGGAATGATTGGATGTTTACTGAATGGTATTCAAAATATCCTGATCGTGTTATCCCAGGAGGAATTACGTATCTAGGCGATAGTGACGAAGCTGTTCGAGAAATCCATCGAAATGCTGAGCGTGGTTTCGTTTCAGTAACTCTTCCGGAGATGCCTCATAACGTAGGATTTCCAAATTTATGGGAGAGGGAGTTTTGGGATCCTATTATTAGTGCGTGCGCAGAAACTGAAACCGTTATTTCTCTGCACGTTGGTAGTTCTGGTATGACGCCTTTTGCGCCAGGGGCGCCTGCACTTCAAATTGGGGCCACCCTATTCGGACAACTCTCCCTCGGAGCATGTGCTCACTGGTTATGGAGCGAATATCCTGTTCGTTTCCCTAATCTAAAAATCGCCATGTCTGAAGGGGGAATCGGTTGGGTTGCGATGCTTATTGACCGATTAGATAACATTATTGACCGTTCTGGCTATGGGTTAGGTTGGGATAATCGGCCAGCTGATGTGCTTCGACGTAATTTTTGGTTCTGCACTCTTGATGATCCATCAACAATAGATACGCGAGATGTAATCGGTGTTGAAAATATTTGTGTTGAAACTGACTACCCGCATGGAGATGGGACGTGGCCTAATACACAAAATGTGATTAGAGATGTCTGGGGACATATTCCTAATAAAGAAATTCGGATGATGTGTTCTGAAAACGCAGCAAAGTTGTATCGTCACCCGTTGCCAGATGTTATTCTTCCAGTTGGTTAATTCTCATGGCTTCTCAAACTCCTAATAATGTTCCAAGTATTGAAAATTGGAACCTGCTCCTTGATGGGAAAGTCGCAGTTATTACCGGTGGTGGAGAAGGAATAGGGCGTGGGATTAGTAAATTATTTGCAGAACATGGGGCAATAGTAGAAATAGCTGAAATCAATTCAGAGCTCGCTAGTTCGGTTGTAAATGAAATTACTGCAGCAGGAGGTAAAGCTCGTGCACATATTGTTGATGTAAGAAACGAAAAAGATGTTACTGAGCTCAAAAAGAATATTCTTGGTGTTCACGAGCAAGTTGATGTTCTTGTCAATAACGTCGGTGATTACAGGCCACTTGTGAGATTTATTGATTCATCTCCTGAATCATGGAAGAAAATGTACGACATTAACTTACATCATGTTTTTCTTGTTACACATGCTTTTTTGCCGTCAATGGTTGATGGGAATGGTGGTTCGATTATCAATATTCATTCTGTTGAGGCAATGCGGGCTTATCCTGGTGATCCAATTTATGGAGCGATGAAAGCTGCGGTGAGTCACTTCTCCACATGTCTTGCTTCTGGGTTTGGGAAAGATGGAGTACGTGTTAATGGAATAGGAGTTGATTTAACACAAACTCCTCAAGTTGATTACATCTCGGGGTATGAAGACGTCGACGACTTGTGGGAAGCGTGGGCTCCAATTGGCAGGCTTGGATGGCCTGAAGATCAAGCAAGAGTCGCTCTTTTCCTCGCAAGTGATTTATCCGCTTTTGTAACCGGTCATAATATTCCTGTTGATGGCGGTACACATGCTGGCGGAGGATGGTTTTTTTCACCAGAAGCGCAGCGTTTCGTGAATCGCCCAAAAACTCTTTAGTTACCCTGGAGCAGCGATGAGCCCTCCATCTATTTTAAGCACGGAACCTGTTGTGAAAGAACTAGCTTCGCTAGCAAAATAAAGTGCTGCTCCGACTATTTCACTTGGTTGGCCTCCTCTTTTCAATGGTAAAGCTTTTAACGAATCGTGAGTCGCTTCAGACCACGCATTACTAATATCAGTCAGAAAAGGTCCAGGCATGATGCAATTAACGCGTACCTTTGGGGCGTAAGCGCGAGAAAATGATTTCGTTAACGAATGCAAGCCAGCTTTAGCTGCTCCGTATGGTGCTTCGTGAGGGCTAGGTTGGGCTGCTGCTACAGAGCTTATATTTATTATTGAACCACCTCCATCTTTAACCATTTGTTCACCGAAGGTAGATGAAAGTCTGAAAGGGCCTCGCAAATTGACATTGAGCACTTTGTCAAAAAGTTCTTCAGAAACGCTAGTAAGCGATTCATAAAGAGGAGACATGCCAGCATTGTTAACTAAAACGTCGCATTTCCCGTATGTATCGTAAACAGTTTTAAAGAGAGCATCACATTGTTCCCAGTTACCTACATGACATTCCACGCCACGTGCTTGTACTCCAATTGATTCCGTTAAAAATGCAGCTAATGATTCACAATTTTCTTTTTTTCTGCTGGCAATAACTATGGTTGCACCGCATCTGGCAAATGCAAGAGCCATTTCTTTCCCTAAACCTCTGCTTCCGCCAGTAATTGTAATTACTTTCCCTTCAAGGTTCGTGAGGTCTCTTTCTGGAGTCACTATTAATCCCTAACCGGTATTTAATTGAGCGCCTACTCGAAGCGGTGAGACGTCAAGTGGGTGAAGCACCCCTGGATTGGATACACATACGGCCGGAATTGCATTTACGATCCGATTAGCGGCGGTTCCATTTCCTCCCCCTGCTGCTCCTCGTTCACCGTGCTCTTCACCATGAACCGTTACTTGAAGTGTAGGTTTTCCTGTAATTTGAACTTGATGTGATCCTTGACCAGTCGGAGGATAGGGCCAGTCAGGAGCACAATCATCATCAATACGGGTGATATGTTCCATTACGAGCATTTTTTTTCCATTTATTATTCCTTGTATTTCAAAACGCAGTGCCCCAATCGTACCTTTTTCAAATTCACCCATTCCATCAACATGAATTGTTTTTTCAAGAGGTCGTTTCTCAACTGAAGTTCTGATTTCTTCTAGTTCAACGCCTAGCCCATCAGCAAGTATGCGTATTTCAGGACCCCACACCATCTGGAGAGAGAAATCTAAAACCATCGGTGGTGTCTGGTCCATGGGCATTCCAAAGCCGACGAGATTTCGGACTGCATCAGGTTGATCATAGAGAGCATAGTTCATCATCTCTTGCGATCTAATTTCAGTTATATCCGCGCTTACTCCGCTTAGAAGAAGGGGAAGAATATCACAAGTCCAACCTGGGTCTATTCCTGATGCAAAGATGGACGCATTTCCTGATTCACATGCCTCGGCGAAACGGTCAGCGAGATCTTTGGGCATAGATGGTGGATGGTACATCGGGTAGAAGCTTGTAGTTACTACATTTATTCCTTGTTTAAGTAACGATTCGACTTCGTCGAGTGATTCCATAGGACGAAAATCAGCGTTTACGGTGTAGACCACTGCGTCAATATTTCCGGATAGCGCTTCTTGATGATTATCTGTTGCCGTAACTCCCAGAGTAGAAATACCAGCAAGTTCACCTGCATCTACTCCTATTTTTTCTGGATTATTTACTATTACCCCTACGAGGTTTAAGTCCTGATTGGCTGCGACTGACCGGATCGCTGGGCGACCCACATTACCAGTGCCCCAAACAACTACATTCTTCTTCATGGTTGCCCTTTCATGATTTTCAACTCTTACGTTATGTGAGATTCGTGTATCGGGCGAACTAGAAACAAAGTCTTATATTCGTATTAGTTGAATGTTTTGATTACTGTTATTAAGAGAAATACAAATATCAGTAAGAAAGTAGGGAAGATGCAAGGACTAATTCTTGAAGGAACGACTGAAGATAGTATTCGTTTATCAAATAATGTTGAACTTGTTGGGGATTTAGAACCACGACAAGTCCGGGTAGAAATACATGCTGCTGGAGTATGTGGTTCCGATTTGAGTTGCGTCCATGGAAAGTATTACATGCCCACCCCGCTTATCCCAGGTCACGAAGCAGCTGGGAAAGTCGTTGAGGTTGGGTCAGCTGTAACCTATTGCCAAACTGGTGATCACGTTATTCTGTCTACTTTTGGTAATTGTGGCCATTGCCCCGAATGTGAGGACGGACATCCTGGGAACTGCCGTAATGGAGGTATGGGTGGATTAAAGCAACCGTATATAGAGGGCGAACAGCCACTCTATAATTTTGCAAATATTGGGGCATTTGTTCAGGAAACAATCGTAAACGAGAATCAATGCATTCCTATCCCTAAAGAAGTTCCTCTTGCTTCAGCTTCACTTATAGGTTGTGGTGTTATTACTGGAACTGGAGCAGTTTTTAATCGTGCCAAAGTGCAAATTGGTGACACGGTTGTAGTTATTGGAGCAGGTGGTGTCGGATTAAATGTTATTCAAGCAGCTCATCTTGTCGGGGCAAGTCAAATCGTTGTGATTGATCGTGTTCCTGAAAAAGAACAGCTTGCTAAAGATTTTGGGGCGACTGATTTCATCGTTTCTGACAATGATGACTTTGATGCAGTTGCTGCAGTAAAGGAAGTTCTTCCTTTAGGAGCTCACCATGCATTTGAAGTTGTTGGCCATACCGGTCTTCTGAGTGATGCTATAAATATGACACGAGCAGGCGGTAATATCTGTGCTGTTGGGGTTCCAGACCTGACTGCAACTGTTACGTATGGGTTTCAAAGTCTTCATCAGAATAAACAATTGATGGGTATTCGGGCTGGCGGTGCAAAACCTAGAAAAGATTTTCCAATGCTTGCAGATTTGTACATTCGTGGGAAGCTAAAACTTGATGAAATGATTTCGAATACTGCAGGTTTAGATGGAATACAAGGAGCATTTGACGCTATGAAAACTGGTGTTGAAGCAAGAACTGTTCTTCTCCCCCATAGTTAATTTCTGAGCAAAAAGGTAGGGTTTTACTTATGTTTGACTATCTCATTACAGGTGGTGTCATTGTAGATGGAACGGGGAAGGATACTTTCCGTGGAGATCTTGCTATTGAAGGCAACCGAATTGCAGCTATTGGAGTAATAAACGGAGAAGCCAGAGAGGTAATAGACGCAACTGGTATGGTTATTTCTCCTGGTTTTGTTGATCCGCATACCCACTACGATGCACAACTTTTCTGGGATCCACGTGCTACCCCATCTAATTTACATGGAGTCACTAGCGCAGTTATGGGAAATTGTGGATTTACTTTAGCGCCAGTTAATAATGAGAACGATGCAGATTACCTAAGACGCATGATGGTGAAAGTCGAAGGTATGCCTCTCGAAGCTTTAGAAACTGGAGTGAGTTGGGACTGGAACAGTTACGGCGAATATCTTTCGAAGCTAGAAGGAAATGTCGGGTTAAATGTTGCAACAATGGTTGGTCATTGTGCCCTTCGTTTAGCAGTAATGGGCCCTGATGCTACTGAAAAAATTGCCACTCCAGAACAGGTACAGGAGATGCAGATGCTATTAGCAAAGTGCATTGAGGAAGGCGGGTTGGGATTTTCAACAACACGCGCTTTTACCCATAAAGATGGAGATGGTAATCCTGTCCCTTCAAGAGTTGCTTCAGAAGATGAACTCTTAGCCTTATGCGAAGTTGTATCTCAATATGAAGGCACAACATTGGAATGGGCAAGTGATGGGTGTTTGAATGGCTTCACTGATGATGAAGTAGAACTTATGGCAAATATGTCGCTACGTGGCCGACGACCGTTGAATTGGAATGTTTTAACTGTTGATTCAGCCCGACCAGATGATTACAAAAATCAGTTAAAGGCGTTAGACACGTGTACTGGGAAGGGAGCGAGAGTTGTTGCACTAACTATGCCTGTATTGGTTGGAATGAACATGAGTTTCTTGACCTATTGCGGATTAAATATGATGCCAGATTGGGGCCCGATTCTTGGCCTTCCCATTGAAGAAAGAATGGAAAGATTACGAGACCCTGAGACGAGACGCTTCATGGAAGAACGTGCGTCATCTCCAGATGCAGGTGTTTTCAGCAGATTAACTGGTTGGGGTCGTTACGTTATTGGAGACACCTATTCGCCTGAAAACGAAGGGTTAAAAGGAAGAACTGTTGGAGAAATCGCCCAAGAGAGAGGTGTTCGCGACTTTTATTGCTTATTAGATATTGTGCTGGCCGACGACCTTCAGACAGTTTTGTGGCCAGGGCCAACTGATGATGACCCAGCAAGCTGGCATATGCGAACTGAAGCTTGGAAACACCCCGATGTCATGATTGGTGGTTCAGATGCTGGTGCTCACTTAGACCGAATGTCTGGAGCTCCTTACACAACGAGTTGGTTACATGATTGTCTACACGGGAAATCATTGACCACACTTGAGGAAACAATTCATCATATAACACAGGTTCCTGCGGAATTATTTGGTTTACGTGACCGTGGAGTTCTTCGCGAAGGATGGTTTGCCGATATTGTTGTATTTGATCCGGATAAAATTAATGCCGGAGAGATTATTCTTTTAAATGATTTACCTGGTGGTGAAGGGCGACTCTATGCGGATGTAAAAGGAATGCATAGAGTTTTCGTTAATGGCGTTGTCACGGTGATGGATAACGAACCAACTGATAATTTGCCTGGGACTATTCTTAAAAGTGGGCAAGATACTTACACAGTAAAAATCCCAGCTGACGTTTAATTTTCAGTTATTTATCTTTCTAAAACGAAACAATAATTTAACTAGCTAGATATGAGTGAGGGATTCTCTATCAACGTGCATAAACTTCAAACTTACACTGTGCAGCTTCAACTTTGTACGTTGTATACGAAAACCCTCGCCGTACCACTTCGTGCGAGGGTTTTCACTTTTTAAGAACTGCTAATAGTCAACTTCTTTGGTAAACCTATCCTTACTGGAACACCTGGCGAGTACATGACATGAGGTTCTTCGAAAGGTTTAGGTAGACCAGCAGCTTCTACAAGATCGTCTTCTAGATGATGCAATTTTGCTTTATGTAATGGCCAAGGAGAGTGGTCTATAGGCGCCCATATAAATTTCTTTGTTGGAGATTGTGTAATTAAACCCCATCGTGCTGTCAAAAAACGTTCTAAGTTTCCATCTGTTTTCTCTTGTTTTTCAATAACGATATTTGATTGAGCATCTTGAGTAGGCCATCTTCGAATGGCTTTTGTAGTGACATAATTTCCGACGCTAGTATGACTAACTTTTCCATAGCAGTAAGGAATCTTGTAAACAGTTCTTGCAGTTATAGTCGGGATAATTTTATTGATGTCAAGTGAGAAAAACCATACACCCGACTTGTTTCCGTACTTTACATATGTCCTGACATTTACTTCAGGAAAAGATCCCACATGAGGTAATGGATGCATCATTGGGAATCCTAAATCCTCCATTTGGAAAGGAATTAAACCAACCCAAGCGTGGCCATCAAATGTTTCCACTTCAATTCCTTTAGGAAGTAACTTTGAAACAGTCTCTACTGGGTATCTCCAATGAAGAAAAACTATATCCATCCATTTTTGAACCATTACAGCCCTTTTTATATTGACGGGGCAGATGTTTGAAAGAAATTGTGTCATTTTTATACGATGATCAGTAACGCAATGAGTGAACGTAAAGACCAGCCGATTGTCCGAAACCAATTTGTTTTAACTAAAGCGTTAATAACTTCTGATGAATGACTACTAACGAGTACCGAGTGTTTCGGAACTTGAAGAAAAATCGTCGAAAGATGGACTTTAAGCAGAATTAACCCCCCGATGAGAGGAAGAAGTCTTCCGTTTACAGGGTCAAAGAAAAGCCATAACGTTGTTATCCCTTCTACCAACATTGGAGGACCCACTATCCAAGATGTTCTTTTCTGGTGTTCAGATGCGTAAATTCTTGATTCATTTTCACCTACCCTAAGAAAAAGAGGGTAATGAACGAGTTGTACGAACCAAATGACACCCGCCATAAAAACTGTTGCTATTAGATGAACATACGCGATTGCCACAATCTGTAATCTACCGAAATGATGATTTAGGTCGACAGTATGTGACGAATTTAACGACGAGTAAAAGCATAATTTCAGACAGTATGTCTTACATTTGAACTCAGCAATCAGAGAACAATGACACTTAAAAAACACGCACAGAAAACAACCATTCTTGTTATGGGTGATCAGATTAATAGGAGTATTTCTTCTCTTATCAACCAATCCCCCACAAACGCGCAAATTCTGATGGTTGAAATCGAAGATAAATTTAACAACAGCCAATGGCATATTCAAAAATCACATTTGGTTCTTTCTGCTATGAGACATTTTGCTGACGAACTTCGGCAAGAAGGCTTTGAAGTTGATTACAGGGTCTCAAAAAGTTTAGGTGAAGGGATTACTGGTCACTCTAAAGAATTTATGCCTGAAGAAATTATTCTAATGGAACCTATGAATTGGAATGGAAATAAAATTGCTGAACGTTTTGATCTTAAGATAATAAAAAATAATCAGTTTTTGTGTCACTATGAAGATTTTGCTGACTGGGTTAGTGATCGTAAGTCATTTAAAATGGAAGATTTTTACCGTTGGCAACGCAAACGGTTACAGATCTTAATGGATAATGATTCACCAATTGGAGGTAAATGGAATTTTGACCACGAGAACCGTGAACGACCTCCTCGAGATGGTCGAGAATGGCCAACGATTGAACTATTTACGCATGACGAAATTGATGAAGAAGTTCTAAGTAATTTAGATCATGCCTGGGGAGCGGTTCCTAAAGGCATCTGGCCAGTAACAAGAGAACAAGCCCTGATCCGATTGAATGAATTTATTTATGGAGCTTTACCAATATTTGGTCCTTACGAAGATGCGATGCTTAATAAAGAATGGAAATTAGCTCACTCAGTTCTTAGTTCTTCATTAAATATCGGATTATTACACCCAGCTGAAGTTGTAGCAGCAGCAGAAAGTGCTTATCAAAATGGGAACGCGCCTATTAACAGCGTCGAAGGTTTCATTAGACAAGTAATCGGGTGGCGAGAGTATGTTTGGGGTTTGTACTGGCTTTGGATGCCCGATTATAGAGATGTAAATTATTTAGAGGCTAGCCGTGAGATACCTCCAGCTTTTCTGAAAAAAGATGAAACAAAAATGGCGTGCGTAAGCGGTGCCATGGATCATTTATACGAGTATGCGTATACTCATCACATTGAAAGACTCATGATTTTTGGAAATCTTTCTTTAACTAGCGGATTAAACCCTCAAGGTGTAACAAATTGGATGTGGTCACATTTCATTGATGGCGCCGAGTGGGTCATGTTGCCGAATGTTTTAGGCATGGCAACTTACGCTGATGGTGGGCAAATGGCGACTAAGCCTTATGCCTCTGGTGGAGCATACATAAATAGAATGAGCGATTATTGCTCGGATTGTATTTATGATCCGAAAAAACGCACTGGAGAAAACGCCTGCCCCTTTACTACTTTGTACTGGGATTTCTTAGCAAGGAACAGAACTAAGCTTTCTGATAATCCTCGGATGGGCCAACAATTTGCTGGATTAAAACGACTTTCCAACCTTGATGAAGTTCGGGAAAGAGCATCACAAGTACTTCTTTACCTTGACGAAGGAACCTTATAGAGTAACTTCAACAGATTCAGCAAAAGGAGAAGGAATGCGTTTCAAAGGGAAAAATGTTGTTATCACTGGAGCTAATGGAGGCATTGGTAGGGCTGCTGCAGTTCGTTTTAGTGGCGAGGGAGCTCGTGTCGCTTGTGTAGATCTCGTAAAGGATGACTTATCTGACTTAATTGATGAAATCACATCCAAAGGAGGAGATGCAATCGCTATCGAATCTGATGTTACTGAGGATGCTCAAGTTCAAGAATACGTTGGTAAAACTATTGAAGCTTTTGGCAGTATTGATGTTCTTTTTAATAACGCTGGTATCGAGGGACTTATAGCCCCATTAGAAGCTTATGACGAAGAAATATTTGATCGTGTTTTACAAATCAACATAAAAGGTGTCTGGCTTGGAATGCGTCACTGTGGTGACACAATGAGGCAAAATGGAGGTGGCGTCATTATCAATACCGCTTCAGGAGCAGGTTTAATGGCTACACCGACAATGATCGCTTATGGAGCAAGTAAGCATGCTGTTATCGGAATGACGAAAACTGCATCTATTGAGCTAGCGCCTGCGGGTATTCGAGTAAATGCTGTTTGCCCTGGAGTTGTAAATACACGAATGATGCGTTCCATTGAAGAACAAAGTGTTCCGGAGGATCCAGAGGAATACGTGAAAGCTGTAAGTGAACGTACGCCTTTGGGAAGATATGGAGAACCAGAAGAAGTTGCTGGTCTTGTAGCATATTTAGCATCTGATGAAGCTAGCTATATAACGGGTGCTTCTTATGTTATTGATGGTGGTCTCGTAAACGCTTAACTCTGATATAACAAAAGAGTGGATTCTTCTAAGATAGAACTAAACAAAAGAATTATTCTTTTAGATGGTGAATGTGTGTTGTGTAACAGATTCGCTAGTTTCATACATCCGAGGTTAATAGAAAATGCAAACCTCCAATTTTTTGGTATTGAGTCTGAAACTGGAATGCGCCTTATTTCGCAAATGCCTGAAAGTTTACAGAGGATGGACACTGTTTATCTTCTAATTGAAGGGGTGCCATTTACTCGTTCAATGGCAATCATTAAATGTTTGCAGTTAATGAAATTTCCGTACAAACTAATCGGGTTAGTTTTTAGTTTCGTGCCTACTCGACTTCGAGATAGCGTCTATGGCTTGGTAGCAAAGAAAAGGAGATCTATTTTTGGCACAACGGATACCTGCGTCTTTATCCCGTTTAATGAGCAGGTAGGTACATAACATAATGAAAACGTTTTTTAAAAAACATAACATTACAAGATTTGATGTTGAAGCGTTTCTGATCGGTTCTTCCTTTATTTTGGTTGGGCTCTATCATTTTGTAAATCAAGATTTCTTTGAAGCAATTGTTCCAACGTGGTTTCCTTATCCCACATTTGCGAATTTAGTGTCTGGTGGAGCAGAGATTATCTTAGGTTTTGGGTTAATACTCAAGAGTTCTCGGCGTTATTGTGCATGGGGTTTGTTACTACTTTTAGTTGCTGTGTTTCCTGCAAATATTGACATGTTTGTAAATGACGTAGATGCTCAAACTAATGCTTTTGGAACAATTGAACGAGTAGTTGATGCCGAAGGTGTGCGTCTTAGGAATTTTATCCGTCTTCCTTTTCAGTTTCTATTTGCTTGGCTTGTCTTCCGGCATACGAAAGTACGCTTATCCCTACAATCAAAAATTTAACAAGGTTCTACTTGAGCAAGAAATGTGCACGAAATCACATCGTGTCCCTCATCAAATAATGTGACTTGAATTGATCCTCGATCTGGTGGCCCTATCCAATTTGCTTTAGTTGTTAATGGGCCTGTTCTTCCTCCGATGAGGTAACGCACATCAATTCCGCTTACGACACATGGTTTTTTGAGATGATATTCAGCGAAAGTTTGAGCACTCATTTCTCCAATTAACGTCATTATTGCTCCTTGGACAAACCCGCCAGGTCTTTGAACTGATTGTTGTGGGGTCATTGATACAAACCCAGTTGAAGCATCTTTAATTTCTATTCCCGCTAATTTCTCAATATTTTGATCTAACGGGGGAACTTGCATGCGTGCCATATGGTCACGTACTTGACTTACATCAGGTTTAATATCTCCTAGCCTTAATGGGGTACGGATAAAAGTTATTTGTGCATTACCAATATGAATATTTTTTTCATTTGTGTATTTTAATTCTTCAATAAAAAGTGTTTTGCCATGGCGAAGAATCGAACTTTTTGCTTGAATAATTTTTGATGGCGTAAGTTGAGTTCTTCGCAAAGAAAAATCGGTAGTAAAGGTCCAATCTTCTATAAAAGATTCCAGCCTCATGCCAACAATAATGTCAGCTAAAAGCATGAGAGGGGCGATACGAATTAATCCATTTGAAGATAGTTCCTTACTAACTTTTAGTTGTCCTTTTGAATGATCTTCAAGGTTAGGTTTTGCTCCCATGCGTGCCATGACACTAAGTAACTCTTTGGGAAATTCTGCTTCACTCATGAAGATTTTATACCTTTACTGAATTAAAAGTCAGTTAGTTTGGTTTCTCTTTTGTACGGTGGTGGGTCCACTCTCGGCCCGGGGGTCCAACTAACTGGAAGATGTTTAATACCACCAATGAAATTTGACCGTAGTCGTTGTGGCTCCCCTTCCATCTTCATATCTGGCATTCGAGTAGCTATTTCTTGAAAAATCAATCGGAGTTCAGCTCGGGCAAGGTTTGCTCCTAGACAATAGTGTGCTCCGCCGGCACCAAAGGCTATATGGTCATTTGGGGAGCGTGTTATGTCAAAGTTATATGGATTTGAGAATACTTCTTCGTCACGGTTTGCTGAGATGTACCACATAACGACTCTGCTTCCCTCTTCAATTTCTTGCCCTAGTAATTCAACTGGTTGTGTTGTTGTCCTTCGAAAGTGAAGTACTGGGCTTGCCCATCGAATAACCTCATCTACTGCAGTATCAATATATTTATCTACGTTAGATTTTAAAAGAGAAAATTGGTCGGGATTGGTCAAAAATGCATGCATTCCATGCGCAGTAGCGTTTCGGGTGGTTTCATTACCGGCAACGGATAGCAGTAACATAAAAACATCTATTTCAAGCTCAGTTAATCGATCACCATCAATTTCTGCATTTACAAGTTTGGTCATTATGTCATCTTGAGGGTCTATACCTCGGTCAGCAGCCAACTGATGAGCGTATGAATAGAGCTCCATAGCTGCTACCCCTGGATCTCCTTCATATTCCGGATCATCTATTCCTATAAGGTCATTAGACCATTTGAATAAGAGATGTCTATCTTCTTGCGGGACGCCAATAATTTCTGCAATTGCTTGCAATGGAAGTTCAGCGGCTATGTCTTCAACAAAATCTGCTTCACCTTTTTGAATAATGTTATCTACGATCATGGTTGCGCGGTGCGCGAGGAATTGCTCGAGAAGGCGCATCATTCGAGGAGTAAAGCCTTTACTTACTAATCTTCGATACCTTGTATGTTTTGGAGGATCTGTATAAAGCATATTAAGACCCCGTTGATCAACAAATCCATCATCATCATCAGTCACTTCACGTGGGTTTGGAATACTAATCCCACCTATTTCACTAGAATAAAGTTCATTGTCGCGATTGACGGTTGTTACGTCTGCGTGTCGGACTACATTCCAAAAGCCACCACCTTGTGGATCTTTATGCCAATAAAGAGGAGCTTGTTCCCGAAGGGTTTTTAGCATTGCATGATGTTCCATTCGTACAAATCGATCAGCGTCAAGTAGATCAATATTGTCGAGGCTCATGTATCTCCTTCTTCATTTCTATGATAAGCCGGAATTAACAAAAGTTCCATTCAGGATTTTCTTTGCTAGAAGAGAATTTTAATTTTAGTTAGTCGGTACTAAAGTTGTAGTAAATGTAATTAATGAATCGCATTAAATTTAGTTGAAGGAAATTATATGCCTAGCGAGCTCAATCTCTCAAATGATCCGTACGTTATTGTTTCGTCTGACTCCCATGCTGGACTCCAATGTGAAGAATACCGCCCTTATCTAGAGTCTTCGGTGCATGATGAATTTGATGACTACGTTGCTGAACGTCATGAAAATCGGAGATTAACAGAAGAAATTAATGGAGAATATGTTGCCGAATGGGAGGGGAAAAACGCTGAAGGCCTTCGTGGAGCTTATGATCCTGAGATTCGAGATAAAGAATTAGATGCTGATGGCATTTCAGGTGAAATAATTTTTGCCGATGGCGATGCTGTTACTGGTATGGAATCGCCTCCATTTGGGGCCGGTCTAGCTGCGGGTCAAATAACCGACCCTCGCCTTGCCTTTGCCGGAGCACGAGCTCACAATAGATGGCTTGAAGAATTTTGTGCGACGAGTCCAGCTCGTCGCGCTGGAGTGGCTTTACTTCCAATAACTCACGGTGTAGATGAAGCAGTAAAGGAAATTGAAAACTTAGCAGGGAAGCCAGGAATTAAGGGAGTTATGATCCCTACTCTTTGGCATGATGCCCCCCCGTACGCAACTGATCATTACGACAAATTTTGGGCAGCTTGCGCTGAAGCAGGTTTAGTGGTTCACACTCATTCCGGAGAGGCAGACTTTCCTAGCTATGGAGAGAATATAGCTTTGTATGTTTCAGAAGTGTCCTTTTGGACTCATCGAGCGTTATGGCAATTACTCTTTAGCGGAAAATTTGATAAATTTCCTGGACTAAAATACTGCGTCACTGAATGTGGAAGTTGGTGGGTTGGCGATCTGCTTTGGAAAGCGGATGTGAATTTTGGAGCTAGTTGGAAGATTAAAAAAATGAGCAGCAGAATGAAAGGGCTCTTGACAAAACTTCCATCCGAATACTTTGGAGATAGTGTCTTTATTGGCGCTTCGACGATGAGTCGTTATGAAATACGTGAACGTCATAGAAACGGTATTGAAGCGTTAATGTGGGGAACTGATTATCCTCACCCCGAGGGGTCATGGCCTAATACAGTTCATCGTCTGGAAACTGACTTTCAAGATGTTTCTATTGAAGATGCTCGTCGTCTTCTTGGCCTCAACGCTATTGAGTGCTACGACTTAGACGTTGAAGGGTTAACAGAAGTGGCTAATCGTGTAGGACCAACTCCCGAAAAGTTAAATCAGGACGCTAGCCTCCGAACAAGTCCAACAGCGAAACGAGAAGCACGATGGTGGTTTGATGAGTATGGAATTGAATGGAAGGGTTCGGAGAACGGGCTATAAATTTTCCGTTTGAACTTGATGCAAAGGACAAAGCTATGAGTAATGAACTTCCAACTTCTGATCACCATATTGTTATCTCTGCTGATAGCCACTGTGGGGCTGATCTCCGTGGTTACAAGCCCTATTTAGAAAAAAAGTATCATGATGATTTTGAAGAATGGGCTGATGCCAGTGAGGAGGCAGCAAAAAAACAAGAAGCTCTTTTCGCTGGAAGAGGTCGTTCAACAAGGAATGTAGGGATTGATGGAGACCCTATTCTTGACGCAAACAAGAACTTTTCATCTGAAAGACGTTTGAAAGATCAACAAGAAGATGGAGTTGTTGGTTTCGTTCTTTTTCCTAATACCCAACCACCTTTCGCTCCTCAGGCTGCTACACAATTTGAAGCTCCCCCGTATAGCGATAATTTTGAGCATCGTTGGGCAGGGTTGAAGGCACATAATCGTTGGCTTAAAGATTTTGTTGATGAAGCTCCTGTGCAGCGCGCTGGAATTGCACAAATATTTCTTGGTGATGTTGAGGGATCTGTAGCCGAAATCGAATGGGCAGCGGAGAATGGTTTACGAGGCGGCATTTTAGTACCAGGAGCTCCTCCAGACTCTCCTTTTGAGCCGCTCTATTCAGCCTCATATGAACCAATATGGGCAGCGGCAGCGGCAAACAACATGACATTGAATCATCATGCTGGTGGTGCAACACCCAATTTCGGCAATCATTTTCCTTCTTCGCTTGCCGTTTTTATGTTAGAAGTTTCATGGTGGTCTCAACGAGCTTTATGGCATCTTATTTTTTCAGGTGTCTTTGAGAGATATCCTGAGCTTCGGTGGATCAACACAGAGACTGGAACTGCTTGGGTTCCTGATACTTTAGAGAAATTGGACTCCTTCTATCATCGTATGAAGTATTCCCAGTATGGTTCAGAATCAATCTTCGGGGGAATGGCAGTTGAGCATCTTAGTTTAAAGCCAAGCGAATACTGGTTAAGGCAATGTCATGTTGGAGCTAGCTTTTTGCGTCCAACAGAAGCACCTTTATGTGCCGAAATTGGTATTGATAATATTTTATGGGGATCGGATTACCCCCATATTGAAGGATCTCACCCTCATACAAAAGAACATCTTCGGTTAACATTTTCTGATATGAGTCTTGGTCATGTAACGAAGCTTTTAACTACTAACACTGCGAGAGTATACGATTTTGATCTTGAAGCATTGCTTCCGCTAGCAGAAAAATACTGTCCAACTAAAAAGGAAGTTTCATCTCCAATTTCCTATTCCAATATTCCCGAAGCTGCTAAAGGATGCCCTGGTATGAATCCTTTGAATCAGGTACAGGAGGTTATCTAATGGCTGAAAATATTTTAATTGAAGGGTCAGTTGCTGTGGTAACTGGAGGTGCGAGTGGTATTGGTAAGGGAATTACTAAAGCTCTTCTTAATAATGGAGCAACTGTTGTAGTTGCCGATATTGAAGAAAAACCAATTAATGACACTCTTAACGAATTCTCTGATCTTGGTTCTGTTGACGGTTTTGTTACTGACGTAGCGAGCGAAGAATCTGTTGAGAATCTCTCAACTTATGTTTATAAAACTTATGGTAAATGCAACCTCCTCTTTAATAACGCTGGAGTTGGCTCCGGTGGAGGTGGCAAAGCTTGGCAAAATGAACCTAATGATTGGAAGTGGTGTTTTAGCGTTAACGTATTCGGTCCAGCTCATGGGGTAATTTCTTTCGTTCCAAAAATGATTGCTTCCGGAGAGCCAGGCCATATTATAAATACTTCTTCGGGTGATGGTGGGTTTGCTCCTGTCCCAATGGCATCAGTTTATGCTTCTAGTAAAGCAGCCGTTAGCTGTTTTACTGAAGCATTAAATCATCAACTTCTGGATGAAACTAAAAACATGGGTGCGTCCGTCTTTTACCCATCCGGAGGATTAATGAATACAGGGTTATTCACTTCTCAGCGCAATAGACCAAAAGAGCTTGAACGAATTCGGGGAGGGACTGGTAGAAAATCTATGAGCTTTGAAGAGTTGAAAGATTTGTTAGAAAAAGCTGGGCGTGACGTTAAAGTAGCGGACCTTGATGAAATGGGTGAATTTGTGGTTCAGGCCGTTCGGGAAAGGCGTTATATTATCGGCAGGGATCTAGAAGATACTGTTGAATTGCTTCATCGTCGAGCTGAAGCAATTTCAGCTTTTTTATGTCCTCCTCATCACGATATGGGGATATAAAAAATTACTCTAAATTTGTTTTTCCCTTTATTGATGACTCTCGTTAACTTGATTTAATTTTTCTCGTATTTGACTGAATTTTTTAATAGGCCAATATTTAAATGCTATCTTCCACCCTATGTAGGCAAGAATTGCGCCGACGATGATATCTAACCAAAAATGATTAGCTGTGATGACGACAACTACCGTAGTTAAAATTGGGTGAAGGAGAATTAGCCAACGTGCCCGTGATTTCAGAATCTTAATAGCTGCGATGGCGATTAGTAATGCCCACCCAACATGAAGTGAAGGCATTGCTGCAAGTTCATTTGCAGCTTTTGCTATCCCTAAAGAATAGGGGTCAGGTCCAAAAACTTTTGCAGTGTCAATAAATCCATATGATCCAAGGAGTCTTGGCGGCATTAACGGGAACGCTAAATGAATGATGAGTCCGGTGAAAGTTGCTATACATAATGAAGCTCTGACCTGTGGCATCCATTCAATTCTTCTAACCATTATCCACAATAGAAAAACAATCATGGAAGGAAAATGCATAACAAAGTAGAAACAGTTTGCAATCTTGATTAATAATTCAGAATCGATCACATAGTTTTGGAAATCTGCTTCGCTTGGGAATCCAAGCCAATCTTGAAATTTAACGAGATTCACTGCGTTTTCAGCGGCAATTTTAGTTGAGTCTGCAGTAACTCTTCTTACTGTTGAATAGCCAAACCAAAGCAACCCAAATGTTGCAAGATTCAAGAAGATAGTCATTGCCTGACTTTGCTTCTGAATCCAGTTAATCGCTTTAGTTATTTTTGGTGTAAGAGTTTGGATTGCTTGTCCCATTCAATCCCCCAGTCCATTATTCCATAATAAATATAGTTATGAAAAAATATGCTTTCTTTATTAGAATTACGATTTTTATTATGAAGGAATCAAAGTGGATGATATTTAGTCATGGGATTAGTCTTTGTTTAAGGATTCAATATGAGCTTTAAACCGTCTATCAATTCAATTACCGAGAATGATGCACAACTAAAAGAATTGCTACTAGATCCAGGTATTGAACTTCCACCGCTTCTACCTTCGCTTGCTTTTGCTTTAAATGATCTATCTATTCTTCCTAAAAACTTTCTCTTAGATCCTTCTAAAACGCTTGAGGAGCAGGGTGGTCTTTCAGTTGCACAACAAAATGAAGTTCGCGATATCGCTTTTACTGCGATACAGCGGTTGCGTGACAAAGGTCAACCAAATACTTGCGTTACTGAAATTGAATTACAACAAATTATGTCATGGGCATGCGGAACAAATTTGAATGGCTCATATTTACAGATGTTAAAGGAAGAATTATCACCAGAAAATGCTGATTTACGTTCTCCCGATTGGGATATTAGTGATTATGGTGCTGAAGGAGGTTTTTCTGTAGCGATTATTGGTGCAGGAATGTCTGGTATTCTCGCCGCTTACCGATTGAAGCAAGCTGGAGTAAATTTTGTTCTCTTTGAGAAGAACGATGGGATTGGCGGAACCTGGTTTGAGAACACATACCCAGGTTGTCGTGTTGATGTCTCAAACCATGTCTACTCATATTCATTTATGCAAAAACATGATTGGCCTCACTATCATTCCACTCAAGATGTTTTATTGAATTATTTCAGTGATTGCGCAACGGAATTTGGAATACGAGAGAACATCAGGTTTAACTCGGAAGTGACTGGCATTACTTGGGATGAGCAATACCAAAAATGGGATCTAAATGTAATGGCATGGGACGAAGAATGCTGGAGTTTTGAAGCAGTTATAAGTGCTGTCGGTCAATTAAATCAACCCTCCTACCCCGACATTCCCGGAAGGGAAAGCTTTGAAGGTGCTTCATGGCATTCAGCTCGTTGGAACCATGACTATGACCTTAAAGGGAAAAAAGTGGCTGTACTGGGAACTGGGTGTAGCGCTGTCCAATTCATCCCCCGTGTAGCTGAGGAGGCAGAGCAGACAACTATTTTTCAACGAACACCGAACTGGTTAATGCCCAGACCGCAATACCAACAAAGTTTGCCCGAGAGTCTTGTATGGTGTTTTACGCATATACCGAACTATCACAACTGGTTTCGATTACATCTCTTTTGGCGAAGCCATGAAGGCTTATTGTCTCGTCTAGAAATTGATGAATCGTGGGAAGACCCAGGAGATAGCTCAATTAGTGCAGCAAATCATGAGCTAGGTGTACTCCTGCGAATGTATTTGGAGAGCGAATTCGCTGATCGGCCTGACCTTTTAGAGAAAGTGGCCCCCACGTACACGATGGGCGCTAAACGATTTGTGATAGATGATGGACTTTGGGCAAAAACTCTTCATACTGACAATGTTGAATTATGCACTGACCCGATTGAGTCGATTTCTCCATCAGGTATCACCACAGAGTCAGAAGGTTTAAAGGATTTTGATGCCATTATTTATGGAACTGGATTTAAAGCAGCTGATTTCTTAGTACCAATGACCGTCACTGGCCGTAATGGAGTGAATTTACATGATCAATGGGATGGAGATGCACGAGCGTATCTTGGTATCGTTGCCCCAAACTTTCCAAATTTCTTCTTCCTGTACGGCCCCAATACGAACATTGTTATTAACGGAAGCATCATGTATTTTTCAGAATGCGAGGTGCACTACGTCACACAGTGCCTTAAATATATGTTTGAAAACCAGTTAAGCTCGCTTGACGTTAAAGCTGATGTGCATGATGAATACAATGAACGCATTGATGAAGGAAACTGCAGAATGGCATGGGGCTTATCTGACGTGAATAGCTGGTACAAAAATGCGAGTGGTAGAACTGCACAAAACTGGCCGTTTTCGCTTCTGGAGTATTGGGAGCAGACTCGCGACATTAATCCTGATGATTACAACATCATTGAATATCAAAAATCATTTCGGGCAAAAATCCTCTATGATCAGTAACTCATGACCGATAATTTTTTCTTAGACATACACGATTCTGGATTTGGTTCCACCATCGTTTTCACGCATGGGTGGACCGACAATAGAAATGCGTGGGACGGAGTTATTACTAACTTAGACGACCAGGCTCGGTGTATAGCGTGGAGTATACGTGGGCATGGTGAGTCGTTTGCTCCTCCTCCGGGACAGTACACGCGTGATCACACATTGAGCGATCTCAAAGCAGTAACTGACATGTCCGAAAGGAAAGTCATTCTTGCTGGCCATTCTTTGGGAGGATACCTGTCATTAGCTCATTGTCTTCTTTACCCTGAAGATGTTGAGGCCTTGATTCTTGTGGGAGCTGGTCCAGGATTTAGGAAAAAGGAATCCATAAATCAGTGGAATAGTTCTGTAATTGAAAGTGCAAAAAAGCTCGATCTACCTGAAGGCTCTGAAGCAACGGCATTGCATACAGATGCTTGGGTGATTGATGGCTTGAGTGAAATTAAGGTCCCTACACTCGTTGTTGTTGGCGAACATGACAAACGATTTAGGGTTTCAATGTCAGTTTTTGAAAAGTATTTGAATGTAAAATCTTCCGTTGTGGTTGAAGACGCTGGTCATTCTGTACACCGTAAAAAACCGTTAGAAGTTGCGAATGCAATTAAGGATTTTCTTACGGAAATATCGTAATAGATAAGATGACGGTGGTGAGGTAATCAGCTAGCGTCTCTAAAACAGGAGGTGTTTATGTCTGGTCCGTTAAGTGGAATCAAAGTAATTGATATCTCTGCAGTGATCTCTGGTCCTATGGCCTGCCAAGTTCTTGGAGATCAAGGAGCTGACGTTATTAAAGTAGAACCGATAGGAATGGGAGATATCACTAGGATAGGTGGATTTCGTGTTGGTGATATTTCTGCTATGTATGCTTCTGCTAATCGAGGTAAGCGTTCAATAGCACTTGATCTTTCTCAGGATTCAGGTGTTGAAATTTTAAAAAAAATGGTTGAAACAGCTGATGTTATTGTTCAAAATTTTCGTCCGGGAGCGGTAGAGCGAATGGGGATCGGCCCTGATGTTCTTATGAAGATAAATCCTGATTTGATTTATGTATCTATCTCTGGATTCGGATCAGATGGTCCTTACCGAGATTGGCGTGTTTATGACCCGATCGTACAGTCAGTTTCTGGTGTCGTTTCGATTCAACAAAGCCCTGATATTCCTATTCCAGATCTTGTAAGAACAATAATTTGTGATAAAACAACTGCTTTAACGGCTGCTAATGCGATAACAGCTGCATTGTTTGCTCGTGCGTCCGGTAAGGCTTCTGGACAGCATATAGAAATTCCAATGCTTGATGCTGCTATTTACTGGCTGTGGCCGGATGTATTTATGGGTCATACATTGTGGGGTGATGAAGTTGAACCTGGGCCTCTTATTTACCAAATTTATCGTTTGCAACAAACTGCTGATGGTCATCTTGTTTACTTTTATGCTTCGGATAAAGAATTTGCAGGTTTATGTAAGGCGTTGGGTCATCCAGATTGGATAGAAGATGAGCGTTTCCTTACAGCTAAAGACCGAATGGTTCCGGAACATTTTGAAGCTCTCGGTTCTTTACTTCACAATGCGTTTATTGATTTTTCTACTGATGTAATCATGTCGCGTCTACATGATTATGAAGTTCCTGCTGCGCAGGTAAATAGTGTTGCCGATGTATTTACTGATCCTCAGGTTGTTAATAATGAAATCATTGTTGAATGGGAACATCCTGATGCCGGTTTAATGAAAATGGCTCGTCCACCAGTTCGATGGGGCACAACTGAACCTGATATTAAATGGTCCGCTGATCATGTTGGCCAAAGCACATTTGAAATATTAGAAGAATATGGTTTTACTAAAAAAGAAATACTGGAATTACAAGATTCAAAGGTTATTGCTAATGAGTAAGAAGAGTTATTAGTTTTCTTCTTTTTCTTCAATATCTTCGTTCTGGCCTTCTTTAAATTCTTTCTGGGCTTTTCCTAGTGAACGTGCTAATCCAGGTAGTTTCGCTCCCCCAAACAGAACTAGAAGAATGACTAATATAATAATCAGCTCACCTGTTCCTATGCTTCCCATTATTTGGACCTTCTTTTTTTATCGTGGTTAATCCTAGGATATCTCTGATTTATTTATCTTTCCTATCGTTGTAAGAAACTGTAGGTTCTGACGTTTGTATTTTATTTTTAAACCCTAAATGGTCCGGCCAGGGTTTAGCCTTCCGAGTGGATCAAATTGTTTTTTTAATTCTTTAGATATCTTGTTTGCAATCGGATCAATAGGTTTTGATGGTTGAGGTCTATCAGCCCAGATTGTTCCAACTCCAATTGAAGCTATAAAATTTCCTGTCTCTTCCCGAGAGATTTGGGTCAGTTCTGATGGCTTCAGTGACCATCTATAACGCGGTACCCCAGGTGCATCTTCTACTTCCTCAAAGTTTCCTAATTCCATTAATCCCTTGATTTGTTTCTGGACGTCAAGAGTGTGACCTTCTAAATGCGTCCAGATGGTTTCTCCATCCCATAGAACAGCAGATGGTTTATACAGTGAATCATAAATTTCTTTTGGGTTTTTTGATGATGCTGTCAGCCACATGCTTACCTCTGGAATTGGGTTTGTTCGAAGAGTTGCTTCCGCTATTAAGCCAAGAGTTCCTAAAGAACCAACTAGAAGTTTTTGTAGGCTAAAACCGCTTACATTTTTTACTACTGGCGCCCCGCATGTAATTACTTCGCCATCTGCAGAAATATAGCGTAACTGCAATACAGCGTCTCTGATTCTTCCCTTACCAAGGACATTTAAATCATTCTCCCCAACTGCGATTGCGCCTCCAACTGTGCCTCCCCTATCTGGCAAACTCGTTCTTTGTCCTTTTTCTTTAAGTTGCTTATGCAATTCCGTTACTGTCGTTCCAGATCGAACGCTTACTGTCATTTCTTCTGGTTTGTGCTTTACTACTCCACTAGGAGCATGAACAATTTTTGTTTCGGGTGTTGGTATACCATTGAAATTCCAACGTGTTTTCCCGCCTTCAACGGCGACAGGTTCTATAAGACCTATCGCATTTACAAATTCATGTATTTCTGGGTCAAAATTATGATCCATTTAGACCCATATTCCTTCGGGTGGTTTATGAAGCGTTTGGATATCAGCGCATGAATGGCCGGTAGGTAAGATTTTTCCGGGGTTTATTCTGCATTGAGGATCAAAAGCGTAACGGAGTTTGTTTTGGTGGCTTAGATCTTCATCAGTAAATAATTCACTCATGAATTCCTGCTTTTCTATGCCTATACCGTGTTCTCCGGATAGTACACCTCCAGCTTCAATTGAAATCTTTACGATCTCAGCTGCTACCGAATGAACTCGTTCTATAGTTCCTTCTTCTTCTGCATCAAATACGATGAGTGGGTGAAGGTTGCCGTCACCTGCATGAAAAACATTCATTAGCATGAGGTCATTCTCTGCAGCTAGTTGATTAACTTTATCAAGCACATTCGCTAGCTCTGAGCGTGGTACAACAGTGTCGTGCAAATAGTAATTGGGTGCTAAGTATGTGCTTGCTCCAAAAGCTCCTTTCCTTCCTTTCCATAATGCTTCTCTTTGCCATGAACTTTGCGCTATTCGTATTTCTAAAGCCTCATGGTTTTCGGCAACCTCACATATTCGTAGAGTCTCTATTTCTACTCCATCTGGTAAGCCCTCGACTTCGATAAGTAAAACAGCGCCTACATCTGTCGGATAACCGGAAGGAATATGGTTTTCGATTACTTCTATCGTTCTTTGGTCCATCGCTTCCATCGCTGCTGGAACGATGCCGGCAGCGATTACAGCACTTACTGTTTCAGCTGCTTTTCTCATGGTGGGAAATGAAATCAAAATAGTTTGAACATCTTGTGGGTTAGGTGTGAGGCGAACAGCTATTTTTGTAGCAATTCCTAACGTTCCTTCGCTTCCTATAAAAGCTCCTCGAAGGTCCAGTCCCGTTGGTTCCGCATCAATTCCTCCGAATTGACATACTTCCCCATCTGGTAAAACCACTTCTATTGCAAGCACATGACTATCTGTTACTCCATCAGCAAGACAATGAGGGCCTCCTGAGTTATTTGCAACATTTCCTCCAATGGTACAAATTTGTTGACTTGATGGGTCAGGTGCGTAATGAAACCCCATCGGCCTTAAATAATCAGTTAATTCTAGGTTGATAACTCCTGGCTCGACCCATGCGATTCTATTGTCAAGATCTACTTCTTGAATTTCTTTCATTTCGGTCATCGCTACAACTATTGGCGCTCCTAACGGAACTGCTCCTCCTGCAAGACCGCTTCCAGCACCACGTGGTATAACTGGATGCTCAAATTTTTGAGCGATCCTCATGATTGATTGGACTTCTTCGGTACTTATCGGGAAACAAACAGGTCCTGCAGTTCCGCCTTCAAAAATTGACTCATCTGTAGAATGTGTGATGCGATCAACTTCATCTTCAAGTACCCGATCGCGTGATAGGGCCCTTTGAAGCTCTGCAACTAAAGGATTCGAGGACAATTTTCTATTCTCTAAGTATTTTTTAATTTGATTCAGGAGTACCACTTTTTTCTCTTTGTTCTTTCTTTATCGTACCTTCTGCTGCGTGTGACTAGTTTAGTTAAAGGTAATGTCTTCACAGTTTTGATTTTTATTAGACTCACTGGAAAAGTATGTAAAGGAAAGGGGTTCATTATGGAAATTCCTATTGATCTTTCAGAAATCACAGCGGAATGGTTAGAACAAGCATTTAATTCTTCGGAACAATTTCACGATGTAAGAATTGAATCTATTTCATGTACGAATATCGGAGAAGGAACTGGAATTTTTGGCGAAATAGGGCTTCTCACTATTTCCTATATAAGTCAAGGTCTTGCCCCAGATTCAGTCGTTGTAAAACTACCTTGTATCGAACCGGAAAATCTTGCAGTAGCGCAGGCTTTAGGTCTATATGCACGGGAAGTAGCCTTCTATGAAAATATTGCTACAAGTTCAGTATTGCGTGTTCCTGAATGTTTCTATTCATTTTTGGGTGATAATGGACGTTTTGTTTTAATCATTGAAGATCTCTCTGTTGATTACATTGTTGGCGATCAAATAGAAGGCGGAACACATGCACAAATTTTGAATGCGATTGATACTTTGGCTGGGTTTCATGCGCAGTGGTGGGAAAGTTCAGACCTAGATGAACTTGATTGGTTACCTGTGCCTGATGATCCTGCTTATATGGCAACAGTCCCTGAGATCTATAGAGGGGGGCTTCCGGTCTTAATAAATGAATGGGAATCTCGAGTCCCGAAAGAAAGCATAGAGGTTGCTAAAATTTTAGAGCCAATTTTTGAAGAAATAATGCTCGCCTTTGCTGAGGGACCGCACACTTTTTCTCATGCTGATACTCGTTTAGATAATTTATTTTTCCCTAAATCTGAATCTTCTGAAGTTGCATTTATTGATTTCCAACTATGCCTACGAGGAAGAGGAATCAACGATATTGCTTACCTCGTTGGAAATAGTGTTCCGAAAGAAATTGCATCTAAAAATTGGCAAACATACATTCAATATTGGTTGGATGCGCTTGCAAGAAATGGTGTTAATTATTCATTCGATGATGCTGTTCTCCATTATCGTCAAGCCGTTCTCTATTACACCGTTGGCGCCATGTCTCTTATCGCCTCATTTGATACTGGGAATGAACGTGGTGCTGCTATGGCAGAAGCCTATGTAACTCGTATCTTCAATCATGTCGTTGATACAGAAGCGCGATTAGCTTTGTAGTAATACTTTCAACAGAATTTATACTCTTTACCTTTTTTCGTAATACCAACTTCTTTTATTAAGTTCGTTTTTCTAAAACAGTAAGCCATTTGTTGAGCTTCTTGTCGCGTAATTTTTTTAGATTGAGCTATATCGGCTGTGGTAAATACTGGAGGAAGACCATTTGGGAGTAAATGTAGGAAATCTTGTATTTCATCAAATTGATATGTTTTATGAACTTCATCTAGTTCAGTATTTATTGTTCTGTACCCCCCACGATTTCTTCTAAGTTTAGGGTCATATTCTTGATTTTTTTTGATTGTTACTAATACAACGTCAAAGCTTAAATTTCGGTGGTTTAAAAATTCTGTAATTGATACTAATTCTTTAAATATCTGATTAATAGAACCTTTTTTTGGTGACTTTCGTTTAGGTAATCCAGGTTTTATTAAAATGGTTTTTGTAGCTACTGGGTAAACAATTTTAATTTTATACTCTTCTAGTAATGCACCCAGTTTCCGTTTCATTGCCCCAAAAGAAGATGTTTGAATTTCAATAACCTTTTTTGTTTTCTGATTATTTCTTAAAATATCAACTACATATCCTTGAATAGGAACTTCGAATTCGTCTTTAGGTTCTGCGTATAAGTTTTTTAATGCTGCATGGAGTGACCCTTCGTTGAGGGTTCCTATTAATGGACTCTCTGGCGGTGTTTCTAAACTCATCTTTTGTACATTTTGATCTTGTCTGGCAGTCTTTAAAAGACTGTAGTTCGCGAGGGGCCATGGGCAAGAAACCAATACTATCTATTCCTCAGAAAGGCAAAGATTTTACTGCTGAATGGTTTAACGAATTTTTTCAACCAGAATACGGTGCGGCTGTTCTTAATGTTGACCGAGAGGTGATAGGCACTGGAGTTGGTTTCGTAGGTGAAGTCCACCGATGTTTTCTTCAATGGGATGCGTCTCGAGAAGATTTGCCTTCATCGGTAATTGTAAAAGTTCCATCAAAGCTTCCCTTAAATAGAAGTTTAGGAGAAGGTTTACAGCTTTATGAACGTGAAATAATCACTTATCAAAAACTTTCTTCAAACATGGGTCTCCCTATGCCTAAAGTTTTCTATAGCGTTATGGACGATGACCCAACGCCATGGTTGGATTCTCTAATCAACTTTTTTTTCACGCGTCTTCCACTTGGCGGTGTGAGTTGGCTTACTGTGAAATTTTTAAAATTAGCATCAAAAAACCCTAAGTTGCGTCGCTACATACTAGTACTTGAAGATATTTCAGATGCCAGACCGCCTAGCCAAGTTGTTGGAGGTTCCCTTGACGATGCTTTGACTTCTTTGACAACATTAGCAAAATTTCATGCACATCATTGGCTACGTGAGGAATCCATTGCTATCTCTGAGCGAATCTGGCCACTGAATCGGCTTCCAAAAGTTATACAAGCAAGCTATGCCAGAAATCGCGATGAATTCTTAGACCGGTTCGGTGACCTAGTTGGCAAAGAAAAGATGAAGATTCTAGATGAAGCACAAAAAAATCTTGCTGACTTATTAGCACCATTAGCGAACGACCCATGGACACTCCTTCATGGTGATTATCGACTAGATAATATAATGTTTCGTCCAGATGGAAAAATAATTGTTATTGACTACCAAATGCTTTGTAAAGGTAGGCCTGGATGGGATGTTGCGTATTTTATTACTACAGCTTTATCTTCAGATCATAAAAACGAGGAAGAGAAAATGCTCCTGCATTATCATGAAACTCTCTGCTCTGAGGGAGTAGTTGGTTATTCCTATCAAGATTTAGTACATGACGTTGATTTAACCAAACTACTTCTAGCTCATCGTCTTGTGGGAAGCAGAGATGCATTTGATACCGAATTACAAAATAGTGATGAAACTTTTGTTGATGTTTTAGTCAAACGCGTTGTTGGTTGGATTTAAACAACTAATGGTTTTGCTGATTTAAACGCTTTTGTGCAAGATCTATATAGTGAGCATCTGTATCAAACCCAATGTATTTACGTCCAGCATTATCTGCGGCGATTGCTGTTGTTCCGGCTCCACAAAAGGGATCTAGGATCAAATCCCCTTTATATGAATACAGTTCAATAAGACGTCTGGGTAGTTCAATGGGGAATGGGGCTGGGTGTCCTATTTTTTTTGCTGACTCAGGTTGGATTCGCCATGTATCTAATGTCCAAGCTAAAAAATCTTCTTTTGTTATTGTGTCAATATGCGGTAGTCCTATTTCTTGACGTTTTTTTCTAGATATAGAACGATCAAATCTTAATTTACTTGCAACAATAATTCGTTCAGTCACATCCCGAAGTACTGGATTGGATGCAGATTGAAATGATCCCCAAGCGCAACTCCCTGAGGCTCCTTGTGCCTTTATCCAAACAATTTCTCCTCTTAAAAGAAAGCCAATATCGTCCTGCAGAATTCGAGTGATATCCGAACTGAGAGAACGGTAAGGTTTCCTTCCTAGATTTGCTACGTTTATTGCTATTCGCCCGCCCGGTTCTAAGACCCGCCAACATTCCGTAAAAACATCTTTAAGCATTCGAAGATACTCCCCATAACTAGCGGGAATACCATTCTGTCCTAGGTCTAATTCATATTCTTTCCCTGCAAAATATGGAGGGGATGTAACTACCAGAGCCGTCGAGTTTGAATTTATCAAGCTCATGTTACGTGAATCGCCTGCTATTAATTTATTTATTACTGAAGGGGGCGATGGCTCCAGAGTTTTGTCCTGTTTTATTGGTGGAAACCGGTTATAAAAATCGTCTGCATTATGATTCTCTCTTTTTGAAACGCCGAAAGACGATGTTTTTGTCGGCTGATTAACACCATTTTGAAGAATCGTCATACTTTAACAGTAGCTGTACGTCCTTATAGATCCGCAAGAAACGCTTTTTTGTATTTTCTTTATAATTATTAACCTAAAAAATATGTTTTTTTAAATATTGAACTTTTTTCTTTGGGCCATGTTCACGAACATGAAAAGGTTCCCAACCAAGATTTATATGAAAAGCTAACGATTGAGGGTTTGGAGGCTCAATATTCACTTCACAGAGAAGAATCTCTGCCTTTTGTTCAATAGCGTATACTTCAAGAGTCTCATATAGTTGCTTACCAAATCCTTGACGTTTAGCCTGAGCATCAACCATGATCCTGTCTACATAACAAAAGTTTGTGAATTGTTTTTCAAGCCATGTGTAATTATTGCTTTGATAACTTTCCCCTGGCCCTAATATCAACAGTGACGCAACGATTGAGCCTTCACTTTCTATTACCCATGATTTTCGAGACATCATGACAATTTCTTCGAGGTCTTTGGAATTTAATTCATTTACAGCTGGAATAGACGCATTATTAAGCCGCAGAACGTCTTTAAGGTCAGACAACTTTAATTCTCGTATCATTAGAATTTCTCTTTCAGGATGTTGTTTTGAAAATTCAAATATCCTCTATGTGTAATGATAGAAATAAGTAGGGAAGCTCACAGGCTTCACCCTTAGAATAGTTGAAGGAGTGTTGATATGAGTGAAACCCAATTGTTATCTGGAGTCAGAATAATTGAAAGTTCATTGTTAGGGCCTGGACTAATCTCAACGTTTTTTTCAGATTTAGGTGCAGATGTTATAAAAGTTGAACCACCACAAGGTGATTATATTCGTCAAATGACATGGCCAATCATTGATGGTGTTTCTTTACTTCATTTACATACACATCGAGGTAAAAAAAGTGTTGCTTTAAACCTTAAAACAGGTGAAGGTAAATCTATTTATAAAGAACTTGTTGAGAAAGCGGATGCTGTTGTTGAAGCGATGCGTCCTGGCGCTTTAGAAAAACTTGGCCTTGGATATGAAGTGCTCCAAAAAATTAATCCTAAAATAGTATTTTGTACATTATCTGGTTATGGATCTTCTGGCCCATACCAAAATATGCCAAGCCATGGAATCGCTTATGATACTTGGGCTGGATTGATTAATCCTGAAATTGATGATTCGGGTTTTACTCGTATCCCTAGAGACATGCCGAACGTTGGTATTAATGTTGGTCCAATGTTGGGAGCATTTGCTTTGTTAGCAGGAATTACTCGTGCTAGAGAGACAGGCGTAGGGTGCCAAATGGAACTCGCTCAGTCAGACGCAGCTGCTTATATGGATTGGTACCGAATTGAGACATGGAAAGCCTATGAACGTCCCCAGAGTGAAGTGACAGGGAACCCATCAGATGACTATGAACGGCGACCACCCGGTTTAGCTGGAATGTGGGAAGGCGTTCGCTATCAAATCTATGAATCAAATGATGGACATGTTTTATTTATGGCGTCGGAACAAGCTTTTTGGAAGAACTTTTGTGAAGGTATAGGACGACCAGAGTTATTTGAAAAGTGGCCCGGTTCAAAATATGCAGATCACGCCAAAGGAAATATTGAGTTACAACATGAATTGAAAGCAATATTTAAAGAAAAAAGTAGCCGTGAGTGGATTCAATTTAGTGAAGATGAGAATACGCCAATAGCTCCGGTATACAACGCAAAAACAGCCCCCACAGATCCACAGTTTCAACATCGACTTCCTTTTTACTCAGTTGAAGATCTCGGAGCGGAACAATTACCTCTGCCCGTGAATATTATTGGCGAAGATCCCGTAACTCCATCGAAAGCCCCTACGGTGGGTGAAAACACCGAAGACGTTCTCATTAGTCTTCTAGGCTATGAGAAAAACCGTGTTGATAAGCTCCGCGACGACGGGGTTTTTGGGTAATGTCACATCTCTCAAAGTTCTAAATAACAGCATGAAAATATTGCTTCTTCCTAATTACTTAAGAAGAATGGTGCTCTTTTTCTGTCTTTTTCCAGCTATCGCTTTTTTAGGAATTTATATTGTTGTTTCTATTTCTTTTTTACCAATAGCTTTCTTTTTGGCTCCTTTTTCTTCCTTAAAAAAATCACCTTCTCGCCATTTACGGTTTTCTCTAATGGGCATGTGGTATTTACTAATGGAAGTTATTGGCGTCTTAGTTGCTTTTATCCTTTGGGTTGGAACAATTTTTGGATACTTTTTGGATTCAAAAATATCTCACCGAATTCACGCTTCAGTTCAATACTTTTGGACCTCCTTAATTTTGTTTGGAGCAAGGGTTTTTTTAAATGCGACAGTTGTTTTCCCAAGTTCTGATGTCTTCCATTCAGGTCCATTGATTGTTGCTTCACAACATAGCAGTTTCTTTGATGCGTTAATTCCAACAATTCTCTTAGGTAAAGGCGGTGGAAAGATTATTCCCCGTCATGTTTTAAAAAATGATTTATTATTATCTCCTTCTTTAGATATTTATGGAAACCGATTACCAAATATTTTTGTCACAAGGAAAGCAAGTACCAGTGGAATTGACATATCAGGAATTAAATCTTTAGCTACTGATCTGGGTAATAATGCTTGTGTTATTTTTCCTGAAGGGACTTTCTATTCAAAGAAAGCTTTTTCGAGATCCATTGAAAAAATTGAGTTAGTTGACCCCGAAAGAGCTGCCTTACTTTCAGCGCTAAAACACTTACTTCCTATAAAACCTGGTGGAATTCTAGGACTATTAAATTCTGCCCCAAAAGCAGATCTTGTTTTAGTTAGTCATTTTGGTTTTAAACCTTTTGGGTCATTTAAATCCATTATGGAAAATATTCCATTTAAAACACCTATAGAAATTCTTGTAAAGAGAATACCCTCATCTTCTCTTCCTCTAAAAGATTCTGACTGTTTAAATTATATAGATGCTGAATGGCTCTACATAGATAGGTGGTTACAAAGTAAGGTTGAAGAGCATGACTCCAGAAATTGATACAGAGCTATTTGAATTTGTGAACAAAATAGCATCGGATGCTGCATCTTTAACTTTAGATTGGTTTCAACAGAAAGATTTGAAAGTTGATTTAAAATCAGACCGTACTGAAGTCACAGATGCAGACAAAGCTGTTGAAGAATACCTTCGAAACATTATTGGGACTCATTTCCCCAACGACACTGTTGTTGGGGAAGAAGAAGAGGTCTCTTCCGGTTCATCAAAGAGGAAATGGGTGATAGATCCCATCGATGGTACTGCTTCTTTCGTTAGAGGAGTTCCTCTTTATAGCTCTCTACTAGCTCTTTTTGATGAACATGGTCCAGCAATTGGAACAATCTATTTGCCAGCTATAAAAGAATATGTTGCTGCTGGTCGAGGATTAGGAGTTCATAGTTCACGGGTCGATCCTCGCGTGTCTTCTATTAATGATCTTGAGAAGAGCTGTATTTCTTCAAGTAGCTTTGATATGCCTTGGTGGCCTGATAAGGCACTGCTAAATATTCTTTCAAGTGGCGCTAAAACTCGGACTTGGGGTGATGGGTATGGGTATTTTCTAGTTGCTACCGGACAAATTGAAGCAATGATTGATCCATCGCTTTATGTTTATGATATTGCTCCAATGCTGACAATTTTACCTGAATGTGGAGGCAAGATAACTACATGGAAAGGTGAATCAAACCTTTTAGATCGTGAAGGCTGGATTGCAACTAATGGGCATGTGCATGAACGCTTGCTGGCATTATTACAGTAAGTATTTACTGGATTATTCCCCCAAATTCAACGGTTTTTATCCCCTTTTTAATTACTTGGTTTAAGAAATCAGTTGTATTTACAATTGTTGCTATTCCGCCGGTAGACGATGGTTTTGAATGGTTGTGAATCATTTCAGTGACTGTTTGAACAACAATTGCTGTTGCTGTTGATGGAGGGCTAACTGCTCCAAGTACTCGTATTGTTCGTTCATTATCTAATCTTCCCCTTACTTCAACACGAATTCCTCCGATTCCTCCGTCATTATGTGGGGGGGTTAGCATCGGAAGCCATGATGTGAACCGGTCTTGACGAGTAGCTGAGAGTCTTGATGTAATACGCATAGTGTTGGGGAATAGTGGTTGAAGTAGTACTGCTTCCGGAAGAGCAGCTCTATAACAGTCAGACCCTTCGATTGGTTCAGGAAACCAAACAAGTTCTCTACCTGAACCACCAGGCCGTCTTACCCATTTTCCATCCCACCAATCTAACGAAGGTCTTTTCATCGCATGATGATGTTGTTTTGCACACGCGGGCCCTCCAGTGCCATCTTTTGCAATGTGGATTTCATCGACAATATCAAATTCTTTAGATGCGAAATGGGCAAGGGCGCAACTTAATCCAGGGGAAAAACCAGCACCAGCGATAATAGAAACATTATGTTTTTCTGCTAAAGATTTTAATTTTAGTAACCCCATAATGTCACTAATTCTGTCTGATGTTGAAATAATTGAAATCCCTTTTTTAATAGCTCGTTGTGCTGTTTCTAAATGTTGTCCAGGGGGTGAGGTAATAATAAGAGTTGATATTTTTTCATTTTCGATACGTGGGCTTTGTGACGAAATGAAATTCTCGTCAACTTCATCAATTAATGAAACTGTTTTTAAAATATTCGTGTCGTATAGGTAGACAAGTGTATTTAGTTTTGATGCGTTGAGACGTTGAACTAATTGTGAACCAACTGCTCCTAATCCAATAATTCCAATTCCTGCCATGATTAGTGTTTAATCGGTTTCTAAATTTCGCCATCCGCCACTTTGTAAGGGGATGTTTCCCGATTCCCGTGATTTAAGTATGGCAGATATTGCAATTGCACCAACGATAGATAAGAGACCTCGTAGGAATAGTCTCATTTTTTCAGTTTATCTTGTTGTGTTTGTCGCATATTTTAGATTTTACTCAATATGATTTTTTTTGAAAATCTATACCTTGTGGGCCTAGTTGGAGTTGAACCAACGACCTCACCCTTATCAGGGGTGCGCTCTAACCAACTGAGCTATAGGCCCATTTTATTACAGAAGGATTCTACGATATCGCGGAGAATCAAAAGAACACGCTAGTGGGCTTATGAAGAAGTAGAAACCTTTATCATCGGACGTTACGTCTCCGGAGTCTTCTTGGAGGGGAAGGACGTACTGTTTCTTCCTCAATCATCGTGATTCGCAACCCTCCAGTAAGGTCGCTTATTAGATTAAAAATCAAACACATTAAGACATTCATAGTGGACCCAGCAATCGCAAGAACTAATCCACCAAGGGCATATCCTCGAAATATTTGTTTACCGTCAAACGTGAAAGTATCTAATGCAAATAGTTCTGTTATCAAACTCTCCAATTTCCCTACAGTGCCTGATGATTCAGCAACACCCCAGATAAGGAAACCTGCAATAAGAAAAATAGCCCAGAGACAAGCATAAAAAAGTATTGATATTTTTAAAACCGACCAGACCTCTATGTGACGAATTATTCTTCGTACTCTTCTGGCTTGTAATTTAACTCTTCTTCTTTTCTCAAAAATAGATATTTTTCTTTGTTTTTTGGGCCGGTTAGGTGGTGATTTTAAAGTTCCAAAAAATTTTTCTTCAGCTTCAGTTAGTTCAGTGTCTGGGGATATGTCTTTTTTAGAATCGATAGTTTCCTGAGTTTCGAAAAAATCAATATCAATTTTTTCTTCCTCTTCAGGGAGCTTTGATATTTCCTCTTTATCAGTCATGCCATTTTGTGTCTCAGCCATTGTTCGTAGTGTAGGTGACGTGAGGGGTTGTAGGGATGGCATACCCCTAATGAAAATTTGTTTGTGCTTTAAAGTTATGTTTCAACGGTTGATTCTTGTAGCTCATTATCCTGAATAACCGGAGCTATTGCAGTTACTTGCACTCCCTCTTCGACAGCCATAAGTTTGACTCCTGTAGCACTTCTACCCTGTACAGAAATTGAATTTACTTGCATTCGTATTATTACCCCGTTTGAAGAGATCATGAATACTTCATCATCGTCTCCTACTGCTCGGCTTGCTACGACTTTTCCTCTTTCTTTAGAAAGTTTTATACCGACGACCCCCTGTCCAGCTCTGTGTTTAGAGGTAAAATTTTCCATCTCTGTTCTTTTTCCATAGCCTTTATCAGTAACAATTAATAAGGTTTTAGCTTCTCTAGCAATACTTGCAGCAACAACTTCATCTTCTTCTTTTAATTTAATGCCTCTTACTCCCCCAGCTGAACGACCCATTGGTCGTGCTTCTTTCTCATGGAAACGCATGACTTTACCATTTGAGCTGACAAGACAAATATCGTCTTCTCCAGTAGTAGGAATAACTCGCACTAACTCATCGCCTTCTTTTAGGTTTATAGCTATTAACCCTTTTGATCGGGATTTGTCGTATTCAGTGAATTTTGTTTTTTTAACTTGCCCCTTTTTTGTTGCAAAGACCAAAAATCGGTTTGTTTCGTAATCTCGCGTATCAACAACTGCCGCTACTTTCTCTTCTGGGGAAAGATGCAATAAATTTACGATTGCTGTTCCGCGAGCTGTTCTTCCCATAGTTGGAATTTGATGAGCTTTTAATCGATGAACTTTTCCTAAACTTGTAAAAAATAACAGGTATGCATGAGCTGATGTATGTAAAATTGTCGTAACAAGGTCTTCGTCCTTTAGGGAAGCTCCTGCTACTCCCCTTCCACCTCTCCCCTGGCTTCTAAACTCATCACTAGATACTGTTTTTACATACCCGCCTTCACTAAGCGAGAAAACTAAATCTTCGTCTTCTATTAGGTCTTCTATTAGAAAGTCGCCTGGATCTACTACAAGTTCTGTTCTTCTTTCATTTGAAAAGTCATCTCGGATTTCAGTAAGTTCTTCAATGATGATATTTCTTAAAACTTGATCATCAGCAAGGATTCCTTGAAATTCAATTATTGCTTCTGTCAATTCTGATACTTTTTCTTCTATTTGGTCTCTTCCTAACCGTGTAAGTCTCCCTAATTGCATATCTAAAATATGGTTTGTTTGTATTTCAGTAAATTCAAAGGGGTCTGACATTAACGATTCTCGGGCGGTTGCTCTATCTTCACTTGATCTAATTGTTGAGATTATTTCATCAATCATTCCGATTGCTTTTAATAGTCCTGCATTTATATGTAGGTCATGTTCAGCACGTTCGAGCCTATATTCTGTTCTTCTTGTAACTATCTCAATCTGATGATTAACCCAGCAAGTTAGTGCATCAAGAAGTGTCATGGTTCGGGGAACACCATCATCAAGAGCGACCATATTTACAGAAAATGAAGTTTGGAGAGGTGTTCCTTTATAAAGTTGATTCAAGATAACTAGTGCTGGAGCATCTTTTTTAAGTTCAAAAACTAATCTTGTTTTTCCTTTAGCTGACTCATTTCGAATAAGTCTTATTCCATCAAGGTCTTTTCTATCAACTAAATCTGCTGCTTTTTCTTCGATTGTTTCAACACTTGTTTGATACGGAATTTCTGTTACTACTATTTGATCATATTTTTGTCCTTCAATAATCTCTGCTTTAGCTCGAACTTTTATAGACCCGCGACCAGTCATATAAGCTTGGTGTATTCCAGAATGCCCGAGTATTTCGCCACCTGTAGGGAAATCAGGGCCTTTGATGTATTCCATAAGATCTTTAATGGTTGCTTCTGGGTTATTTATAAGATGTATAGCTGCGTCAGCAACTTCTCTGAGGTTGTGTGGCGGAATATTTGTTGCCATTCCTACAGCTATACCTTGTCCCCCATTTACAAGAAGGTTGGGAAAGCGAGATGGTAAAACTTTTGGTTCTTGAGACGATCCATCAAAATTATCTAAAAAATCAACTGTTTCTTCGTCTATTCCTTCCATCATTTTCATTGCTAATTCGGAAAGACGGCTTTCTGTGTACCGCATTGCTGCAGCACCATCATTAGGAGACCCAAAGTTTCCGTGAGGGTCGATAAGTGGGTACCTTAATGACCACGTTTGTCCCATACGAACTAAGGCTTCATATATAGCACTATCACCATGTGGGTGATAATGACCCATAACTTCTCCAACAACTGTTGCACATTTTACGTGCGATCTATCCGGTCGAACATTCGTATCATACATTCCCCAAAGGATGCGCCGATGAACTGGTTTTAGTCCGTCTCTTGCATCAGGCAAGGCACGAGCAACAATAACTGACATAGCGTAGTCAAGAAAAGATTGTTCCATTTCCTGCTGAATTTCAACATCTTCTACTCCTTCATTTTGTTCACCAGGAGTTGTTGTATCAATGTTGCTCATATCTTCCTTCGCCTATTTTAGATATCGAGAAACCGAACATCTTTTGCGTTTGTTTGAATAAAAGTTTTTCTACTTTCAACATCTTCTCCCATCAGTTTTGAGAAAACTTCATCGGCTATCGATGCCTGTTCAACTGTTACTTTAAGTAAGGTTCTTTTTTCAGGATCCATAGTGGTATCCCATAACTCTTCCGCATTCATTTCACCTAGACCTTTTAGCCTCCCAAATTCTGACTTGTGCTTTGGGTTCTCTTCCAGGAAAGCTTCTCTTGCATGTTCATCTTTTAGATATATTTTTGTTTTCTTTACTTCTGTTGAAAATAAGGGAGGTTGTGCAATATAAACATGCCCTTTTAATACAAGTTCTTTCATTTGGCGGTATAAAAAAGTAAGGAGAAGTGTTCGTATATGACTGCCATCAACATCAGCATCAGCTAATAAAACAATTTTGTGGTAGCGAATTTTTTCTATATCAAATTCATCTCCAAAGCCAGCCCCAATAGCTGAAATTAGTGCCTGTACTTCAGTATTGTTAAGCATTTTATCTATTCTTGACCGTTCAACATTTAGAATTTTCCCACGTATAGGAAGAATTGCCATCGTTCTTGGATCTCTGGCATCTTTTGCTGAACCACCAGCCGAATTGCCTTCGACAATATAAATTTCTGCTTCTTCTGGATTACTACTTGAACAATCTGTTAATTTTCCTGGGAGGCCTGCTCCATCTAAAGCTGATTTTCTTCTCGTTGCATCTCTTGCACTTCGTGCAGCAATACGAGCACGAGCAGCTTGTAGTGATTTTTGTATAACTCTTTTTGCTTCTGAAGGATTTTCTTCAAACCAGTCTCTTAAATGTTCTCCAGTGGCTTTTTCTACCAATGATTTAATGGAGACATTGCCGAGCTTTCCTTTTGTTTGTCCTTCAAATTGAGGTTCTCGTAATCTTACAGAAATGATTGCTGTTAAGCCTTCCCTGATGTCTTCACCTTGTAAGCTGTCATCTTTTTCTTTTAATTGACCGCTATCTCGTGCGTATTTGTTTACGACTCTTGTGAGGGCTGTTCGAAATCCTTGTTCATGCATTCCTCCTTCGCTGGTAGCAATTCCGTTTGCGAAAGAATGTATGCCGTCCGTATTAAATCCAGTATTCCATTGAAAAGCAATTTCTACTTCTTGGTCTTCATCTTCTTCTTCAAAAAACCCTACTGAATCAAACAAGGCTTCTTTAGATGCATTTACATGTTGAACAAAATCTTTGATTCCACCTTCATATTGGTATGAATGTTTTTTATTATCAGTATTTTTTCGATTATCTATAAAGGTTATTTCTAATCCTTTATTTAGAAATGCCATCATTTGAAAACGTTCAAGCAATGTTGTGGCTCGAAAATCAATACCTTCTTTAAATATCTCACTATCTGGCCAAAATCGAACCGTTGTTCCTGTCCTATTATCTGGAGCTTCTCCAGTGGGCGTAAGTTTTTTCTTTGGTTCGCCCCCGTTGTGAAAAGACATGAAATATCTTTTTCCATCTCGGTCTATTTCTACTTCGACTTGAGAACTCAATGCGTTGACAACAGAAACTCCAACCCCATGCAACCCACCGGACACTTTATATCCATCTCCGCCAAATTTTCCACCTGCATGTAAGACAGTAAGAACCACCTCTGCAGCTGAAAGATCTTCATACTGTTTATGTTTTCCTACTGGAATTCCTCTTCCGTTATCTCGAACCGCACAACCTCCATCGGGAAGAATTTCTACTTCAATTATTGTGCAGTGGCCAGCCATTGCTTCGTCTACAGCGTTATCAACTACTTCATAAACTAAGTGGTGTAATCCCGTTGGCCCTGTTGACCCTATATACATACCAGGGCGTTTTCTAACGGCTTCTAACCCTTCTAAAACTTGAATATCTTGTGCACTGTATGAGTCAGTTGTTTGCGTCATTTTTAATAAAATTTCCTACAGTTTATTTATTGTGAAAATCCAGAAAATAACCTGTTTCTTTTCTGTAAAAGCCGTGGTCAGAGGGCTAATTCACAAGATTACTATTCTACCATTTTTCCATGTTTGGTAGTGGGTTACTTAGAGAAAATTACTTTATAGATTTGAGTCTTTTATTTTTCTTTTTTAGATGTTATTTTTGTTCGCTCAATTAAAGCTTTTGGGATTAACAGATTTGCTTTTTCAATAATTTTTTTACTTCGCCATTCTAGTTCTTTTGCTATAACTGGGTCGTCTGCCTGTATATGTAAACAATTGTCTTTTAGGTGAGTAGGACGAGTATATTTTCCTAACTTTTCTCCAATTATTACATCCCAATTTGAAAAAATTTCATCAATAACCTGTGTTGATGTGCCGGCCAATTTATGCATAACAGCATTCAGTAACGAATTTAGTTTTGTAGGTTGTTTCTCTTGTCCGTATAAAGGTTCCCAACTCATTTTTGTATGGTAAACCACTAATACTTAGAATGAATTATTTTTCTTCAATTTCTCCGTTTTTTATATATAAATAGTTAGAAGTAGGAATTTTTTCAGGATTAATAGCTGTTGTTATAAAGGTTTGATCCGCAACGAAAAGTTCTAGAAGTGCTTTTGTTCGAGTGTCATCTAGTTCTGAAAAAACATCATCTAGTAACAAAACTGGTTTTGTTTTGTGTGTTTCTTTTAGTAACTGATGTCCTGCTACACGAAGAGCTAAGGCTATTGTTCTTTGTTCACCTTGCGATGCATGTGTTCTCGCTGCCATTCCTCCAAGTTCAATTGTGATTTCATCTCTATGGGGACCAATAAGTGTTGTTCCTCTTCTAATTTCATCGTTTTGAACGGAATGTAATGTCGTTTTTAATCCTTTTTGAAACCAATCTGGTTGATATATTAAATTGGGTTCTTTTCCTTTCCCGGCTAATTCTTCATAAGCATTTTTTACAGACTCTGCTAATGCGATGAGTGTGTTTTTTCTTTTTTCTGCCCATTGGTGGGCTAGTAAATCAAATTGGGTTGTCCAAATATCAAGAGTTGTTTCTTGTTCTTTATTTAATCGTCCTTTAGCTTGCTTTAGAAGAGCATTTCGTTGTTTTAAAACTGACTCAAGATCCATTCGAGTTTTCATATTCTGTGGGTGAATTTGAATAAGTAAATTATCTATATAGTTTCTTCTTTCACTAGGGCCTGCTTTAACAAGCGACAGGTCATCTGGCCCAAAAATAGTGATAGGTATTAATCCGACAAGGTTTCTAATAGGGCGAATTTTCTGTTTGTTAACCGCAATACTATTTTGTCTCGTTTTTGATATTTCAGCTTCGACCAGAAGGTTTCTCTGTTCGTGAATAACTTCACCACGTATTATTGCGGCTTCGGTTGTGTCACGAATTAATGCTTCTGTTGGAACCCCTCGAAAAGATGCGGCCGTTCCCAGATAATTTATTGCTTCAATGAGATTTGTTTTCCCTTGCCCATTGTCACCAAAAATGACGGTTGTTCCTAAACCAAAAACTATTTCCTGTTCTTTATAATTACGAAAGTTCTGTAGCCATAAACTCTGGACATGAACCATGAAAACCTCTTATGAGATTCGAACTGGCATTAAAAGGTACAGGAATTCTGGGTGATCATCTGATTTTAAAACAGCTGGTTTTTGATTATCTCGCGTTTCGAGTGTGATGTCATCGCCTGGAGCAATTTCAAGACCTTTTAATAAGTATTCCGCGTTAAATGCAATTGTTAAATCTTCGCCTGAATATCCAGCGTCAACAGTTTCGTGTGCTTCACCGATGTCTTGTGTTTTTGCTATTAACTGTAATCCTGAAGAACTCATTTCTAATCGTATCGGAGTGGCTTCTTGTGCTAGTAACCGAACTCTTTTAACAGCATCTCTTAATTCAGATCGGTTTGCTGTCATTTTATTCGGATTATCATCGGGCACTAACCGTTTATAATCTGGAAATTCTCCTTCGATAAGACGTGTTGTCATTCTGACATTATCCACGACAAAAGAAGCTTCTTTTTCTCCTAAATGAAGAGAAACTTCCTTATTTCCTTCTAACAATCGCGCTAGTTCTGTTAATGCTCTAGATGGAACAAGTATTGGAGGCTGGCCAACTAATAAAGAAGAACCTGGCATGTCTCTAACAGCAAGTCTGTAGGAATCTGTAGCTACAAGTCTAAATCCGTCTGTTTCAGCGACCATATATACACCAGTAAGTATTGGTCGTGAATCATCAGATGAAGCTGCAGGTGTAACTTGCTCTAATGCTTTTACAAGCATAGAAGCATCAACATTTACTGGGTCAGATGTAATTTCATCAAATATAGGATATTCATCTGCAGGAATTGTTCTAAGTGCAAATTCGCTTCTTCCTGCTATTACTTGTAGATCTGTTTCTTCGACCGTTAAATCAACAATTCCTGATTCAACAGACCGAATAACATCGGATAAAAGTTTTGCTGGGACAACGGATATTCCATCCTTTTCTCCGCTTACTTCAACAATGACAGTGATAGTTAGATCTAGATCACTTCCAGTAATAACTAAAATATCGTTTTCTAACGATAAACGTAAACCATTCAACACTGGTAATGTTGCCCGGTTTGTAACGGCTTTACCTGCTGTATTTAATGCTTCAACTAAGTCATCGCGATCGCATCGAAACTTCACGTGTGGAGAACTCCTTCTTCGTATCTTTATTTTTTATATAGTTAGTAATAGTAGTAGGTATGTGTGTATGTGTGTAAGATCGTATTTCCCCTGTTCAGAGAAGTATTCTTGGTGTGGAATACCTGTTAATTAGTCTAGTAATCCACAGCGTTGTTTGGGTTAGGGTAATTTTAAATTATTTATAATTGTTTTCTTTTCAACAGATTTTATATTACTCCACAACGGCTGTGGAAGAGTTATTTACCTGATCGTATTGTTTGTACTAAGTCAGTAACGTCATCATATATTTGTTGTTTTGCTGGCATTAAGGTGCTTATTTTATCTACAGCATGAATGACTGTTGTATGATCTCTTCCACCAAACTCTCTTGCTATCGCTGGGTAGCTTAATTCTGTTAATTCACGAAAAACGTACATTGCGATTTGACGAGCAGTAACAAGGGGGCGATGCCGTCTTTGACCAATGATATCTTCTTTTAATAGCCCAAATTTTTCAGCTGTGGCATCCAAAATAACATCTGGTGTTATAGGCCTGGGTTTTCTTAACGCTATAAGTTCTTGGAGAACTGTTTTTGTTACATCAATATCAAGTGGTTGGCTGTTTAGCTTTGCGAAAGCGCAAACACGAATTAAAGCCCCTTCTAATTCACGGATATTTTCTTTTGCGTGTGTAGCAATGAACTCGAGCACATCAGCGGGAATATGAATAGTCTCATTTTCTGCTTTTTTACGAAGAATAGCCAGGCGTGTTTCTAGATCAGGGGGTTGTATATCAGTTAATAACCCCATTTTAAATCTGCTTCTTAGCCGGTCTTCTAAAGTTGAAATAGCATCCGGGGGTCGGTCGGATGACAAAACTATTTGTTTGTTTGCTTGATGTAAACTATTGAAAGTATGGAAAAATTCTTCCTGTAAACCTTCTTTTCCTTCAAGAAATTGTATGTCATCTACTAAAAGCACATCGATTTCTCTGTATCGGCTTTTAAATTCAGACCTTTTGTTTGTTTTGATAGATTCAATAAATTCGTTTAGAAATGTTTCAGTTGATACATATTTTGTTGAATGAAGTGGATAATTCTCGTGAATATAGCTTTCTATCGCTTGTAGGAGGTGTGTTTTTCCTAATCCTGCTTCTCCATGGATGAATAGAGGGTTATAAGATTCAGCAGGGCGTTCAGCAACTGAAAGTGCAGCTGCATGAGCAAAACGATTGCTTGTTCCAGTAACAAAGGTATCAAATGTGTATTTTTTGTTATTTATTAAAGGTTTTCTCGGTTCGGCAAAACTTTCAGTTATATTTTCAGAAATTTTATCCTTTGCTTTTTCAGGAATCAGCGTATCATCAGCTAAAAGGTCCATTTCATCACTGTTTTTAGTATCAACTTCGACAATTAGTTGAATGTGGTTTGGAGAGACTTCATCGAGGGCTTCTATGACTAAAGGATTATATTTTCCTTCGACCTGGGTTTTTACCCACTGGTTTGGGACAGTCAAAACTAATTCGTTTTCGGTTATTGATTGTGGTCTGGCTTCTTTGAATGTTGATTGCCATACACCATCAGAGACTTGATCACGGATTGATTGAGCACACGCATCCCATAATTGTGTCACGTTTGACATAGATATTCTTCTTTCTTTATTTTGTTCTCCACAAGTATTTAGGTAAATGTGTTGGTGGTGTGTGCAATGATGTGGAGATCTTGCGTTCTTTCTTGTGAAAGAAGAAGCTAGCAGCAAGAAACGCAATTTAAAAGTGGAAGTTAAGTGGATTTATTTAAGCTGGTCAAAGCCATTTTTTAACACTTATCCACAGGGTGTGGAACAAAAAGTACCAAAACCTAAAATTTAGGTGTGGATAACTTTTATAAAAAGTTGAAAATTACATTTTCTGGAGGTTGTAATAACTTTGTTTCCCCCCCTACCGTTAAGTATTAATAGTAATCAATGCTGCCTGGTGAAACCGAAAGCCGACTAAGATCTGGCTTAGAATCCAGGATGTGTTGAAAATAAGCTCATATTGGAAAAGGATTAAAAGTGAAAAGAACATTTCAACCAAATGTTCGGCGCCGATCTAAAAAACATGGATTTCGGCAAAGAATGTCAACTAGAGGAGGCCGAGCAATTATAAATTCGCGTCGGCGGCGTGGAAGGCAAAAACTGTCAGCGTAATTGGAAAAGTTAAAGGAAGAGACCGTCATACTTCTTTATTAAGAAGGGGAGTTCGAATAAAAAAAGGCCCCATGGAATTGGTTTTCCTTAGTGAAAAAGGTGAAAACCCATGCTTGGCATTTGCTATTCCGAAAACAGTTGGTAAAGCGGTTGTTCGAAATAAAATTCGGAGAAAATATCGTGAAGCCTTTAGAAAATTACTGTACGAGAAACCTGAAATATTTCTTCAAGGTAATTATTTAATAAAAATTCATTCATCTGAAAGTGAAAATTTAAACACAAATGAACTTTTAGAAACAGTATTAACAGATTTAAAATTTAAACATGGAAATGACTAAAAATCGATTAAATTTAGGTAAAAAAGCAGCTCAGAGGGCTATTTTCATTTATCAAACAATAACAGCTAACCGACTTCCAACTTGTCGTTATGTCCCTTCTTGTTCTGAATATGCAGCTGAGGCGATTGAAAGCTATGGAGTTCTTCGGGGTGGTTGGTTTACAACAAAACGATTATGTAGATGTCATCCTTGGGGAAGTTATGGATACGACCCAATTCCCAAGAAAGAACGTAAATGTTAGATTTTTTTGGAAAAATTCTCACTCAAATATATAAAATTATTCCTGATTATGCCGGAGCAATCATTATTTTTACGTGCTTAGTGATGATAGTTCTATTTCCGGTCACTATAAAACAAACAAGAAGCATGATTGCTACTCAACGGGTTGCTCCAGAGTTGAAAAAATTACGGAAAAAATATGGTCATGATAGAGAACGATTAAATCAAGAAATGATGGCCCTATATCAAGCAAATGGGATAAATCCTTTAGCTGGATGCCTTCCATTAATAGCTCAAATGCCTATATTCTTTGGTCTTTTCTATACAGTTAGGGGACTTAGTCGTAGAACAGGTGATGCTGGTTTATCATTAGGAGATGCCGTTTTTACAGGTGTGGATCCAACTCAATCAATTGTTTTAAGCAAAAGAGTTTTTAATCCGGATTTTGTTGGTGTAGATACACAAATGTATTTAGATTTATCTAAAGCGACTGAAATGAAATCTTGGGGAATTGATTTAGCAATAAGTCCATTCGGAGCACTAAAAGACAGTTTTATAACTGGGTTTCCATATCTTATACTCGTCCTACTTGTTGGAGTATCTGCCTGGTATCAACAACGACAAATACAATCTCGATCTTCGGCATCAATGTCTGAAATGCCTGCTCAGCAGCAATTTATTATGAAATATATGCCTTTCATGTTACCAATATTTTCTTTTACCTTTCCAGCGGCACTTGTATTTTACTTTCTTACTTCAAACGCATTTCGTGTTTTGACACAGCTATTTATTACACGGAAATACTATGGCGACAATGAGGAGACCGAAGAGATAATTCGTCCGACAAAAGAAATGGTAGAAGCGGCTAAAAAAGAAAAAGAGACAAAAGCACAAGCTAATCCGGAACTACATGGATCACGTCGTCATTTGACGAATCCACCAAAGAAACGCAAGAAAAAACCACCTGAAGCATCATCAAATGCACCTAAAAAAGGAAAGGTGGTAGAGCGTAAAGAGCCACAAGCTCGCCCTACATCTAAAAGGGTGACACCAAAGAAAAATAATCAACAAGACACACCTGGCTCACGTCGTCGAAACAAAAAGAAGAGATAAAAATGGAATGGGTAGAAGTACGCGCAGAAAACATTGCTGCAGCTGAAGAGTTGGCATTAGACCAACTTGGAGTAGCAAGAGAAGACGCAGAATTTGAAGTAGTAACAAGAGAAGAAAATCGTTTATTTGGTTTGAAAAAAACAGAAGCTCGAGTTCGAGCAAGGGTAAAACCAGTCGATATTCCTTCAAAAAACGGAAGCAACCAACGCAATAGAAGAAAAAAGAACGGTAAAAGCTCTAATAATAAAGCAACTGAGCAAAAGAACAACCAGCCTAAAAAACAGCAGAATAAACCTAAAAAAACTACAAATAAGCCTAAAAAAGACATTGAAAATAGAGAACCTATGCCACAAGAAGAACAAGAAAAGGCAGTGGTTGAGTTCCTCGAAGGAATTGTGAAAAGCTTTGATATCGATGCCACAGTTAGTATCAGAATGGAAGAAGAAAGAATTATTGGTTCTATCGACGGTTCAGACATTGGGTTACTAATAGGGCCAAAAGCCGGAACATTACTAGCTCTCCAAGATATTACGCGAACAGTGGTCCAACGGCATGCAGCTGGACGTAAAACTAACCGACTTTCTATTGATGTTGGAGGTTATAGAGAGCGGCGTAAGGCATCTCTAATCGCTTTTACTGAAAAACAGGCGGCAACTGTTAAAGAAACAGGGAAACCCCTTCCGTTAGAACCAATGGGAGCAGCTGATAGGAAGATCATACATGATGCTGCATCTAATATTGATGGAATAAGCAGCAGCAGCGATGGTGAGGAACCACGTAGACGAGTTGTTTTACAACCCAGTGCGTAATTTATGGAATTAGAAGAAATTCTGATTCAGGCTCAAAAACTTAAATTTTTAGGAAAACCCCCAGTTCAAGAGCATATTTTAAATGCTAAAGGTTTTATAGAAACGATTAAAAAGTTAAACAATAATGAACCAGAAGGAAAATTAGTTGATCTTGGTTCTGGTGGGGGAGTTCCATCGCTAATTTTGATTGATTGGTTTAAAAATTGGGATGTTGTTCTTATCGAGAGAAAAGAGAAACGAGCAGAATTTCTTTCTTGGGCGATAAAACAACTTAATTTTACGAAAAGAACACAAATTATTTGTGATGAAGTTGAAAATGTAGCAAGAAACCCAGTTTTTGAAGGAAAAGTAGACGTTGTAACGGCACGTTCTTTTGCACCACCACCTATTACTGCAGAATGTGCTTGCCGGTTTTTAAAAATAAGCGGATATTTAGTTGTGAGTGAACCCCCAGGAAAAAGTGACCGTTGGGATAATGAAATTTTAGAAGAAACTGGCCTTATTCCACTTGAAACGAACGAAAATAAATACGGTACGTTTCAAACCTTACAATTACAGCGAAAACCTTCCGATCGATTCCCAAGACGCCCTGGTATAACTAGAAAAAGGCCATTGTGGTGATGTTTCACGTGAAACACTTCAGTTCTCACATTGATATGTTTCACGTGGAACATAATAAAAAATTTTGAATTGACAGATTTTTATAGAGTGATAAAACTTAGAAACCACTTTCGTTTTAATATATTCTGAACTGGGGAAATAGAAAAATGGACGATCTGCTTAATACCAAAACCCACCCTTCTGCATTAAACCCGAAACCTAGAGTTATCACAGTCGCAAATCAAAAAGGTGGGGTTGGTAAAACAACCACAGCAATAAATATAGCGACTTGTCTGGCAGAAATAGGAAACAATGTTTTGGTTATTGATTTTGACCCTCAAGGAAACGCTACTTCAGCCCTTGGTGTAGATCCAACACAGTTTTTTACTTCTATATATGAAGTAATCCTCGGAAATGCCAAGATGCGTGAATCGATTATTAAAACAAAATGGCCTTCTGTTTCTTTAGCTCCCGCAAATCGTGATCTTTCCGGTGCGGAAATAGAACTTGTTTCTGCTTTTAACAGAGAAAGATTTCTAAAAAAAGCCATCGAAGAAGTTATTGATGAATATGACTATGTCTTTATTGACTGTCCTCCATCAATCGGCCTTTTGACTATTAATGCTTTAACTGCAGCAGATGAGGTGTTAGTTCCAATTCAATGCGAATATTTAGCATTGGAAGGGCTTGGGCAACTACTAAGCAATGTAGAAAAGGTAAAAACGCATTTAAACGAGAAATTACATATTTCTATGATTGCATTAGTTATGTTTGACGCACGAACAAAGTTGGCTGCACAAGTAGTAGAGGAAGTTAGGGGACATTTTGGTGAACTTGTTTGTAATCAAATTATTCCAAGGTCAGTTCGTTTGTCGGAAGCTCCTTCTTATGGGCAGCCAATCATCTTTTATGATTCCAAATGTAGGGCATCAATTGCCTACAGAGCGTTAGCAAGGGAGATTTGTAGTGGCTCGTGAAAAAAAAGGGTTAGGAAAAGGCCTTGACGCGTTAATTATAACTAATCAAAATAAACAAGGAACAAACTATTATACAGAAACGACGGGTTATCAAGAAGTGCCGATTGAGTCTATTTCTGTAAACCCATATCAACCGCGGGACGTTTTTAATGAAGAGGCCCTTGAAAGTTTGGCGGCTTCAATTCAGGAAGTTGGGGTATTGCAACCAATTTTAGTGAGAAGGAAAGAAGCTAACGTATTTGAGTTAATAGCAGGGGAACGGCGGTGGCGCGCTGCTAAACGCGCTGGCTTGCAGAGAATTCCAGCCATAGTAAGAGACATTGAAGACCTGACTTCTCTAGAGCATGCTCTCGTAGAGAATTTGCATAGACAAGATTTAGGAGCTTTAGAAGAAGCTGTTGCTTACCAACAACTTATAGATGATTTTGGATTAAGCCAGGATGCTGTAGCTCAAAGAGTTGGAAAAAGTCGTTCAACAATTACTAATGCGCTTAGGCTGTTACAACTCCCTGCCTCAGTTCAGCAGTTTCTTTTAAATGGATCTATAACAGCTGGGCACGCACGAGCATTGCTTGGTTTACCTTCTCGACAAGAGCAAGATCAGCTAGCGCAAAGAGTTGTAAAAGATATGTTGACTGTAAGAGATGTAGAAAAGATTGTTCGTGATGGCACCACCCTCGCTAGAAAACCTAAAATAAGAAAAGAACGATCCGTTGCTGAGTTAGAAGTTGAGCAAATTCTTGCAGAAAAACTATCAACACGAGTTGGGGTGACTATCGGTAGCCAAAAAGGAAAAATAGTAATAGAGTTTGCCGGGGAAGATGACCTAAGGCGCATTCTACAACTATTTTCAGATTAAAAAAACACTATATTTTAATTGGCTAGCAGCCTAAAGTATAAAGTTAAGGTATAGACTTTCGAGTTGTGCAGAGGTTTTTATCCCCAACTTGGGGAAAAACCTGTGATTTCTATTTGAAAAATACCCTTTGATCAGGTCTTTTGTATAGAAAAAAACATAAATTTAGTGATTAACTTGGATTTTCATCAAATGGCTGCGAAAACCATGAAAAAACTGCTTCTTTGAGTGCTATAGAAAGTTGCGGAGCAATTGCAACTAAATCTTCTGTTGGGCCTATCCGAAGTACTATTGCGGGCATTCTAGTTTCTCGTAGTATTTGTTCAGACCGACCATATATTTCGATCTCTACATGAAAGAGCGGCGTCAACTCTTTTGCAAGTAACTGTGTAAAGGATGCACCACCAGGAGACTCAAACCCTTTTGCTGAATAATAGGAGATAGATTTCTCTTCGTTTTGTTCTGGAAAAATCCCAACATATAAATCAACATCGTGGGTATTGCAATATTTTGAATGCTCAGATACGTCATAGTGTTGTATTAAGTCGGTTTTAATATGTGCATTTCGTAAAAGACGCGCAGACTCTGTGACGACTGCAGACAATCCTCCAAGGTCACCTATTGCTATGTATGGTATTTCATCGTTTCTAACTCTGGAGATAATCCGTTCTTGTTCTTTTAAGATAGCAACGGATCGTTGTCCATCTCGATTTCCTAATTTTTTCAGGGCTGACAAACAATTTGGGCCAAAAATGAAATCTACAACTAAACCCGAGTTTCTTTGAAATAATCCAACTGCAGTTTGTGTATCTGGTCCGAATATCCCATCAACTTTGCCAGGATTGAAGCCAAGAGAACCCATAGCCCGTTGTAATGCAGAAACATCTTCTCCTCGAAGCATGGGTTGACCAAAATATAATAACCTGTCTCCTAATCTATATCTAGCTTCAAGTAGTGCATCCCATGTTCGTTGATCACAAAGTCCAGAGATTTTTATAAGACGACTTTCTTGAAAGGAACGTAATGATAGTTCTGTTTCTTTAGAAAACGTTGCACTGGTTTCCTTTGTATTAAAACCAGCATTTGCCAGCATGCGATGCAATTCTTCTACAAGAGGTCCTTCATCTCCCACAGTAAGACTATTGATGTTACTAAGATTTTGTTCCATAGTTCCGGTATCCAAACTCCATGAGGCTTTAGCTTACCGGTTTGTACGCAGATGAAAAGTTAGAGAAACTCTGAAAGGTCATCTAGTAGAGCATCTTTACTTTTTGCTCCAACGATTCGTTTCGTTGGAACACCATTGTCAAAGAGAATTAGTGTTGGGATGCTCATAACTTCAAACCGCCGTGCTACATCAGCTGCCTCATCAACATTTAGTTTTGCAATATCAATGTGTTCTTCCTGTTCAGACGCTATTTCTTCAAGGATGGGAGCAATCATTTTACATGGCCCACACCATTCGGCCCAGAAATCGACGAGTACCGGTTTTTCCGCAGAGTTTATAATTTCATCAAAAGTTCCTGCAGTTAAAGTTGTTGTAGCATCTGACATTTCTGTCTCCCATTCATTTTTTAAGAAGAATTCGTAGATTTAAAGTTAGTCGGGAAACTACTTGGTGTGTGGAACATATGACAAGTTAGTTTGAATGTTGCTCTTCTATCCATCTCTCAGCATCTATTGCGGCCATGCATCCTGATCCAGCAGCAGTGATTGCTTGACGATATGTAAAATCTTGAACATCCCCACAAGCAAACACGCCATCAATATTTGTATAGGATGAATCACTTAAAGTTTTAATATACCCATTATCAAGTAAATCTAATTGGCCTTTAAAAATGTCAGTATTTGGTATGTGCCCTATGGCGACAAAAAGACCTGAAACAGGAAAATCATTAATTTCATCTGTTATAACGTCTCGTACTTTAACTCCCTGTAATTTTTCATCACCTACATATTCAATCACTTCATGATTCCAAAGGAATTCAATTTTAGGGTTTGAAAAAGCTCTCTCCTGCATTATTTTCGAAGCTCGCAGTTCATCACGTCGGTGAATAATAGTTACTTTGCTACCAAAACGAGATAGGAACATAGCTTCCTCAACTGCAGAATCACCACCACCAACAACTGCTATTTCCTGATCGCGAAAGAAAAAACCATCACATGTTGCACAAGTAGAAACACCATGTCCGACAAGACTGATTTCGTTTGGTAATTCAAGCATAAGAGCCTTCGCGCCAGTTGAAATTATCAATGAATCCGCTAAATAAGTTGGCGTATCAACTGAAGGGTCGCCAACCCAAACTTGAAAAGGAGAGGAAGCAAGCTCAACTCGAGTTACTTTCTTAGTAATAAATTCAGCTCCGAACCTTTGAGCTTGAGCTCGGAAATTTGACATTAACTCAGGACCCATTATTCCTTCAGGAAAACCTGGGTAATTCTCAACTTCCGTCGTCAACATCAGTTGACCCCCAGGTTGATCAGAAGTTGAGGACGGCTCTCCTTCAATGACCAAAGGGTTCAGGCTTGCTCGAGCTGTATAGATTGCAGCAGTAAGCCCAGCAGGACCAGAGCCTACAATAATTATTTCTCTATGACTCGACATGATTGCTCCTAGATCTATTGATTGTTTCCTTAGGAGTAGCTGCATCCTTAGGACGTTTTCTCCAAATAAGAAGACCAACACTAGACCAAACCACACCGCTTAATAAATACACAAACCAGACTGAAATATCTCGGCTGGGGAAAACCCATTGATCAAATATTTCAATCATTCCGCGAGAAATTCCTATAATCAGAAAAGGGATGCTTATCAAGATAATTAGGAACATAGTTAATCCATACACAATTGATCTACTTATATGAATTGCTGGGCCGGTTGTCTTAGTCCGGACAATATCAATGCCTTCAACGATCTTTGTTGTAGCCGCATTTTCCCATGAAGAAGATTTTTTTTCTTTATCATCTTCAGAAAATGAATTATCCATTTGAACCATGCCGTGAGAATACCCCCTAACTGCATGATTTCATTAATTTTTATCAATAAATAACAAGAAGAATCCAAGAACTAAAACTTTAGATATGAATCTAATGTTAAAACTTAGTCAGTAGTGACGGGCTCATTAATTAAATGTTCAACTTCTATTATCAATCTTGGAGGATTAGAGGCTACCCCACTTCTGAATCGACTTCCCTCTTCAACTCCTAATATAAATGTTAGGTCTCCTTCAAAATCACTAAGATAAAATGCAGTTAAAGGCGACCCTTCCTCTGCTATTACTTGACCGAAATAACCCCATGGCTCATAATTTTCATTGTTCCAAAACCCACCCCTAGCAGCGAGTTTAATGACTAAGTATTCACTTACATTAGATGGAATAACAAAAGAACTTTCCCCCATTACGTAATCGACTGCGTTCAGTTCAACTGCATACGGCCCGGGTATTGCAGTATCTGTTATTGAATCTGTAGAAGTCAATTCAATAACAAATCTGTCAAACATTCCTCCTTGATCAATACCAACATTGTTAAGAATCAGTTCGGAGTTGGACTCTCCGGGGCTATCTCCGTATGTACTTATATTCCCAAATATTAGATTTGAAGTAGAGGTGGCGAAAGCACTTTGTTGACGGTCAGAAGAAGAATTCGAAACTTCAAGTTCAACTGCCTCTGAATCTTCAAGAGGCAGTTGTTCTTTTTCAGCTTCAGAATCTTCTCCATTATCATTCTCTATTTCTGCTAGAACGTCGGACTCGTTTGTTGTTGACTCTTCAAGTGGCGCAGAGAAAGACTCATTTTCGCTTGTTGTTTCTGCTGTAGGAGCAGATTCCAAAACAGGCGTTGATTCTTTTTGTTCAGGCGTGGTTGGAATTTCTGCAGCTACGATAAGCGGGTCAGTCTTAGGAGTATCTGATTGAAATATGGGAATAGCAAAAAAGGTTAGAATAGCGGCCGCTATTCCTGAGAAAGCTATTACACGAACGGGCCTGCGTTTAGAGATGTGAGTGACTTTACGGAAAGAAAAAATATTTTTATCTATAATTTCAGCATTTACTTGGAAAGGTTTTTCTGCTTCTCTAATCGCTGCAAAAATATGACTCTCTTTAGTTGTTTTATCTTGTTTATAAATTTGTCCTATGTGTGTTGACATAGAACGGAATGTTTCAATTTCACGAAGTAGATTTGGGTCGTTCTCAATAACGGCGCGCTCATCTTCAGCCACTTCACCATCAAGGTAAGCGCTAATTAATTCAATGTTCTCTGGAATGTTGGAATTATTCATCAGTTACCTCTATGACGGGACTCACTTTACTTTTGTTCCCCAAAAGATCATCTTTTAATTTTGAACGAGCTCTTGCAATTCTTGATTTAACAGTGCCTGTGGGAATATTGAGAATGCTTGATATTTCGCTGTAGTTCATACCTGTCTGCTCTCTAAGGACTATGGGGGTACGAAATTCCTCCGGTAACCGGTCAAGAGCTGCTTTGATATCTAATGATGATACAACGGCATCCTCGAGCTGGAAGGTTGTTTCATTTGGAAGATAATCAACTTCATCCACGGGAATTGGCCTACGTTTTTGTTTACGTAATTCATCTAACGCTGCGTTTGTTGTAACCCTGTATATCCATGTGGACAATTTTGATGTTCTTCGAAATGACGGTAACCCTCTTGCTATAGAAATAAGCGATTCCTGAACTGCATCGTTTGCGTCATTTTCATTGCCAGTCAATTTTCTACAAATTGAAAAAATCATGTCATAATGAGAACGAAGAAGCTTATCTAATGCAAAAGAATCCCCATTTTGAGCAGCTTCTATTAATTCGGATTCAGTAGCGTCCACAAAAGAGAATTGTACTCTTTCAATGACAGCGAGAAGGGCTTGACCGTCTAGGAGACTTCTATTTCTGAAATTTCCATTCTCACTCCAGGAGGTGGGTCATCGCCTAAATCTGTAAACCAGATCAAAATGTTTGCACCTGTAGCGCCAGTTAAATCAACTGTGATATCACCTGGTACTGCATCAATTGAAGTGAATACTGTTCCCCAGTCAGCTAAATTTGTTCCGATTGTCTCAGAAATATAAATATTAGCTGACCAACCGGATTTTATTGTTTTAATTTTAAGAGATTGAATTGGAAATGACTTTTTAAGTTCAACTATCAAACCAACACCATCTTTTAGAAACCCTAAGGATCTATTCGCGTATGTTTCGCTGTACCAAATTGTTGATGAATCTTCATCCAAAAGATTCTCTAAGAGTTCTGGATGTTCCACACCATCCCCCAATGGGTCATAATCTCTTGCTCCAGCGATAGAAACAACTTCAAAAATTGGAGAAACAGACGTTTCGCCAATCTCTTCACTTGCTGCCTCATCGGATGTAGCGGTGGCTGTAGTTTCAGTTGATTCAGCTTCTGAAGAGTTATCTGTGGATAGAACTTCTTCATTAACTACAGGCAATGAACTTTCCTGAGATTCTGAAGTGTTGTCAGAGCCAAACAAACTGTCATCTAAATTTGTTGCAAAGACAACTCCTAAAACGAAAAAGAAAACCATTCCAACCCATAAGAAATTTGTAACTATTCGTTGACTATCAAAATTAAGTGATCTGTCTGCTGAAATTGAATCAGCTATACCATCGTCATCCGGAGTATCTGAAACTGCTGATTCTATATCGTCTTTAAACTCCACAACACTAGAATATCTCTGACTTGGCGTTCCTGCCGTCGCTTTTGCAATTGCTTCTATAATTTTCTTATTTAGTGGGAAAAAAGCAATCTCTTGATGTGAACTATTTTCGCTACCAGTAAGCATAAATTGTAATAATTTACCTAACGAAAATACGTCACTTTGGTTATTGGGAAGTTCACCTTTGCCTTGTTCTGGTGATGTATACGATAAGTTTGGATCATTTCGGAATTCTATTGTTCTCTCAAGCAACGCTGCAGATTCATTAAAGCCAAATCCAGATATTTTTGTTCCTCTATCAGGGCAAAGAAAAACCTTTTCCGGGCTTAAGGATCCATGTACGATTCCTTCCTTATGAGCATATGAAAGAGCGTCTACTAAGTTATTAATGAACGGTAAACAATCTTCAACTGGAAGCGGGCCAGTTCGTAAAATAAAATCTTTTAATGTTTCCCCTTCTATTAATTCCATAACAATTGCTTCAATTTGATCATCTCCAGTTGTGTCAAGGATGGAGACAATTGAAGGATGATTTAGTCTTGAAATAGTGCGGGCTTCAGCACGAAACTTTGAGAGGAAAATGCTTTCTGAAACAAGGTGTTGATTTGTTAACTTAACAGCAACAGTTCGAGATAAAACGAGATCAGTAGCTTCCCAGATTTGCGTAAATTGCCCTAAAGAAATCAATGACGAAAGGACATATCGACCTGACAATTTTCGTCCAGTTAAGATTTTCATCTCATGAAGTTCGTTATCAGACATGATTATTCATAGTAAGTCATGCAGAGATCTTGATTAAATAATTCACTTCACTAGAAAGGTTAGACCGAGGACTCTTGGCCCTCCATGTGTTCCTATAACAGCTCCTAGTTGATTTATTCGAACACCTTCTGGCGCCAAGTCGGCAATAAGGTCTTCAAAATCTTGAATATCTGGTGCATCCCCATGAATAATAGATAGTTCTTCAACAGGGGCAGCTGCTTCAAGAACTTCACGTAACCACAAGAGTGATTTTTTTCTTGTGCGTTGTCGTCCCGCTTCAACTACCTCACCACTACTAAGGTCAAGGCAAGGTTTGAACTGAAGCATCGTGCCAACCATGGCTTTTGCTCCACCAATTCTTCCACCCTTTTTTAAATTCTCTAACGTATCGAGGGTCGCATAGATACGAGTTCTTTCAGCTAAGTCATTAATCAAAGCTTCTATTTCTTCCATTGATTTTCCACTTTCCGCTGCTGAGGCGGCGCGACGAATAATTGTTCCAAGTCCTGAAGTTATGGATTTTGAATCAACACATTTAACGGGAAGGATTTCAGAAAAAGCATCTGCAGCAAGTTGGGCGGCTTGCCCAGTTGCTGACAACGCTAATGAGAGGTTGATACAAATCACGCCATCAGCACCTGCTTCGTGGCATTTTTTAAAAGCTGCCTCAAAAGCTCCAGGAGAAGGGGCAGCTGTCGAAGGAAGTAGATCACTTTCAGCCATTTTGATATAGAACTCACTTACTGAAAGGTCAGTAAGATCTGTGAATTCAGATTCACCGAATCTAATTGATAAAGGCACTATTTCAATATTAAGATCTGCCGCTTCTTCTAAACTGATATCACTTGCACTATCGGTAACAATTCTGATTGCCATGAAAACCCCCAATGAACTAGTAGAGGCAGACTTTAACCTGCCCACACCAAAGTTTCTAAAGCAAGTAGACAATTTTCTTACGAAATAGCCCTGAACAGGGAAAATAGATTTAAAAAAATTGAAATTAAGATGAAATATTGAATATTTTCTCAAAAATCCATAAATAGTTTTCTGAACAGTACTGTTCATGTATGAGTATTTTATTTGTTAGTAATGATCACTGTCTAGATCATGTTCCGGGAAAAACTCACCCAGAGCGGCCGGATCGGTTGAAAGCTGTTTATTCTGCTTTCCAAAAACCCGAGTTAAACGAAAGCATCATAGAAATATTAGCTGAAGCAATAGATGAAAAAATAATTTTTGACGTTCATGAAAAAGAGATGGTTCACCACTTAAAAGAAGTTCACGCAAATGGTGGGGGAAGAGTTGATGAAGACACAAAAATGAGTGAAGGGTCGTGGCTTGCTGCACGGTTAGCAGCAGGGGCAGGGTTACAGGCAATTAGGTATTTAAAGAAAGGTATAGGAGACGCTGCATTTTGCGCTGTTCGCCCACCAGGACATCATGCTACAACAGGAAGGTCTATGGGGTTCTGTTTATTAAATAACGTTGCAATTGCTGCAAAACAGTTATCATCTCTGGGAGAAAAAATACTTATCGTAGATTATGACGCTCATCACGGGAACGGAACACAAGATGTTTTCTATTCAGACCCAAATGTTTTATTTGTATCATTCCACCAGTGGCCTCTGTATCCAGGCACAGGTGCGTTAGAAGAAACTGGAATAGGAAAAGGCGAAGGAACAACAATTAACATTCCTTTTCCTGCAGGAACAACAGGTGATACATACCTTCAAGCATGGGATGAACTAGTTATGGAAACTGTTGATAACTTCAAACCAACTTGGGTACTGCTTTCAGCAGGTTTTGATGGACATCGACTTGATCCCATTACAGACCTTGGACTTACCTCAGGAGATTACAGTTTACTTACATCACGAATAATCCAAACCGTTCCCCCTGGCCATCGCCTAGTCTTTTTGGAAGGAGGATACGACTTGAAAGCCTTAGAACTCTCAACAACTGCAGTTCTTCATGCTTTAATAGGTGAAACTGTTTTCCCTGAACCAGTTACTAATGATGGAATAGGCAAGGAAGCGATAAAACAAGCAATTTCATTTAAAGAGAGAAATGACATTTAATCACTTACAGACAATAATTCAACAAGTAGATGAAGTTCGCCGAGCTTTTGAATCTGCGGGCAAAAAAATCTATTTAGTTGGTGGCATCGTTCGGGATTTATACGGGAATGCTACCAATATTCAAAACCTTGATATTGATCTAACTACCAACGCAACTCCGGAAGAAATAAAAGCAATCATTAAACCAATAGCCGATAATTTGTGGCTATCTGGCGAAAAATTTGGAACAATCGGAGCTCATGTAAATGGAAAAACAATTGAAATAACTACACATCGGTCAGAGTCGTACCTTTCTGATTCTAGAAAACCGATAGTTGAGTTCTCACAGCAAATAGAAGAAGATCTTTCTAGACGCGACTTCACGGTTAATAGTATGGCCATAGACCTTTCTTCAAAAGAACTTATAGACCCATTTAATGGTCAAAAAGATTTCGCTGATGGAGTTTTAAGGACACCACTTAATCCAGATATTTCATTTTCAGAAGATCCTTTACGTATGTTAAGAGCAGCGCGTTTCACTTGTCGTTTCGAATTAACTCCAACGAAGAAAATGGTGCAAAGCATGAAAGCACTCGCGCCAAGACTAGAAATCGTTTCTCCCGAAAGAATACGAGAAGAATTTGATAAATTCTTAGAAGTAAGAAACCCAGAACCAGGGTTCAAACTTCTTCTTAAAACAAAGATCTATAAGCTTTTCCTCCCAGAAATCAACGACAAAGAGAACATTAGGAAAAACGGTGGCTATAGAAGCCTTTCACAACTCCCAATAGATCCACTTGTACGTTTAGCTGCACTGTTATTAAACACTTCGGCTAAAGAGTGTGAATACAGAATGAAAAAATTGAAATATTCAAATGAACGAATATCACAAACAAAACTTCTTATTCAATCTACAAAAACAATTGAGGCAAAGCCGATTGATAATGAAAGCTATAGAAAATGGTATTTCCAAACGGCCGATTTAAGAGATAAAGCAATTGAGTTAGCAAAGATAAATAAAAAATTGAAAAAGATAATCTCTGAAATGGAAAAGACAAAAATAAGCTTGGAACAGGAATTACATGATTTTTCTGTGCCTTTAACCGGTGCAGAAATTATGGAATTACTAAAAATACAGGAAGGACCTGAAGTAGGTGAGGCACTTCAATATCTTCAAGAAATAAGATTTCAAAAAGGACCAATCACTCAAGGTGAGGCAGAAAAAGCTATTCGTAACTGGTGGGATGAAGAAAAGACAGTTCCAAAAACCAACAGTTGAAATAATGTGCTGAGTGGTTTACTAAACTACTGTTATCTAATGGGATTCCTTCCATCTGAACTCGTGAAAACACAGCCGAAGGGTGAAATCAGTTATCTTCTTGAAAGGAACAACTTATTAGAGAAGTATTCACTTGGAGAAGTGTCAATTCATGATATTTGCGATGCGCATCCAGAACTTATTCGGGCTGCGCACAACTATTCCATTCCCATTGAGGCGTGTTGTCCAATCTGTGAAGATTCGACCCTAGTAAAAGTTTCGTATGTCTTTGGACCTCGGTTACCTTCGCATGGACGGTGTGTTAATACAAAGAAAGACCTCGATCGGATACGGAAGCGAAAAGGGACCTTTACCTGTTATGAAATAGAAGTATGCACGAAATGCTCTTGGAACCACTTAAGCAAAGCATTCACCCTTTAATTCTTTGAATATGATTACGGTCGTTTTGTAAGCTAGTTTTTTTTCAAACCTATATTTGGAGTGAACATGTCTTTTTCCCTAATTCGTTTTAACCTTATCGATCCGTCTTTAAACCCTGAGACGTTATCAAGCCGATATAAAGCAATGTTAGAAATGGCTGAGTTCGCAGATAAGAACGGTTTCTTTATGGCGACCTTTGAAGAACATCATGGAGCTGATAATGCATGGAGTCCAACACCACTAATTAACGCCGCAACGGTACTTGCTAGAACAACGAACTTATCCGCATCTATCTCAGCACTTTTGTTACCACTTCATGATCCAATACGTGTAGCTGAAGATATTGCTGTCATTGATTTAATGAGCGGTGGCCGACTCAACGTTATTTTTGGGCTTGGGTACCGTCCAAGTGAATATCAACTAATGGGGAAAAGCTGGGAAAAACGTGGACAATTAATGGACGAATCTTTGCAAACATTACTTAATGCATGGACTGGTGAACCATTTGAATATAAAGGAGCTACACACTGCATAAATCCAACTCCTCTTACTAAACCCCACCCATTCATAATGATTGGTGGAACAAGCAAAGTAGCTGCTCGACGCGCAGCTAGATTTGGATTACCACTATCACCCGCTGCTCATATGCCCGAACTAGAAGCATATTATTATGAACAATGTGAATTAAATGGGACACAGGGTTTTTGTGCAATGCCAGATGAGGAAACACAAATGACGTTTGTTGCGGAAGACCCTGATAAAGCTTGGGCTGAACTAGGGCAATATTTTTTCAATGAAGCTGCAAAATATGCAAGCTGGCAAACATCAGATATATCTTCAGCTGTGCATAGTCACGCTACAACTCCAGAAGAACTCAGGAAAGAAGGGATATATCAGGTTGTAACACCGACTGAGGCAATTCAACTTGACCGTATCGTGCATCACCCGCTCTGTGGAGGAATGCCCATTGATAAAGCTTGGGAAAGTTTACAATTATACGCTGATGCTCAGAACAGCTAAGACCAGTCAATCCGTATTTTCTCAGGACAGATGGTCATTTCAGTTAAATCCCCTACACTATGGAAAGCTTTAAAACCTGAGTATTTGAAGGGAAACAAATGAGCTCTAGCTGGACGGCTCCAAAGATAGCCACAAATAAGGTTCAAAATGGTCAAACCGCTCTTGTTATGATGACTGCATACGATGCCCCCGGTGCCCAAATGGTTACTGAAGCTGGGGCAGACATAATACTTGTTGGTGATTCGTTAGCAATGGTTGTTCTTGGTTATGAAGATACGCTTCAAGTCACTATTGAAGATATGGTTCATCACACTTCTGCTGTAGCAAGAGCGAAACCAGAAGCGTTTATCGTAGCTGACCTTCCATGGATGAGCTATCACGTATCTACTGAGGAAACAGTAAAGAATGCTGCGAAGCTAATTCGAGCGGGAGCTAAAGCAGTTAAATTAGAAGGCGGGCAAGATCGAGTCGCGATGGTAGAAGCTATTACTAATGCAGAAATTCCTGTAATGGGGCACCTAGGCTTAACCCCCCAATCAATTCTTGCATTAGGTGGCTATAAGGTCCAAGGTCGAACGACGAACGCTGCTGTTCAACTTTCATATGAAGCGAAGGCGCTAGCGCATGCTGGGTGTTTCGCAATCGTCCTTGAATGCGTTCCTTCAGCCGTTGGCAAACTAGTTACTGATGCGGTTTCTATCCCAACTATTGGGATAGGGGCTGGTCCAGATTGCGATGGGCAAGTACTGGTATTTCATGACTTGTTAGGAATAAATCAAGAATTACAACCCAAATTTGTTCGCACATACGCAAATATTAAAGAAGAATCTATTAAAGCTTTATCGGCTTTTGCTGATGATGTTCGGAGCGGTGATTTTCCATCAGAAACTGAAAGCTATCAAATATCAGATGAAGAAGCTGAAGCACTCGGTTTATATGGAAGTCCTTTACCTAAATCAGAAGATCCTTTAGCAAGCTGGTAATACACGTCGGTATTTTCAATCAATACCACTAACCTTAAGTTCATAATTTAACCTGCCCGCAGACCTGCTGCGGGCCCCGCATGCGGGACCAGAGGAGGTAGAAACTCGTTGTGAATACACGAGCATATGAACTCATGATAATCATTGATGGTGATGAAGAAGACACCACAGTTGATGATGTTGTTTCAAGAGTTGAAACTTGGATTCAAGAAGAGCAAGGTCAATTCATAAAAACAGATAAATGGGGCAAGCGACGCTTCGCCTATGAAATAAACCACAAGGCTGAAGGACATTACGTTGTTCTTGAAATGACTACTGGCCAGGTCGATATGGAACCACTTGAAAGAATGTTACGTCTTTCTGATGAAATAGTTCGACATAAACTAATACGTTTACCAGATCATGAAGCACAAAAAAGAGGTTTGATCTAAGCTTTGATTAGAAGCATCAATAACCCAATTACTAAGGACGAAAGACAAAATGGCTAGAGATAACAACATTACAATAGTAGGTAATCTTACAAGAGACCCTGAGCTTCGGTTTACACCTGGTGGAGCAGCAGTCACTGATATTGGCGTAGCTTGGAATGAGAGTCGAAGAAATAAAGATACGCAAGAATGGGAAAGCATTCCTTCATATTTTGACATCACATGTTGGTTTGATCTTGCTGAAAATGTCGCCGGCACTCTCAAGAAAGGTGACCGAGTTATTGTTACTGGAAATCTTAAATGGGATTCATGGCAGAGTGCTGAAGGTGAAACTCGAAGCAAGGTAAAGGTCATTGCTGATGATGTTGCCCCAAGTTTACGATATGCAACTATTGAATATGGATCTATACAAAAAACTCAAAGTCGTGGTGGTGGCAATTTCAATGCTGAACCTCAAACTTCAACACCTGCTACGCCAGCCTATGACCCGAACGAAGAACCCTTCTAATTAGATAAGGAAAATATATGCCTCCTACCAAGAATAAAAAAAGAGCAAAAAGCCCTTCTGCAATAGATCGAAGAGGGAAGAAAAAAGTTTCAATACTTACTCAAGAGAAAATTGAATATGTTGACTGGAAAGACGTAAATCTTCTTCGAAGATTTATTTCTGATCGCGCTAAGATCCGGGCTCGCCGTGTAACAGGAAATAGCGCCCAACAGCAACGGGATGTAGCAATGGCTATTAAAAATGCTCGTGAAATGGCTCTACTTCCATACACAAACCGAGTAACAACTCAACGAGGTGGCCGAGGTGGAGATCGACGTCAACGAGATGATGATCGTCGTCCACGAGAATCACGGGAATCAGAACCTCAAAGAAAACCCGCGCCAGCAAAAACAGAAAATGAAAATCAAGATTCAATAGTAGAAACTCAAGAAAACGTTAATGCTGAAGTTATTCAACCGGCAACAACGGAGGAGACAACAGAATGAAAGTTGTACTTCGAACTGATGTGAGTGGCGTTGGGTACAAAGGAGACGTTGTAGATATCTCTGATGGCTTTGCACAAAATAAATTAATACCGCAAGGAATGGCTTTCAAAGCTTCAGCTGGTGCTGAAAGAGAAGCTGAAAACATGCGCAAAGCGCGTGAAATAAAAGCATCTGAAGAAAAAGCAGAAGCAGTTGAAATGGCTTCCCGTATGCAGGATCAAATTCTTGCTATTGAGATGAAAGCTGGTGAAGGTGGAAAACTATTTGGCTCAGTTACAGCAGCTGATATAAGCACAGCTCTCTCCACCCAAAAAAATATTACGTTAGATCGAAAAGCTATTGAGATAACTGAAAGCATTAAAGAAATAGGGTCGTATCCAATTTCTGTGAAACCACACCCTGAAGTTGAATTTACAATCTCAGTCAATGTTGTTGCTGAAAGTGAATGAAACTGTTTTTAGAATCTAATACAAGAGATTTCTAGAACAGTTACGCACAGTTTTTTGTTTTTCATCCAGAGGTTCATCCACAGAAAAATAGGTGAAATCCACAAATTTTTTTAGGTTATCCTATTGCATGTCACAGGCATAAGGCACCATTGTTAATACGTAATGTCTGATCAATTTTCACCACCTGAAGAACCATTTGATAATCCGCCTCAGCGGCGTCCCTCTCGCGTCCCACCGCATAATATTGCAGCAGAAGAATCCGTGCTTGGAGCGATGCTCCTTACAAAAGAAGCAGTTGCTGATGCTATAGAAATCGTTAGCTCTGACGATTTCTATAAACCTGCTCATCAAAAAATATTCAACGCGATAACAGCCTTGTTTGCTGCTGGGGAACCAGCAGATATTGTGACTGTTGCTGATGAACTTGGCCGAGCTGGAATGCTAGAGGGAATGGGTGGAAATGCTACACTCATTGATCTACAGGCAAACACTCCAGCGGCGACTAATACAGTTGAGTATGCACGTATCGTATATTCACACGCACAATTACGACGGCTAATACAAGCAGGTAATGAAATAGCTGGAATCGGATTTTCCCAACCTGACGATGTTGTTAAAGCAGTAGATGAAGCTGAATCTCTCGTATTTAACCTTGCTCAAGGAAGAGACTCCAATAATTATGCCGCCCTTGAAGAATTATTAGCTGAAACTTTAAATCTACTTGAAGAGCGGGTAGAACGAGGAAATAAAATCACAGGAACGCCAACAGGGTTTTCTGAACTCGACAGAATCCTTGCCGGCTTACAACCTAATAACCTAATTGTTGTTGGTGCGCGGCCAGCGATGGGGAAAACTAGTTTCGGGTTAAACATTGCTGCGCATGCAGCTATGGAAGCTGACGCTCCAGTTCTGTTTTTCTCATTAGAGATGAGTCAGTATGAGATAAGCCAAAGAATCTTGTGTACTGAAGCACGGGTAGATTCTAGCAAAGTCCGCGTCGGGAGTATGACCGATGATGATTGGACAAAAATAAGTCACGCAGTTGGAAGACTTTCAAGCGCTCCTTTATGGATTGATGACAACCCAAACACAACTGTGATGGAAATTAGAGCGAAAGCTCGAAGGCTAAAAAGTAGGGTAGGAAAAATAGGAATGGTAGTCGTTGACTATCTTCAACTTATGAGTGGCCGAATGCGTGCTGAAAATAGGCAAGTTGAAGTGTCAGAAATTAGTAGAAGTTTAAAAATACTTGCGCGTGAATTAGAGTGCCCGGTTGTTGCACTTTCACAGTTAAGTAGAAATCTTGAACAACGCCAGGATAAAAGACCGATGCTTTCAGATTTGCGTGAATCTGGTTCTATAGAACAGGATGCTGATGTGGTCATGTTCCTTTATAGGGATGAGGTTTATGACATAGAGTCCCCTGACCAAGGAATGGCTGAAGTGCTTGTTGCTAAACATCGCTCAGGCCCAACTGGCAGAGTCAAACTTGCTTGGCTGAGTCATTACACGCGCTTTGCAGATATGGCGAGAACGAATGATTCTCCGCCTCCTGAAGAATATTAAAGTTCAATGTTTCTTGGAGAGAATCTTATTGTTCTTCTTGTTCTTGCATTTGGCGGAGCCTTGGCTGTTGGAAACCTGCTTGCTCTTGTGAATACAAAAGACGCACCAGATGATAGAGATTTTGAGCGCCCACCTTTACTTCGTTCAATAATAATGATCTTGATAGGTCTTGTCGCTGCGATATGGGCAATAGTTAGTCTTCTTTAAAACTCTTTTATTTAGCAAAACTGATTGAACTCCGTATCCTGAATCTATGGAGCGAAATGATTCGATACGTCGATCAATTAGAGCTAAAGCTCTATCAATTGGGTTAGCAATCTCCCCCTTTGGGCTAGCCTTCGGAGCTCTTTGTGCAGATGCTGGAATAAGCATGTGGGAGGCATTTGGCTTTTCAGCACTGGTGTTTGGTGGATCGTCTCAATTTGCAGCTGTTACCGTTCTTGCAGATGATGGAACGGTTGTAGCAGCTGTTACGGCAGGGCTTTTATTAAACCTTCGCTCTTTGGCATTTGGAGTTTCGATGGCTTCGTCTCTTAGAGGGTCGTTGATCTGGAGAATTTTTATTTCTCAGTTAATGATCGACGAGTCAACGGCTGTTGCATCTGAACAAATAGATACAAAAGATAGACGGTATGGTTTTCTATGCGGGGGTTTAAGTGTTTTTGTCCTCTGGAATATAACAACTTTGATAGGAGTGTCTGTTCTTTCGGAAACAGAGTCTTTAATAAAAGACCTAGGAATTGACGCTACAATTCCAGCGGCATTTCTTGGTTTGATCTGGGGGAAACTTGAGGACTCTACCCATAGGATTATCGGAGGTATAGGGGCATTACTTGCCTTAATCCTTATTCCCATCACCCCGGCAGGTATCCCTGTTATAGCTGCTGCTGGAGCTGTTCTTTGGGTTCGGCCATGGAAGAAAATGAAAGAAGATTTTAGTGAGTAGCGCGACAACAGTAATTATTTTTCTTGCCACTGGAACCTACTGCTTAAAAGCGTTAGGACCTCTTTACTTTGGAAGCAGCCGACAACTCCCAATACGATTTCAAAATATAGCGTTGTTGCTTCCAACACCCTTAATTGCCGCATTGGTTGTCACAAGTGCTTTTAGTGCGAGTAATGCTCTTGTTATTGATGCGCGATTGGTTGGATTGTTAGCAGCAGCGGTAGCTCTTTGGAAAAAGCTCCCTTTCTTTATCGTGGTTATCGTTGCAGCAGTCGCTACCGCTTTATGGCGGCTTGCTTTCGGGTGAATGGAAAACACTAGGAAGCGTTAAAAACCTTTCAAGAAATCTTAAACAAGAGATAGGATAAATTTGTGAGTGAAAGCACAGCTGAACAAATCGAAGCACCGGAAACGGTGAGTAATGAAAAAGCACAGAATACGTTTTCAACGGCAATGGTGATTTCTGGTATTCGGTGCGCTTTTACTTATGTGATCTTTCCTATTTTGGCACCTGCATTGGGGATAGCGTCTGGGGTAGGGTCTGGGATTGGTTTAGTTGCGAGCATTATTGGAATTGCAGCCAATCTTTACAGCATTAAGAGGTTCCATGCGTCTAATCATCAATGGAAGTGGCGTATAACTGTGTTGAATGTTTCAGTGATCATTTTGTTGAGCGTTTTGCTTGTTTTAGATATAGCGTCTTTGACTTAGAGATAGCAGAAAAAACTTTCACCCACTATCATGTAAAGCATGCTTGACAAGTTTGCACGGCCACTAGGTAAAGAAAATGAGACCATCTCGGGTCAACCCTCACGACTGATAGTTCAAAATGTTTCGGTTGAGATAGGTGGAGGCCTCGTTCTTGACGATGTGTCTGTCACAGTGGATCAAGGGGAATGTCTGGTGATTCTCGGACCAAGTGGTTGCGGCAAGACTACTCTCCTTCGGAGTTTGGCGGGACTGCAATCTGTATCAGCTGGTGAGATCAATTTGTACGGAGAGGTAATCGCTACCCAAGACTTACATATTCCTCCGGAAGAACGCAATATTGGAATGGTCTTTCAGGATTGGGCTCTTTTTCCTCACTTGACGGTTTATGAAAATGTTGTCTTTGGGTTGCCTAAAGCACAAAGAAAAGATCCGTCTGATGATGTAGGTGAGCTTTTAGAAATGGTTGGCATTTCTTCACTTGCGGGCAGGTATCCTTCCTCCCTATCTGGGGGGGAACAGCAACGCGTCGCTCTTGCCCGGTCGTTGGCTCCAAAACCAGCAACAATACTTTTGGACGAGCCCTTTTCTAGCCTTGATACCGGTTTGCGAGGGGAGTTACGGCAGGAAGTATCGGACTTGTTTAAACAGTTAGGGGTAACGAGTATTTTCGTTACGCATGATCAAGATGAGGCATTTGCACTCGGGAATCAGGTAGCTGTTATGAATGATGGACGAATCATTCAGCAGGGCAAGCCGGCTTATTTGTATCAACACCCCACCGATAGGTGGGTTGCAAACTTTGTTGGAGAGGCTTGCACCATCAAGGGAGATGCTATGGGGTCTGTGGCTGAAACCAGCCTCGGATCGATTAATTTGTGTTTCGAAATACAAGGCGAAGTTGATGTTTTAATTCGCCCTGAGGAGATATTGATTGAAGACGGTAATGATGCGGAAATAATCGCTATTGACTTCTTTGGCCACGATACTCTTTATACATTTACAACAACTAATGATAGTAAAGCTTTGCAATGCAGAACTGGTGGCATGCCGCGTTACAGCGTTGGCGACCGTGTGTCCATCAAACATTCAGGTGTTCAAACGGTTGCATTTCCAGTAGGAAGCTAACGTTGATTTCCCCAATTTCTTTTTCGACAAGTTGTCTTTTCATGTTAGGCATGCTTAATATTAAGCAAGCCTAACATAATGAGAGCAGTTTATGCCCCGTAACAGTAAACGACAATCAGTCATTAAAGGACTCCTTGCCCTAGGGATTTCCTTTCTCTTGTTTTCATGCGGAGATGACCCCAAAACTCTAGAAGGAGCAGCCAGTACCATTTTCGATGGGGAGTGCGTTAATGAGACAGATGAAAAAATCATTGTCTATTCAGGACGTTCCGAGAATCTTATACTTCCAGTGATAGAAGCGTTTGTTTGTGAAACCGGAATCAAAGTCGACACGCGATG